>ERZ827528.3151-NODE-3151-length-13885-cov-3.821403_pt1 | contig 13885 bp, 10 predicted proteins | sample MGYA00519768_ERZ827528 | MGnify/ENA primary metagenome ERZ827528 (study PRJEB31778, sample SAMEA3449343) | human gut metagenome | biome: human gut; feature: human-associated habitat; material: faeces | place: United Kingdom | collected 2010/2012 ...
GCGAATGCGATGCATTTGTATCTGCGGGAAGTACCGGTGCGGTACTGGTAGGTGGACAGGTGATCGTAGGTCGTATCCGCGGTGTGGAGAGACCGCCATTAGCTCCCCTGATTCCAACAGAGAAGGGCGTAAGCCTTTTATTAGACTGTGGAGCCAACGTAGATGCGAGACCTTCCATGCTAGTCCAATTTGCCAAGATGGGCAGTGTCTATATGGAAAGCGTTATGGGAGTAAAAAATCCGAGAGTCGGTATTGTGAATATCGGCGCCGAGGAGGAGAAGGGCAACGCGCTGGTAAAAGAAACCTTCCCGCTTCTTAAGAATTGCCCGGAGATCAATTTCATCGGCAGCGTGGAAGCAAGAGACATTCCGGCAGGTGCGGCAGATGTCATTGTCTGTGAAGCGTTTGTGGGCAATGTGATATTGAAGATGTATGAGGGCGTAAGCTCCGCACTTCTGCATCAGGTGAAGCAGGGGATGATGTCCACGCTTCGCAGTAAAATGGGTGCACTGCTTGTAAAACCGGCACTCAAGACTACATTAAAGAGTTTTGATACTTCCCAGTATGGTGGTGCTCCGCTACTCGGACTGAACGGTCTGGTAGTGAAGACTCACGGAAGCAGCAAGGCAGTGGAAGTGAAGAATTCTATTTTGCAGTGTATTGCTTTTAAGGAAGAGAAGATCAACGAAAAGATCAAAGAGCAGATCGGTCTGGAAGATAAGGCTGCAGAAAATAATTAAAATTACAAAATATTTGGAAAGAAGGAACTGTTATGGAATTCGAAAAGTTAAAGAAAATTATTGCTGAGGTATTAAATGTAGATCCCGATGAGATCACCATGGAGACCACCTTCCAGGATGACCTGGGTGCTGATTCCCTGGATGTATACCAGATCATCATGGGTATCGAGGAAGAGTTCGATATCGAGATCCCTGCAGAGTCTGCAGAGCAGGTTACTACTGTAGAAGAAGCAGTAGAGATGATCAAGAACGCAGTGAACTAGTAAAGCTACGAGCCATGCAAAAATAGAGGGAATGACTCCGGTGAGAGCTTGCTCGCACAAGAGGTCATTCCCCTCTGTTTTTATACGATGTGTTCCGTAAAACGGGACACACTTGACAGCCATTTATGAATAGGCATGGTGAGGGTAATTATGTAGTCCAGTAGGCACGGCTATGGTTAAGAATAAGCGCGCCGTAAGCAGACGTCGGTACCATAGCGTCCCAAGGGACGCATTGCGTGGGTATTTTCCACGCCTATGTACCGTTACGCTCTGCGACATGAGTGCATCGTACTAAAGTACGAGCGTGCCGCGTTTCTTACCATAGCCGGGACTACGGAATATAGTGAGGACAAGAAAATGTTTGATGGTTATACAATGGACGTGCTGGAGCAGCGCATCGGCTATTGCTTTCACAACAAAGCATTGCTGAAGCAGGCTCTGACCCACAGCTCCTATACCAATGAACAAAAGATCAACAAGACAGAGAACTATGAGCGCATCGAATTCCTGGGAGATGCCGTACTGGAGCTGGTATCCAGCGACTTCCTGTTTCGGGAACACCCGGATGTTCCGGAGGGCGAGCTGACCAAGATGCGCGCCTCCATGGTGTGCGAGCCTTCCCTGGCATTCTGTGCCAGAGACCTGGAGCTGGGACAGTTTATGCTTTTGGGTAAAGGCGAAGAGAATACCGGCGGCAGACGCAGAGACAGCATCACCTCTGACGGTATGGAAGCTATGATCGGTGCCATTTATCTGGATGGTGGCATGCAGCCTGCCAAGGCTTTTATTGACCGCTTTATTCTGTCGGATTTAGAGGACAAGCGTCTTTTCTATGACAGTAAGAGCAATCTCCAGGAATTGATCCAAGGAAAACTCAAAAAAGAGTTCGAGTACCGGCTGTTAGAGGAGAGCGGACCGGAACACGACAAAACCTTCGTGGTAGAGATCGACATGGAGGGAGAATGCCTTGGCCGTGGGCAGGGAAGAACAAAAAAAGCGGCAGAACAGCAGGCAGCTTATGAGGCGCTTCTGCTATTGAGGGATAGAGGATATGTATTTAAAAAGTATTGAGATCCACGGGTTCAAATCATTTGCCAATAAGATCGTATTTCAGTTCCACAACGGAATCACCGGTATCGTAGGACCTAACGGCAGCGGTAAGAGTAACGTTGCGGACGCGGTAAGATGGGTGCTGGGAGAACAACGCATCAAGCAGTTGCGTGGTGCCAGCATGCAGGATGTTATTTTCTCGGGAACAGAGACCAGAAAACCGTTGAGCTATGCTTATGTTGCCATTACTCTGGACAACAGCGATCACCAGCTGGCGATCGACTATGACGAAGTTACAGTGGCGAGACGGATCTACCGTTCCGGAGAAAGTGAATATCTGATCAATGGTACTCCCTGCAGATTAAAGGATGTCAATGAGCTGTTCTATGATACCGGTATCGGTAAGGAGGGCTATTCCATTATCGGACAGGGCCAGATCGACAAGATCTTAAGCGGTAAACCCGAGGAACGGCGTGAACTGTTCGACGAGGCTGCTGGAATCGTGAAATTCAAGCGCAGAAAAGCAGCAGCCCAGACAAAGCTGGAGAACGAAAAACAGAATCTGGTGCGTGTGAATGATATTCTGTCCGAACTGGAAAAGCAGGTAGGCCCTCTGGAGAAGCAATCCGAGGTGGCTAGGGTCTATCTGAGGAAAAAGGAAGAATTAAAGACTCTGGATATCAATGTCTTCTTATTGGAAAATAAGAAACTCAGAGAACAGCTGTCTTCCATGGAAGAAAAATATAATCTGGCCAGCAATGAACTGAACGAGACCAGTGAAAAGTACGAAGGTATCAAGGAAGAATACGAGCGGATCCAGCAGGAGATCGAAAGCCTGGATGCAGCCATTGAAGTCGCCAGAGAGCAACTGACGGATACCGGCCTGATGCGGGGCAAACTGGAAGGTGAGATCAATGTCTTAAAAGAGCAGATCAATTCCGCTCACGGCAGTGAGAACCATCTGAACAATCGTAAGGCAGCCCTGGAAGAAGAAATCGCCGGCAAAGAAAAAGAAAAACAGGATATTTTAACCGATAAAAAGGATACGGATACTCAGGTACAGGAGATCGCAGAGGCGGCAGCCATGGCAAAGGCCGACCTGGAAGCTATCCAGAACAAGATCACCGAACTCAATAATAATATTGAGGCCGGGAAAAATACCATCATCGGCGAGCTGAACCAGCGGGCTACCATCAAGTCCAAGATGGGACGTTTCGATACTATGATGGAGCAGATCAATATCCGCAAGGCAGAGTTGAATTCCAGACTGCTTCGTGCCAAATCCGATGAGGCTGCCAGAGAAGAGACAATCAAGAAGCTGGAAGAGACCTTCGAGACTGTGACCGAAGAACTGCGGCAGATGACAGAACAGGAAGCAGCATCCGAACTGGAGCTGGGCAATATCCGTGAGAATCTCACAGGCTTAGATGCGAAGCTGCGGGAGACACAGAACCGTTTCCATCAGGAGCAGTCCAAACTGGAAGCCCTGACCAATATCACCGAGCGGTATGACGGCTACGGTGGCAGCGTCAAGAAGGTCATGGAGCAGAAGGAAAAAGAAAAAGGTATCATCGGTGTTGTAGCGGATATTATTCAGGTAGAAGCCAAATATGAGACCGCTATCGAGACCGCTCTGGGTGGTAATATTCAGAATATCGTAACGGATAACGAAGAGACCGCCAAGCATATGATCGGATTCTTAAAGCAGAACCGCCTCGGAAGAGCCACATTCCTTCCCCTGACCAGTATTACCAAACCTCAGGAATTCAAAAATCCCGAGGCCCTGAAGGAAAAAGGTGTCATCGGTATGGCGGATGAACTGGTAAATACGGAAAAAGAATACCGCAATGTGGCCAAGGCCATGCTGGGACGTATCGTGGTCGTAGACAACGTGGACAATGCCGTGAAGATCGCAAGAAAATTCGATTACGGCATCCGTATGGTCACATTGGAAGGCGAACTCTTAGTTCCCGGCGGTGCCATCAGCGGTGGTGCATTTAAGAATAACAGTAATCTTCTGGGAAGACGTCGTGAGATGGATGAACTGGAGAAAAAGGTGAAAAAACTCTCCGATGACATCAAGACCTATAACCAGAAGATTGAAGGCGCCAAGAGCAAACGAAATAAGCTGCGTATGGATCTGGAAGCATTGAAGACCGAGATGCAGCGCAAGTCCATTGAGCAGAATACCGCAAGATTAAATATTTCCCAGGCCAGAGAACGTATGGAAGAAGAGGCAGAGAGTGCACAGTCCCTGAAGCTGGAGGAACAGGAGATCGAGACCAAGATCTTCGAGATCCGTTCCAGCAAGGAAACAATCGTACAGGAACTGGCTGCAAGTGAAGAACTGGAGAAAACCACTCAGGAACAGATTCTTGTCTTCCAGAAGGAACTGGAAGGCTGCAGACTGGAAGAGAGTGAAGCTTCCGCCCATGCCGGAGAATGGGAAGTAAAAGTCGAGAAGATGCGTCAGGCTCTGGATTACAAACAGGCCAATGTAGACCGTATAGGCGGCGAACTGGAGCGTGCACAGGCAGAACTGAATGAGATCTTACAGGCACTGACTGAAAACGCACAGGAAGTGGAACGCAAGAAAAACAACATTCTGGAGATTGAGAAGACCATCGCGGCTTCCCATGAGAATCAGGATGCTTCCAAGAAAAAGCTGGACGAGGATATTGCAAAGAAAGAAGAACTGTCTGCAAAGCAGAAAGGCTTCTTCCAGAGCAGAGAAGAAATGTCAGAGCGCATGAATGCTCTGGACAAAGAAGTCTATCGTCTGAGTGAACAGAAGAAAAAGCTGGAAGACAATATCGAAGGCCAGATCAATTACATGTGGGATGAGTATGAGATTACCCTGAGTGATGCGGCAGGCCTTCGCAATGAAGAGATGAATGATCTGCCCGCCATGAAGCGTGAGATCAGCGGTCTGAAAGATGAGATCCGGAAGTTAGGTAATGTCAATGTCAACGCCATTGAGGATTACAGGAATCTGATGGAGCGTTATACCTTCATGAAGACCCAGCATGATGATCTGGTAGAGGCGGAGAAGACCCTGGAAGGCATTATCGAGGAACTGGATACCGCCATGCGCAAACAGTTCACAGAGAAATTTGCGGAGATCAGCAGAGAGTTCGATAAAGTATTCAAAGAACTCTTTGGTGGTGGTAAGGGAACCCTGGAACTGATGGAGGATGAGGATATTCTGGAAGCAGGCATCCGCATCATCGCACAGCCCCCCGGAAAGAAGCTTCAGAACATGATGCAGCTCTCCGGTGGAGAAAAGGCATTGTCCGCTATTTCCCTGTTGTTTGCCATCCAGAACTTAAAGCCCTCTCCGTTCTGTCTGTTGGACGAGATCGAGGCAGCGTTGGATGACTCCAACGTAGGCCGTTTCGCTAAGTATTTACATAAGCTGACCAAGAACACTCAGTTCATTGTCATTACCCACAGACGCGGTACGATGGAACAGGTGGACAGACTGTATGGTATCACCATGCAGGAGAAGGGTGTATCTACTTTAGTCAGTGTTAACCTCATTGATAAAGATCTGGATGATTAGAGTATGAAAAGAACTTCTAATCACTCAGAGCAAAGGCTCTTTCGTGAAGAAGTTCTAAGTTTCATACAAGAAAAACGCAAGCGTTTTTCTGGATAGAATGCTGATTGGAGGAAATCGGATGAGTGAGGAAAAGAAAGGCTTTTTTGCCCGGTTAAAAGAAGGACTGACCAAGACCCGTGACAACATTGTCCGGGGAATTGATTCGGTCTTCAGCGGCTTCTCCGCTATTGATGATGATTTCTATGAAGAACTGGAAGAAATCCTCATTATGGGAGATATCGGTGTGAATGCCACCACCGCTATCGTGGAGAGACTGAAACAGCAGGTGAAGGAAAAACATATCAAGGAACCTTCCGAATGCAAACAGCTTCTGATTGAAAGTATCAAGGAGCAGATGCAGGTGGATGAGACTGCCTATAATTTTGAGAAGGAACAGTCCGTGATCATGGTCATCGGTGTCAACGGTGTGGGGAAGACCACTTCCGTCGGCAAGCTGGCCGGTAAATTAAAGGATGAGGGCAGGAAAGTCCTTATTGCCGCAGCGGATACTTTCCGTGCCGCAGCAGGAGACCAGCTGGCAGAGTGGGCATCCCGGGCGGATGTTCCCATGATCGGCGGAAAAGAAGGTGCGGATCCCGCCAGCGTGGTGTTTGATGCCGTGAATGCGGCGAAGGCACGAGGCGTGGATGTGCTTCTTGTAGATACCGCCGGCAGACTGCACAATAAAAAGAACCTGATGGAAGAACTTCGTAAGATGAACCGTATCATCGACAAGGAATTCCCCAATGCCCACAGAGAGAATCTGATCGTGCTGGACGGCACCACGGGACAGAATGCTCTGGTGCAGGCAAGAGAATTCGGTGAGGTGGCGGATCTTACGGGTATCATCCTGACCAAGATGGACGGAACGGCCAAGGGCGGTATCGCTGTGGCCATCCAGTCCGAACTGAAGGTTCCGGTAAAATATATCGGTGTGGGAGAGACCATCGAGGATCTCCAGAAATTCAATTCCGATGAATTTGTAAATGCGTTGTTTGATGTGAATATGGATGACATCGGAGAACTGCATCTGCCGGAGGAAGAAGCTGGAGAGACAGACGCGGAAGAATAATAAACAGGCAGACCAAAGAAAGTGTGACAGAAAGGCATGGGAAGAAAAATGCAGGAAGAAATGTTGACTTTAGAGAAATTTGAAGAAGCAAGTGAGATCGTTAAAAAAGTTACTTTAGAGACCAAACTGGTATACAGTGATTATTTCAGTGCCCAGACCGGCAACCGCGTATACTTAAAGCCCGAGAACTTACAGTTTACCGGAGCTTACAAGTTAAGAGGCGCTTATTACAAAATGAGCACTCTGACCGATGAAGAGCGCGCCAAGGGACTGATCACCGCCTCTGCAGGCAACCATGCCCAGGGCGTGGCTTATGCGGCAAAATGCTATGGAAGCAAGGCAACCATCGTAATGCCCACCACGACACCTCTGATCAAGGTAAACCGTACCAGAGGCTATGGAGCAGAGGTAGTACTGCATGGCGATGTCTATGATGAGGCCTGCGCAAAGGCATATGAGCTGGCAGAAGAGCACGGATATACTTTCATCCATCCTTTTGATGATCTGACCGTAGCTACCGGTCAGGGTACCATTGCCATGGAGATCTTCAAAGAGCTTCCACTGGTAGATTATATTCTGGTTCCTATCGGTGGCGGCGGACTGGCAACCGGTGTTTCCACACTGGCAAAACTGCTGAATCCGAAGATCAAGGTCATCGGCGTAGAGCCCGCAGGAGCTAACTGCATGCAGGTATCCTTAAAGAACGGCAAGGTTACCACATTGCCCAAGGTCAACACCATCGCAGACGGTACCGCGGTAAAGACTCCTGGCAGCAAGATCTTCCCGTACTTACAGAAGAATCTGGACGATGTGATCACCGTAGAGGATGAGGATCTGGTAGTAGCTTTTCTGGATATGGTAGAGAATCACAAGATGATCGTGGAGAATTCCGGTTTGCTGACGGTAGCAGCCTTAAAGCAGTTAAATGTGAAGGATAAGCGTATTGTATCTATCCTGAGTGGCGGTAACATGGATGTCATCACCATGTCTTCCGTAGTACAGCAGGGTCTGATCTTAAGAGACCGTATCTTCACCGTATCCGTACTGCTTCCCGACAAGCCCGGTGAGCTGTGCAGAGTATCCGGTATTATTGCCGGAGTCAACGGTAATGTCATCAAGCTGGAGCACAACCAGTTTGTATCCATCAACCGCAGTGCTGCTGTGGAGCTGCGTATCACACTGGAAGCATTCGGCACCGAGCATAAGAATGAGATCATTGCCGCTCTGGAAAAAGAAGGCTATCAGCCCAAAGTGGTAAGAGCCAATATCTAAGTTTTAAGATTTGAAAAGAAGTGAATGTATCACCGATAAAAGCCGCATATTATAGATATGCGGCTTTTGTATGGAATGGAGAAAAAAGTTATGGCAAAGAAGACAGAAAAAGAACTGGAAATACAGAGACTGGACAAAAAGACACCCTTACAGATGCTCTGGGATTATGTGATGATCACGGTGGCATCCTTTGTCTATGCGGTATCCGTCAGCTTATTTTTGGATCCGAACTCCCTGGCACCCGGTGGAATCACCGGTATCGCTATTATCTTAAATCGTCTGTTCGGCATTGAGACCGGTACCTGGATGCTGCTCATCAATATACCGATCCTTTTGATCGGTATCTGGAAATTCGGACTGCGGTTTATTCTGTCTACAATCTATTGTACGGCAATGACCTCTCTGTTTACGAACCTGCTGACACCGGTAGGAGCAGTGACCACAGATCCTTTGCTTGCCTCTCTGACCGGAAGTGCCTTGATGGCAGTATCCATGGGCTGGGTGTTCAAGGCCGGATCCACTACGGGAGGAACAGATATTATTATCAAGCTGCTGCGACTAAAGTTCCCGTACCTCAAGACAGGAGCATTGTTTTTCCTGACAGATGTGGTTATCGTCATAGCATCGGCGTTTGTATTCCGGAACATTGACAAGGCATTGTATGCCGGTATCGTGGTCATTATCACATCAGTGGTGCTGGATGTGGTATTGTACGGTCGTGATGAGGCGAAGCTGATCTATATTATCAGCGACCATGCGGAAAAAATCGCAGGGAGACTTTTGGAGGAGCTGGACATTGGTGTAACTTATGTACAGGGCAGCGGTGCCTACAGCGGCAAGGAGAAGAGCGTCATCATGTGTGCCATGAAGAAAAACATTTCTCCCAAGGCGGAAGAGATCGTAAAGGAAGAGGATCCCCTGGCATTTATGATCGTCACCAGTGCCACGGAGATCTTCGGGGAGGGCTATAAGAGCTATTTTAGTGAGAAACTGTAAAAGGTCAATTATTAAATTTCAGGAAAAAATTTTGAAAGGGCTTACATTTTTTAAAAGAATCTTCTATAATAGCGTCGTGTCCGAACGGACAGACGCTATTTTGGGGATACGATGAATGGGTACGGATTATGATTTCAAACCGGGCAGAAGCAGCCTGCGGATTACTGTGGCATAGAATAGTGTAAAACCATAGAGAGAACCGAATGGAAACTGTGGTAATGATATAGGAGCTATGTGATATGAGTGATACAACATTGTCAAAAGAGGAGAAACAATATAAACGGCTCACCGGGGAACCGGTAGCACGGTTGGTCCTGGAACTGGGACTGCCGACTACCATCAGTATGCTGATCACGAATCTGTATAATATGGTGGATACCTGGTTCGTCAGCCAGTTAGGCACCAGTGCCACCGGAGCGGTAGGCGTGGTGTTCGGTCTGATGGCAATTATTCAGGCGTTCGGATTCATGTTCGGTCATGGCGCCGGAAGCAATATCAGCCGGTTGTTGGGAGCTCATGAAAAGGAGCGAGCGAAAGCTTTTTCCGCTACTGGATTTTATCTGGCGGTGGGAGCCGGAGTGTTGATCGCAATTATCGGTATTTTGGATCTGAACGGATTGTGCAGATTGCTTGGAAGTACGGAGACCATCCTTCCCTATGCGAGAATCTATGCTTTCTATATTCTGGTGTCGGCACCGGCAATGGCATCCAGCTGTGTGATGAACAATGTGCTCCGGTATGAAGGCTATGCCAATCTTGCGATGGTGGGACTGGTCTCCGGCGGTATCTTAAATATGGCGGGAGATGCCATCCTTATGTGGGGCTTAAATCTTGGCATCCGGGGAGCGGCGCTTTCCACTATGATCTCTCAGTACATATCCTTCGGAATCCTGTTATTCTTTTTCCTGCGTGGAAAGACACAGAGCAGCCTGGCACCGAAATATTTTACCTGGGAATTTGCCGTGCATAAGAATATTCTTACAGCAGGCTTCCCCAGTATGATGCGGCAGGGACTGAATAGCGTGTCCACCATGGTGTTGAATGCACAGGCAGCTGTCTACGGAGATATTGCCATCGCCGCTATGAGCGTGGTGTCCCGTATTTTCAATTTCGTATTTAGTGTGGCACTGGGCATCGGCCAGGGATTCCAGCCGGTATCGTCCTTCAATTACGGGGCAAAGAAGTATTCCCGTGTGAAGAAAGCGTTCTGGTTCACCCTGTGTACTAGTCTGGTGACCATGGCAGTGTTTGCAGGGGTGGTGTATGTGTTCCGCAGAGAGCTGTTGCTGGAATTCCTTACGGATATGGATGCCTATGAGATTGCATTTTATGCGTTGCAGATCCAATGTCTGACGCTACCGTTTATTCCGGTATGTATCTGCGGCAACATGCTGTTTCAGTCCATCGGAAAGGGCGGCAGGGCGACGATCTTAGCCTCCTTCCGAAGTGGCACTATCTATATCCCGGCTCTCCTGATCCTGACAGCCTTCTTCGGACTTCGAGGCATCCAGTGGTCACAGCCGGTGTCCGATATTTTATCTGCGGTTTTGTCATTGCCGGTGGCTGTAGCGTTCTTAAAGGGACTGCCGGAAGATGGTGTGGAAGTATAGAGAAGAATGAGATCCCTTCGTCATAAGACGGAGGGATTTTTATGTACAGATGTATCCATACGCAGGAATAAGTATCTGCCTTGATCTGTGAAGCTGTTGACATTAAATAATCCACATGATACAATATATTTAACAATTAGGTTAAATGTTAAACGCTTGGATGAAAGGATGTGATTCATTTTTGGGAATACAGGATACATTGAAAGCGCTGGCAGATCCTATAAGGCGTGAAATACTAAATCTTCTGAAAAACGGTCGATTGTCGGCAGGAGAGATCTGCGAACATTTTCCGGTGACGGGGGCTTCCATATCGAGGCATTTGTCGGTGCTAAAGGAGGCAGATCTGATCCGGGACAAGCGGGAAGGAAAGTTTATTTATTATGAACTGAATGCTTCCGTGCTGGAAGAAATCATGTTATGGATCACAGATTTGAAAGGAGCATCGGATAATGAAGGAAATGATACAGAAAAATAAAGGCAGGCTGATCTGCTCGGCATTTGTTATGTGCGTGGGCATTATATTGGGATATACCTTTGAGAACAGTCTGTGGATAAACGGCACTTTTGCAGTGACTTATGTGATAGCAATTGCAGTAACTTTTTACGACAACAGAAACAGGCAGCAGAGTGACAAGGTCATAAGAATGGTTACGTGGATCGTGCCGGGAATGACATTGCTCTATAACGGCATCGCCAGATGGATCGATATGGGTGTAACGAAAGAGAATCTGCTCATGGCAATTTTGTATGTCGGAATGGGATTGCTATTTGTTATTGTGGGCAATTATCTGCCCAAGGTGAAACCGAACCGCACCATCGGCATCCGCGTCGTATGGACATTGCAGGATGAGGAGAACTGGAATGCCACGCACCGCTTCAGTGGGAAAATATGGGTGGCAGCAGGACTATTGAGCATGAGCTGTGGACTGTTCAGTGACAGCATGGCTGCATTATTTCTGTTTATTGTCGCTATCACGGCAGCAGCTTTTGGCAGCATCCTGTATTCTTATCTCTATTATAGAAAGAAGTTGCGCACCGGAAAAGGGCTGGCAGTACACTACAACCATAAAGTGGTTGCGGTCTATGTGTTTATAATGCTCGCGTGTGTGCTATTTACAGTATGGACGTTATATACGGGAAAAATCGAGATTTGTTACGGAGAAAATGAATTTACTGTTCAGGCGGAAGGCTGGCAGGATTACACAGTGAAATATGACGCTATCGAAAGCATTGCTTACGAAGAGGATATGTTCCGGGATACGAATACAATCCGGACGAACGGTTTTGGCAACCTGAAATATTCCATGGGACATTTTCGCGATGAAATCCACGCAGATTACATCCGCTATACTCATAACGACTGTGATACTTATGTAGTCATGGAAGTAGAGGGGAGCACCGTTATTCTAAACGGTGCAGATGATGCGCAGACATGGGAAATCTACAATAATATCAGAGAACGGATGGAAAAATAATATTTGTAAATATATTTCCCAATTGCTTTTATATTTTTTAAAAATGGTATACACTAAACTTATGTAAGTTAGTAAACGAGGATTTCGGGAAAGGGTGGTTACAGTATGCTGAAACAGTGGATTCCGGCGGTGAAGCCGGAAAAAGAGGAACTGGAAAAACGACTGAATGCGGCGCAGGAGGAGCTTGGTAGACTCCAGATGCAGATCAAGGAGCATAAGCTCCCGGTGCTGGTGCTGATCGAGGGCTGGGGTGCGGCCGGCAAGGGCAGTACCATCGGCGGAATTATTAAAAATATCGATCCGCGATTTTTCAAGGTGGCTTCCATGTCTGCACCGACAGAGGAAGAGAAGCGGAAACCTTTCCTGTATCGTTATTTTGTAAAAATTCCGGAAGCCGGGAAGTTCGAATTTCTGGATTCCGGCTGGATGGATGAGGTGACGAAGGGAAGACTTCGGGGTGAATTGTCGGATAAGCAGTACGCGGAGCGTATCGAGAGCATTAAACGTTTTGAACGACAGTTGACGGACAACGGTTATCTGGTGTTGAAGCTCTTTTTCCAGATTGGAAAAAAGGAACAGAAGAAGCGGCTGGAAGAACTGGAAGGCAACAAGGACACTGCATGGCGTGTGGGCGAGAACGACTGGTGGCAGAACAAGCATTATGACAAATGTGAGGAAGTCTTCGACAAATATCTCACAGATACTAACGCTTCCGTAGCTCCGTGGTACATTATCGACTCCGGGGACAAAAAGTGGGCGGAATTACAAGTGCTGGAGACATTATGCAGCGGTATCCATGTGGCCATGCAGAATGAGAGCCTTGCTGTGCCTATTTTGCAGAATGTATTCCCACTGGTGAAGATGCCGAGGCTGTCCGAGGTGGAACTGGACAAGGAAATCTCCGAGGAAGAATACAAGAAAGAACTGCGTCATCTGCAGAAGAAGCTGAATGCCCTGCATTACCGCCTTTATCGGAAAAAGATTCCGGTAGTCATCGCCTACGAAGGCTGGGATGCCGCAGGCAAGGGCGGCAATATCAAGCGGATCGCGGGAGCACTGGATCCCAGAGGCTACGAGGTACACCCCATCGCCAGCCCGGAACCCCACGAGAAAGCGAGACATTATCTTTGGCGATTCTGGACGAGACTTCCTAAGACCGGACATATTGCCATTTTTGATCGTACCTGGTACGGACGCGTCATGGTAGAACGGCTGGAAGGCTTCTGTAGTACCAACGACTGGCAGCGGGCTTACAATGAGATCAATGAGTTCGAGAAGGAATTGTCCCAGTGGGGTGCGGTGATCATCAAATTCTGGGTGCAGATCGACAAGGACACCCAGCTGGAACGCTTTACGGAACGGCAGAACACCCCGGAGAAGCAGTGGAAGATCACGGACGAAGACTGGCGCAACCGGGATAAATGGGATCAGTACGAAGAAGCTGTGAACGAAATGCTCCAGAAGACCAGCACGGAATATGCTCCCTGGCACATTCTGGAATCTGTAGATAAAAAATATGCCAGAATCAAAGCATTGAAGATCGTGATTGAGGAATTGGAGAAGGCACTGGGGTAAGCGCACTGGAATAAGAATAACTGTTTCAATATAAAAAATTGACAAAACCGTCTGATAAGGACGGTTTTTGTTGCGTTATAAATGTTTTTTGTTATAATGAGACATAGTTATTTTTGGAAATTGCAAAGATACAGAAAGATATTTGGAAACAGAAGAAATCGTCAGGTGTTACGGCACAATGAGAGGAGAAATCATGGGCGAGAACCGTAAGATATATGCAGCATTATTGGG
>ERZ827528.3158-NODE-3158-length-13857-cov-11.713592_pt1 | contig 13857 bp, 10 predicted proteins | sample MGYA00519768_ERZ827528 | MGnify/ENA primary metagenome ERZ827528 (study PRJEB31778, sample SAMEA3449343) | human gut metagenome | biome: human gut; feature: human-associated habitat; material: faeces | place: United Kingdom | collected 2010/2012 ...
CAGCTGCCGGAGCGGTGCTTAAGCCGCAAGGCGGGAATTGTGCGGTGTTGCCCTATCCTCACTCCCCTTTTGGTGAGCGGCTAGCCTGCAATTCGACATATTATTGAGGTTACCATTTCTATCCACACTCTCCTTGCGGAGAGCGATACGTTGGGGGCAACCAAGGCCGATGCGGCATTTCTATCCACACCCTCTCACAGGGAATGACTGACATTTATTCATGGCTCTGGTAATGTTACACAAACTTTTACCGATGGTTTGTGAACAGAAAAACAATCATACTGGGCACTGGCATGGCATTTTTGCTGGCTCAAACACTCGTGCATTTATTTCATGTTCTGCTTCTGCTATTTTGTGCAGGCAATGCTTATTTCATCAGTTTCTGCAGCGTTTTCAGCAGCTCATCCACAACTTCGTCATTCCCGGCACGGATACCATCCGCCACACAGGTGCGGATATGGTTTGCCAGCAGCTCACGGTTGAACGCGTTCATCGCCGCCGTTACCGCCGCCGACTGCACCAAAATATCCGGACAATACACTTCGTTTTCCACCATCCCACGGATGCCCCGAATCTGCCCTTCGATCCGATTCAGTCTGTGGACCAGGCTTTTATACTCTTCTTCACTGCGATGCTTTGTTTTGTGTGCACAGCAGCAACACGGTTCCTTCTTTTCGTTTTCCTGCATTATGTTACCCTCCCATCATATGCAAGGTACCCCGGCGGGGTATATTCACTATATACCCCGCCGGGGTACCTTGTCAAGTAGATAATATAATATTTTTATATTATTTTATGCGAGAGTTTTTTACTATAGCAATTTTTAAGATTAAAGCGGATATCCGCATGAACAAAACCACCCTGAACAGTCAGAAAGAGAAACATTCCATGCTCTCCTTGCGGAGAGCGACATTCCGCCGGCAAAGAGCACGCAGGGGGCCGCAACATTTCTATCCACGCTCTCCTTGCGGAGAGCGACGCTGCCAAACGCTGTCGGATTGCCGGTATACTGCAATTTCTATCCACGCTCTCCTTGCGGAGAGCGACGCCCGTTTTAAGCGTGAACGTAAGGGCATGATTGCATTTCTATCCACGCTCTCCTTGCGGAGAGCGACAGCTTGCCATTTATAATCAACTCCTTATTCAAAATATTTCTATCCACGCTCTCCTTGCGGAGAGCGACGTGGCTGGTCTCATATTCCGCGCCAAGTTTGTTATATTTCTATCCACGCTCTCCTTGCGGAGAGCGACGTCAGCACCGGCAATCAAATCCTGCTGGTCATCGTATTTCTATCCACGCTCTCCTTGCGGAGAGCGACCAAAATCTGCAAATACGTTGCCCGCCGTAACGTTATTTCTATCCACGCTCTCCTTGCGGAGAGCGACATATACTGCCATTTGTCTGGCGCCTCCTATTCTATTTCTATCCACGCTCTCCTTGCGGAGAGCGACGGGCCGTGGTCCACACTCCCCATTGGTATGGCAAATTTCTATCCACGCTCTCCTTGCGGAGAGCGACTTGTAGTTGACGGGCACCGGGTCCACATAACAAGATTTCTATCCACGCTCTCCTTGCGGAGAGCGACCATTATACTTAGATACAGTGTCAGCCTTAGCGTCTTTTCTATCCACGCTCTCCTTGCGGAGAGCGACCAGTAGTAGTGGGCCCTTCCAGGGGGATCAACTGCTTTTCTATCCACGCTCTCCTTGCGGAGAGCGACGCCGCAGGGGTGTTTCTGTTATCTTGATAATATAGTTTTCTATCCACGCTCTCCTTGCGGAGAGCGACGAATTGGTCTGGTGTTCCTCTGGTGGGGCGTTCGCATTTCTATCCACGCTCTCCTTGCGGAGAGCGACTGGTGCATCTCACGCAAGCAGCCAGTCCAGGCGGCATTTCTATCCACGCTCTCCTTGCGGAGAGCGACGGTATCCAAGCGGAGACTGCCGTCTTCGTGCCGCCTATTTCTATCCACGCTCTCCTTGCGGAGAGCGACCGTGGTGCATATCGCGGAGCACGCCAGTCCAGGCCGATTTCTATCCACGCTCTCCTTGCGGAGAGCGACAAGAACACATCAATCGCCGGACGGATAACCGAAATTTCTATCCACGCTCTCCTTGCGGAGAGCGACAATCAATGCAAGATAGACCAGAAGAGAAGTAGCAATTTCTATCCACGCTCTCCTTGCGGAGAGCGACAAGTTTAAACCTCCCGTCCAAGCCCATGGAAAGGATTTCTATCCACGCTCTCCTTGCGGAGAGCGACCAGCACCTTTGCATATGTGTCATAGAGTTGATACATTTCTATCCACGCTCTCCTTGCGGAGAGCGACCGCGCCCCCAGCCCCCCAAGGCAAGAGTTCTATATTTCTATCCACGCTCTCCTTGCGGAGAGCGACGCGTGAAACGGTTCCACGCGGCGGACATATCATATTTCTATCCACGCTCTCCTTGCGGAGAGCGACAGGCTGCCAACGGCCTTGCGCACGCCCCACCAGAGATTTCTATCCACGCTCTCCTTGCGGAGAGCGACGCGAGTTAAATTCCAATTGAATTTCATCAATTAAATTTCTATCCACGCTCTCCTTGCGGAGAGCGACGGGGCTTGATGGGAGGTTCAAATTGTGATAGAAATTTCTATCCACGCTCTCCTTGCGGAGAGCGACACACCAAACACTTTCCGGCATTGCACCACATACTTATTTCTATCCACGCTCTCCTTGCGGAGAGCGACGCCGGAGCCGGAAACAACGCCATCGGAATAAGTTATTTCTATCCACGCTCTCCTTGCGGAGAGCGACACCGAGAGCGTTTCCATAGATCAGCTTGCCCACAATTTCTATCCACGCTCTCCTTGCGGAGAGCGACATGGGGATCTGCGGCGCGCTGACATGATCCAGCGCATTTCTATCCACGCTCTCCTTGCGGAGAGCGACCAGACCGTTACGAAATGGGCATCATCCGCCAAGATTTCTATCCACGCTCTCCTTGCGGAGAGCGACAAATCCAGTTGGAGTTTAACTCGCTTGAATCGAAACATTTCTATCCACGCTCTCCTTGCGGAGAGCGACGGATTGGGCTTCTGTTATCACTGCGATGACGTCGCATTTCTATCCACGCTCTCCTTGCGGAGAGCGACCGCACCCAATCGGCGTCCTTGTCGCTGTAATAAAATTTCTATCCACGCTCTCCTTGCGGAGAGCGACCTGTTCTTCATAGTTTTCGACCTCTTCAGGAACATTTCTATCCACGCTCTCCTTGCGGAGAGCGACAGCCCGCTCTCTATCAACTGTATGATACATATGCAATTTCTATCCACGCTCTCCTTGCGGAGAGCGACAATGCAGATTGTAATTATCGTAGTGGACACCGTTATTTCTATCCACGCTCTCCTTGCGGAGAGCGACTTTATGTTCTCTGTTGTTTTTTATCTTGAAAATATATTTCTATCCACGCTCTCCTTGCGGAGAGCGACGACTTGTGGGGGTGGGTGGAATGAACAACCACGTTATTTCTATCCACGCTCTCCTTGCGGAGAGCGACAGCAAAAGTGCACAAAACAGTGGGGCACTTTTGCGCATATGAAACAAATTTTATGGAGATTGCATCTTCATGCTGACAGGCAAGGCTGTATTTTACCCTTTCTGCCCCTGTTTTTTCCATATTTTCTGGTGCGAAGGAACCGGGAATTTTATGATTGCCTTCCCCTCGCACTAAGCAAACAAGATTCCATCCTGATCAAAATCCGGGTGCAGACCCACATGCTCGACTTTGCTTTTGTAATGGTTTCCCAGTTGATAAAAGCGCAGGCTGTCCGATTCCGAATCGATCAGTTCGGTCAATTTTGCTTTGAACATCGTGTATTGCGCGGCATCCAGCAGGCACTCAAATACGGAGTTTTGCACCCGCTGGCCGTAGTCTACACAGACTTTTGCTACTTTGCGCAGCCTGCGACGACCGGCGGCTGTTTCGGTGTTGACATCATAGGTTACAAGCACCAACATAACGGCACCTCACTTCCAGAAAAACGGTGGGTACACTTCCAGGTCGCCGCGCAGAGCACGGGCCAGCAAAAGCGCCTGAACATAGGGCACCAGCCCCCAGGGCAGTTTTTCTTTCAAAAACGGATGGGTGATCTCTTCCTTCTTTTTGTTCTGCCATGCGGTCAGGAAAGCTTTGCGGCCATCATCCGTCAGCAGTACGGCACCATTTTCCTGTTTTTGCAGGTGTTTTGCCGTGATGATCTTTTGATTGATGCAGCTGATGACCAGCCGGTCTGCATAAACCGCCCGCAGTTCTTCCATCAGGTCAAGTGCCAGACTTTTGCGGCCGGGGCGCGGGCGGTGCATAAAGCCAACATAAGGGTCCAGGCCCACAGCGGTCAAGGCGGATGCACACTCCCGCGCCAGCATGCTGTAGGCAAACGAAAGCAGCGCATTCACATTGTCCAGCGGTGGACGGCGGCTGCGGCCCTCAAACACAAAATCCTGCTTTTGCTGCAGAATTAGGTCATTCAGGCAGTCAAAGTAGCGCTGGGCTGCCTCGCCTTCCAGGCCGCGCAGCTGTTCCGGATCATCGCTGGTCTGTATCAGCGGCAGCGCGGCGGCTAGCTGGGTGGAGGTGCGTTTCAGTTTTTCGACCGGGACACGCTGGGGATGATCGCGGGTTGCGCGTTCCAGCACCCAGCGCGCGTTATACACTTTACCAAGGATAAAGCTCCGGGCATAGCGACAGCTCTGGGCCGGGTCATCCGACACGCGGTACTGCGTCTGACGCAGCAGCACATTGCCGCGTTCTTCCCCCACGGTGCGGGCCTGAAATCTGCCATACGGGTCAAAAAAGCAAAGGTCAATGCCCCGCCGGGCACAAGCTCCCATCAAAGCGGGGCTGGCACCCGCGTAAGTAAAGCAGACGATGCCTTCCAGCGTATGCAGGGCATAGCGGTGGGTTTCCTGCTTATTGCGGGTAACAACAAGGTTTTCGCCATCCAATGTCAGGTAAGCGTCCTCATTGATGACAAACAGGGTGTTGAGCAGCTTTCTCATGGCGCGCCCTCCTCAATATGCTCCCGCAGATACGCCGCCGGGTCTGCCTGCTGATACAGCGCCGGCAGGCAAAGTTCTTTCAGTGAGCAGGCATTGCAATGCTTGCCGGGTTTGCTTTTTGGGGTATAGCCGCGCGCAAACAGGCGGTTCATCTCATCCGCCATGGTCTGCGCGGTGCTGCGCAGTTCCGGTGTCAGGGAAACATGTTCCCGCTGCCGGGTTTCTTCATAAAAGATTTCCCCTTCCGGCACTTCGCACACCAGCATTTCTTCCAGCGCCATGGCCTGTGCGCAGAGCTGCAAACGATCGGCATCGTTTACCTTGCTGCGGCCATGCTTATATTCCACGGGCATGGGCTGCCACAGGCCGCGGCGGCCCTGCAATGACACGCCGTTTGGATCCTTGTGAAACTCTACCACATCGCAGTCGCCGGTCAGTTTTAAGCGGTGGCTGACGACCCTCATACCGCGGGCGATCAGCAAATCGCCGCGTTTTTCCGTCAGGGTAACATCATGGCAGCGGGTATGCTGCAGGCGGCCTTCGGCGGTGCGTTGGTTTTCGGACCATTGTTGTTCCAGGTACGCAAGTGCCCATTGGCGGCGGCAGAATGCAAAGTGCTGGATGCCAGACATTTGCAGATAGTCATCAGTATTCATCATACACTTCCGGTGTCAATCCGTTCAGGGTATCGCAAGTAATATTATAATCTTCCACCCGGTGTGCTTGTGCCACACTTTCTTTTAGCTCCACATGCAGACAGCGATGGACCTTTGCCGAGGAATACTGTCCGCTTTTGCAGTTATGACGCCACCAATACAGGCGAACCACCTCCATACTGCCATCCGGGCGGGCAGAGGAAATATCGTTTTCAAACAGTGTGCGCAGCGCTTCTTTGATGATTTCTGCATCTTCATCTGTAAAGCCGGTCTTTTCTGCCAGCTGGCAGTTAATGCTGCCAAAGGTTGTGTACACGCCAAAAGCCACACGGTGCTTCATGCCCATGGTATCGCTTGACTTCTTTTCGCCAGTCGTACCGTTCACGCTCTTTGTGATCTGGATATCATCGACATCAATCGGGTCCACGCTGAAAGCCGGATGAATAGATACCGGGCCGCGCACGCCAACGGAAACACCATCGCCCTTGGATTCTTTCCCCTTAAAGGCAAACACCTGGCCAAAGCTGCGCACATCCAGCCAGGTTTCACAGGCAGCCTTTGCATAAGCATCTTTATCTTTTTCAGCCTTTTTCACTGCTGGGCAGCCGTCTGCACGGTCTTTCAGGCTTTTGAAGCCATCATTGCAGCGGTCGTCCGACTGGACAAACACATTCTGGCCAAGGTCCATCATGCGGTTGCGGATCTTGCGTTTCAGGCACACATCCGAAATTTCACCCAGTCCCTCATACGTTTCGCGCGGGCGGTTTCCGTTCAGCGGGTCACCGTTCGGGTTCGCATGGTTTACAGCAATCACAAGTGCAAAGTCGATTTTATTCTGCAGCACAGCCATCTTTTATTCCTCCTGCTTTTTTGCTTTCGCTTTATATTCTGCATTTTCGGCCTTAAAGTCCATCATCTGGTCGGCATAGCCAACCAGATACAGCTCACCAAGTCTTTTGTTCGTAAAGTTTTCTGTGCCAATCTTATGTAATAATTCTTGCATCATCGCATACCTTTGGCTATCCATTCCGTTACGGTTTTTCATTCTGTTCAGGTACGGATTTAATTTTTTATCTAAAAGAAGTGTTGTTGCTGCCGGGTGCAGAGCAAACGCGGTTCTTAAACGCTCTGCATTTGTCAAACGTTTTTCGCTCTCATTTCCTAGCTGAATCAACGCCCGTCTTTCAATCTGTTCTGCACAGGCTAAAATTCTCCCAAACAAATAGTTTCGGTCTTTAATGGTTTCATCAACATTCATCGGATAATCCACCTTCTTATTTCTATGATAGTACCCACGCACAAGGGCGCAGGCAATGTTTTGTGTTTTTTGTTGTTCCCAATAATCCAGGCCAATGCTGTTTGTTGCCCGATCTACCGCGCTGATCATCAAATCCCGCGGGAAGCGCTCCCCATTGGTAATACAGGGAATCAGTCGTTCGATTGTGGCTTGTTTCAGCTTTGCATCCACTTTTTCGCCATAGGCTGCTTTTGCAATGTCCGCCGGGGCAGGCGCACCAACAAAGACAACTTTCTTGATCTTGGGCTTTTTGCCCAGTTCCGTCGGCTCCTCTACACTGCGGTATTCCAGCTGCCATTGGAACGCATCGTGCCAATCCTTTATATTGGCAAGCAACTTAGAGCCCTGCAGTTCCTGATAGTACCGGATGGACAACCGGCCAGGTGTAGCAGAATCCAAAATCATGACCGCCGTTTGGGAATTGTCCTTCAACTGGTGCTGATACCCCAGAATGGCCCGGTTAAACTGCCGTGCAATTTCTTCTTGGGTATCCGCAGGCAACCTTTCTGTATCTTCCTCAAAATCGTCCCAATCATCGCCTGCTAGTGGATTATATTCCTGGGCAATATCGAGAGTATCCCCCAGCACATTGGGTACTGCTTCGTTCTGTGTTCCCCAAACAAGTACAGTCTGGTCCCCTGTATTTACCCCTTGCTTGCTGACCAACCATCGCAAGGCGCTGTGTGCCTTTTGGGTTGTTTCATAACCAATCGAAAGTGCCTGCGCTGCATCCGCAAAGCGCCCGCGGTAAGTATAATTCGTATTGTCATTGCTGGATATCAACTTTGCACGGTCACCTGGGTTGCGGATCTTATACGGGCTTAATGTAGAAATCGGCATTTTGATTCCCTGAACTGTGCAATAGTCAATATCTTTTAACTGTGTTTCATAAAAGCGGATAAAGCTTTCTCGGACTGTTGTATCACGCGACAAATCAACATTGTCAACGCGGAACCGGACAAAAGATTCCGTCTGGTCACTACCGGTCAGCGTATCCAAAATAGGGGGCTTGTCTTCTTTGTTTCCCTGCCATTTTGTTGGCAGAGTTCCATTTTCATCTATAAACAAAATATTTGCCTTGACCAGGTCTGCGATCAGGCATTCTTTTTCTAGGTAGTGCAGGACTGTACACACAGCCGGGTGGGCATAAGGAGATGTACACCACGCTTGTAACTGCTTGTGGTAAAGCGGCCATCCGGATTCTTTACTACCACCAAAAGTGGGATAATCTGCCGCAATATATTGCAGTTTATCCACTAGCGGGTGCGGCACCATGCCGGATGTCCGCGCCGAAGATTCCTCTGTGCAAGGAATGATCGTTGTCCTTTGATCTTGTGCCAGCAAGCCTGCATACTGAAAGTTTCCGTCCTTGTCCAGCTCCACTTCAATGTTGACCTGCTGCGTCGTGTGAGCCACCGGCAGTAGTGGAACTTTCCCAGGCTGCTGCTTTCCAATTTCTGACACGCTATTCTGGTAGGTTTTATAGCAATAGCTAAGCCAGCTCATTCCTGTATCACCTCCCTGTACAAATCATCGCAGTCGCTGACTGTTTCACCCAGCGTAAAGGTCTTCATCTTTTGCGGGTGGATATCACGCACAATTTCGCATTCTTCCGGGCGACAAAAACAGATTTTTCCGTTCTGCATTACCGGGTGCCAAAAGCGTTCCTGCATCACGCCTTTCCCGTTTTCGTCCGCATAGGTAATGCCGTGCTCCATTAGGCCTAGGTCCAGGGATGAAACATCATCATAATGCCCTTTTCCCAGGCCAAAAATGCAGGGTTCAATATACCCCTGGCATTCGCGTGTTCCCAAAAAGATATCTCTTCTGCCGCCGCGTTCCAACATACGCTTTGCAATAGCGTAATGTTTGTTTTCATTGCGGTCTTTTTCCAGGTCTGGGCGATGTTCGTTCCATTCAAAATGTGCCCGCACCTGGTAGCAAACATCGGAAAGGTACGTATAGATGGAAAGATCGTTTTTTCCATTGTTGTACATAATGGGACGGATGCCTTTTGATTGTCTTTCAATCGGGTTCATCACGCGCAGTTCATCAATTACCCAGGTGAACGTTGGTTTCCAATAGCAGCTTTCATAAATGCCCTTCAATGCCTGGTAGGTGGGCACCGGGTAGCTGAATTTTTCGCCGCCTACGCGGGTAATTGGGTCGCTGAACAATGCATAACGCCCATATACCTGCATGGATATTGAATTTTCGTATTGCAAAGTCTAACCCTCCTTGTTAAGCAAATTGTATTGGCATAAATCCGGGGCTTATCTGAATTCCCTTTTCGTCATCGTAATATTCCTTGTTAAGAATTGTCACTGCCCCTTCTTTTACTGTGTACAGTGCGCCTTGATCTGCCAGGCGTATTTTTTCATTTGTTGTAATACCAACGGTAAAGCGTTGTGCGTCCCGCAGCATTTTGGGGGTAAGCGGTTTACTGGACGAAAGTCTTGTTGCCATATCCGCGCCATCTTCCCCATAGGGAACCACCACCGGCGTTGTAATGTCCTCCAAAGCATGGAAATTCCTTTCTGCCGTGGCAAACGCCTGCCGGAGCAAGTAATTGGGGAACTTTTGTTTTCCTGTTGTCTCTTTCCAGGCTAGCACACTTTCCTGATTATCTGACAAAAGGTCAAACAAATTCACTGTTTTTGGGGGAATGTACCCCTTTAATTCAACCGGATCACCCATCCATTCCTGTTGTTGGGACTCTGCATAATAAAGCTGGTAGTACCTCAAAATACTTTCCGGCTCTAACAGGTCCGCATCCCTTTGTAATTGCTGCAGCAGGTGCCGTGTGGCTTCCCTGCCGTTGCGCAGTTCCGGAAGTCGATTCAGATTTTCCAGATTGTAGGTTTTAACAAGATACACCGTGCGGCATTTCCTTTCCGCATTGCGGTTGCATCGGCCGGAAGCCTGGGCCACACTGGGCAGCGCAGCCATACTTCGAATGACGCAATCAAAGCTTACATCCACGCCTGCTTCTATCAGCTGACTGCTTACACAGATCAAACGTTCCTGACCGTGTAAGGTGTTTAATTTTTGCTTAACTTCTGCGATAACATCTGCACGGTGCTTTGCACACAGGTGCGTGGTCAGGCAGTAAAGTTGTGTATGTTCCGGCTGGGATTGTTTCAAAGCCTCAAACACCTTTTCGACCGCCGAACGGGTATTCAAGATGATCAAAATGCTGCCATTCTCGTCTTGCTTGCTCCGTACAAATTCTGCGAGTTCTCCTGCCTGAAATCCATTTCCTGTTTCGGGCACTTCAATCTTTGTCCTTCGGAACTGCGCAAAGCGCAGCTGGTAATCCGGGACCAGGTCCACCGGCGATGCAAACCGCAAAGGGTTTGCTACTTCGTTTAGCGCTGGCTGTGTTGCCGTACACAAAACAACAACGCACCCCAAATAGTACGCCAAGAAATTTGCCGCCTGGTTGAACAAGTATGTATGGCAAATGGGCAGGGACTGTATTTCGTCAAACACCAAGATAGAATTTGCCAGTGCTGCCATGCGGCGCACATTCTGCCGCCTGCTGCAAAACAGGGTTTGCAGCATCTGTACCATAGTTGTACATATCACCGGCGCTTCCTGCCAGCGTTCCAGCTGGCGGAGAATTTCGGGGTCCTCTGTATCCAGCACCGCATCCGTATGGTGCTCCAACAGATATTCACTGCCGCCTAATGCCTTTTTGAACTCCTGTACATTCTGTCCGATAATCGACCGGAACGGTGCAACATAGAAAATATGCCGGGCCGAAAGTTTTTTGGCCGCATGCACACAATATCGCAGCCCGGAAAATGTTTTTCCTCCGCCTGTTGGCACATACAAGCGGTAAATACCCTGCTTTGCACATTCGCCTGCTGTCTTGCATTGCTCCGAAATTTCTGCACGCAAGGTATCTATTTTATGTCGGGGCTGCAAATTGTTCAGGAATCTTTCAACATTGCTTTCTATCAGATCCCATGGCGGAAGCTGCTCCGGGGGAAGGCATCCTTCTTGATTATAATAGTTGCCTGAATCCAACCAGTCTGCATCGATCAGGGCTGCAAACAAAAATCTGTGTGCCAACCCCAACATGACCTGATAGATACAAAGCCGCGGCTTCTTTCCTTCCTGCGTTCGGATTTTCCGCACAAGACATTCTACCTCCTGCGCAGCTTTGGCAAACATTTGCCGTATCTCTGTTTCACTTATGCAATCCGCAAAAAAGGCCCGGCAGCTTTCTTCATATAGCTCTTGAGCCTGCTCTGAATACATATGTTTTATCCAGGGTTCTACTCCACCTAGGTCGAAAACATCCATACGTTCAGAGTGATGGGATCCGATTGCCAATGCTGCCATTTGCGCAGTCAAGCGAGAAGGTGGTGAAGCTGTTTCTCCGCCATAATTTTCCCATAGCCACCGCATTCCGGCGCTGGAATGATTGATTCTTTCGTTTGTCTGGCCTCTTAGATGTTTTTGCACGTTGCTATGAGATTTCCCAGCGTCATGGAGCCAGCCTGTAAGACGGCCCAAGTTTTCAAGTCCCAGCGGTTGGCACGCCCGTGCGCAGTACTCGGCCACGTTTTCACTGTGTTGCTTTAGGGATTGTATTTTCCAGACGCCATTGATTTGTTTGGTATGACCGAGTAGCATGGTAATCATCTCCTTGTTTCTTTTATTATAGCAGATCACTCATCCCATAATTCGGACTTTCACTCCGGTTCTGCAATCTTTGTCATACTATCCAAATTTATCCATGTAGAATTGTTAGCTATTCCCATTAGCAGATATTTTTGATAAAATAAGATATTATAGGGTTTATGAATTCACTTTCTTATATTACTTCTTCATCTTACCGAAAAATTATTTACGCAAGGAGTGAAAAGCCATGAATAGGAAGTTATTCTCATTTTCCGCCAGTGTTATCACCGCAATAATGCTTACCGCTTGTGCTGCAGCGCCAGAAAATAAACCTGCTTCCTCCGCTGCTCTTTCCCCGACCAGTGAAGCTGTTGCCACAGCTATACCATCCACTAGCAATGCCAACTGGAAGTTACCGCCGCAATATGATTTTGACGAGATGATTCCTCTCTTCTCCCGCGAAACCCACACTGCCGGTTACGCCGCTGCCCGAAATCTGTACGCTGTGCGCAAGGGCGAACGCTGGAGCCTGTTTAATGCTGCCAACTGTAATGCTTTTCTGGAAGATTTGTCAGAAAGCATCCCGTACCTGTATGGTGAGCAGGAGCTCTCCATTGGGGTAGATGATACATACGATTACCAGAAGCTGAATGCCCTGGAAGAACAGATTAACCAGGAGCTGGTTGCCCAACAAATGCCTTTTACAACCATGCTGGGCGGGCACGGCGGGTATGGCATCCAGTGGATTTTAGGTGACAGCCAGATTTACCGTTCTGCTATTGGTGTCTATACATTTAGTGGCACGCCCATCGAACAGGTGTATGCTCCTGATTTGGTTGGCATCCAGCAAGGCATTTGGGATGATGAATATGCCGGTTATCTTGTTGACAATTCTGCACCTTTTGCCGTTGCGGATAAAAACGGTACAATTTTAACCGATTTCGACTACCAGGATGCCTGCATGGCCGGTGAATCTTTAATCGCGGTAAAGAATGCAGCCGGTAACTGGGGATATTGCGACCAAAGCGGTGCTTTAGTAATCCCCTGCATTTATCAGCCGCAGATGAGTTTGTCCATCATGAACGAAACTGTTGAATATCCTTACGCAGACTTATCTGGCATGGTAGTTGTGAAAAATCAATCCGGACAAAAGCTGGTTCTGGATGTTTACGGCAATGAGATAATTTCCGCTGGGCAATATGAAGATTTAGCCCCCGCGCGCGATGGCTGCGTATGGGCAAAACAGAATGGCCTTTGGGGCTTGCTGCAAGTACAGGATTATACCGAAAACAATGCCAACGTTATTCTGCCGGATGGATGCGTTGCACCAGATGTAACGCTTAGCCGAATTGATAGCCTTTGTACCTACACCACTGCTGATCATGGGCTGGTTATGCGTAAAGGTCCCGGTACAAATTATGAAAAAATGGATAATATCCCCTACGGTATCATCGTATGGGAATGCGGCTATAGCAGCAATGTGCCTGACTGGGTTGTTGTATATTACAATGGGATTTATGGTTGGGTCAGTGATGAATACTTGGCTACCACTATTTATTCCACCAGTAAATAATAAATAAAAAAGCAGGTGTTCATGTAGAAACGATATCGTCCTCCACGTGAATACCTGCTTTTTATAGCTTCTTTTATTATATCTGTTCTGTGCCGCTATTTGTCTCTATATGAAATAAATAGCCGCTATATGCATTTGAATGAAGTGTTCTGTTTGTTTGCTTTTTTACCTAAAAGAATCGCGTAGGAGGCTCTCTTAACTAAAGAGCCGACCTCTCACACCACCGTGCGTACCGACCGGTACACGGCGGTTCAACCGCATAAGTGCAAGGACTCGTAGTAGCGCCTGAGGATACTAAAATATCCTGCTTCTGCGAGTCTTTCGTTTGCAATGGAACCTTTTAATACAGGACTACCGGCGATACACCAATAACCCAGTCTGGAATTGCCCCACTGGTACTATTCCAAAATTTTTCGTTTGAGTTTCATTACTCATCGATATAATCTTTATCGAACCACTCGCCTAGCGAGTGATTTTAGACATACAAAAAAGCACCTTAGCTTACGCTAAAGTGCTCTTCCTGGTGACCCGTGCGGGAATCGAACCCACGTTAACGGCGTGAGAGGCCGCTGTCTTAACCGCTTGACCAACGGGCCATAAAAAAGAGAAGCCGGCATCTACCTATTTTCACAGGCCGTTTCCAGCCAACTATCTTCG
>ERZ827528.3167-NODE-3167-length-13810-cov-5.508688_pt1 | contig 13810 bp, 12 predicted proteins | sample MGYA00519768_ERZ827528 | MGnify/ENA primary metagenome ERZ827528 (study PRJEB31778, sample SAMEA3449343) | human gut metagenome | biome: human gut; feature: human-associated habitat; material: faeces | place: United Kingdom | collected 2010/2012 ...
ATGATCTTGCCGCGCTCGTTGATGTTGCGGCGCATACGGGAGTTCACATCACGGAACTCCTTGTAGTCGATGTATTCAATCTTATCGACACAGAACGCACAAACCTTGCGGCGCGGCTTACGGCCGCGCGGACGGCGTGCTCCACGATCTTCAGACATGGAAGTTCTCCTTTCTTCACCAGCAGGGCTGGCTTTGCAAATTGATCTCGGACTTAAAAGGGCAGTTCATCGTCATCCACCTGCGTGAACCCGGCGTCTGCGGGGGCGTAGGCCGGAGCCTGCGCGCGCGGCGCGGCGGGAGCGGCAGGGGCTTGGTGATAATCGCCGGAAGGGGCACCGCTGCTCTGGTTGGCGGAAAGGAACTCGACCTCGTCGGCGACGATATCAAACGCGCTGCGCTTGCTGCCGTCCTGCGCCTCGTAGGTGCGGGTCTGGATGGAGCCGGTTACGGCCACCTTTCTTCCCTTGGTCAGATAGCGGCCGCAGAGCTCGGCAAGCTGGCGCCAGGCGACGATGTTGAGAAAATCCGTTTCCTGCTGGCCGGTCTGCGCGTTGCGAAAGCGGCGATTGACCGCGATGCTGAAGTTGCAAACCGGAACGCCGGACTGGGTAGATCTCATTTCAGGGTCGCGGGTCAGATTGCCGATCAGAAAAACCTTATTCATATGACTCTGTTTCCTCTACTGCTTCACGAAGTTGCCTTCGTTCAGTTGGCGATGTTTCGCTTACGCCTGCTCGGCGGGAGCGGCCTCGACCTGGGTCTCCTCGCTCACGGGAGCGACGCGAACCGGGCGCGGCTTCACGCTGCTCTTCTTCTCAAGCAGCTTGACGATCTGAGAACGGATGACGTTCTCGTTGATGCCGAGATTACGGGAGAGCTCCTTGGGCAGCTCGGAAGCGCCGTTGAAAGCGACATACACGTAATAACCTTCGGTCTTGTAGTCGATGGCGTAAGCAAGACGGCGCTTGCCCCACTCGTCCACGACCACGTCGGAGCCGTTCTGCTCGGCCAGGGTCTGGAACTTTGCCACGGTAGCGGCAATAGCCTCCTCACTCTGTGCCGGGTCAATGATGTAAACGACCTCGTAGTTGGCGGAAATCTTAGCCATACTTTTGCACCTCCTTTTGGACTTATGGCCCTCACCTTCTGTGAGAGCAAGGATATGTCCGCATACGCAGACTCATATATTATACCGGTTTTCCCGGAAAAGTCAAGGTTTTTCCGGCTGTTTTTCCCGATTATTTTGCAGGGCCGGCACATATGGAAAAGCTTATCCGTAGGGGCCGATGGTCACATCGGTATAGTACCAGTGCAGGATATCCTGCCAGGTTTTGCCCTCTGCCGCCAGCTGGTTGGCCCCGTATTGGCTCATGCCCACACCGTGGCCGAAGCCGGTGACGTGAAATGTGACCCTGTCCGCCGCGGCCTCCGCAGTGAAGCACGCCGACCGCAGACCGTACAGGCTGCGGACCTCGGTCCCCTCCACGGTGACGCCGCCGATGGTCACGGTCTCCACCCGGCCGGAGGCATTTTCCATCCGGCCTGTGACCCAGGTTTCCGGCGCCCCGGCAAAGGAGGCCTCCGGGTGAGCCGCCAGAAACGTCTGCTGGAACTCCGCCGCCGGAATTTCCTTGACGCTGTAGTAATTGGGCACGGTGTCCTCCCCCTCGGGGCTTTCCACGCTGTGCAGATACGGCAGGGTGGACACCCACACGTCTCCGGAGTTGGCGGTGACTCCGGCGGAGGAGGAGTGAAACGCCGCCAGAATGGGCTGTCCGTTGTACAGGATCATCTGTCCGTCGGTGTCCCGGACGGCCTGCTGGACCTTGGCCTCGTATTCGGCGGCGTGCTCGCCCCATTTTTTCGCCGCCGCCTGGGCGGAGGTGTAGGCATTGCAGCAGTGATAATCCATGCACACATCGGCATCCGGGTGCTCCGCCTTGCGGCCGGAGGCCATGTGGTAACAGATAAAGGTCCGCTCCGCCACGGCCTGGGCGTCCAGGGCCTGCTGGTGGAAGGAGGCAGGCATTTCTCCCCGGACCACCCCGGGCAGATACTCCGCCATGGTCATCTCCACCACCTGCTCCCCGTCCCACACCCGCAGCAGAACCGCCCCGTCGGCGGCGCTTTGTCCCGGGACTGTCCCGGTTTGTCCCGGGTCAGCATCCGGGACAGGCCGGGACGTCCCGGTGTCCTTCCCGGCGCCCAGCAGAGCCCCGCCAAACAGCAGCACCGTCAGCAAAAATCCCGCCGCCCAGTAACGCATGTCCATCCCCCCTTCGTTTGGTGACAGTCTATGCGGAGGCGGACGGCGGCAGAACCAAAAAATCTCCCCGGCGGAAAACCGCCGGGGAGAGCCGCTATCATCTGTTATCCGAAGCTGCGGTTGGACCGGAGGACTACCTCCACGTCGAACTGCTGGCCGTCCCGCAGGATGGTCAGGGTCACGGTGTCGCCGATGACGTGGCTGCGCCGGACCGTCAGCAGGTCGCTGGTGACGGAAATGGGCTGGCCGTCCGCCGCCAGGATCACATCGCCGGCCTGGATGCCGGCGTCGGCGGCGCCGGAGCCGCCGGACACCTCCACCACCTGGACCTGGGTGCCGCCGCCCTCCTTTTCCAAGGTGGTGACGGTGATGCCCAGGGAGGGAGCGCCCCGGTAGCTGCCGGTGGCAATGATGTCGTTGACCACGAAGCTGACGGAGCTGATGGGCAGAGCAAAGCCCAGGCCCTCCACGGTGGCCTCGGTATCGTCCGTGGTGCTCATTTTCAGGGTGTTGATGCCGATGACCTGGCCATAGGCGTTGATGAGGGGGCCGCCGGAGTTGCCGTTGTTCAGGGCGGCGTTGGTTTGCAGCAGGGTCATGGACTTGCCGTCTACCTCCACCGCCCGGTTGATGGCGGAGATGATGCCGTTGGTCATGGTGCCCCGCAGCTCCACGCCCAGGGGGTTGCCGATGGCGTAGGCCGTGTCGCCCACCTGCACCAGGTCGGAGTTGCCGAATTCCGCGGCAGGCAGCGGATTCTGGGGATCGGCCTTCAGAACGGCCAGGTCCTCCTCCTCGTCATAGCCCACCAGCTTCACGTCGTAGGTGACCCCGGTGTCCAGGGCCACCCAGCAGCTTTTGCCGCCGGAGATCACGTGGGCATTGGTGATGATGTACCCGTCGGAGGTCATGATGACGCCGGTGCCGATGGAGGCGCCGTCTGCCTGCTCGGACACCACGGTGACCACAGAGGGATTCACCTTGGCATATACCTCCTGAGCCGTCAGGGGCTGGCCCTGGGGGTCCTGGCAGGTCAGGCGCACGCCCTTATCCCCCTGGATGCGGGGGATGGTGGTGGCCTTGCTGCCGAAAATGTCCACAATGCTGCTGGGGTTGTCGCCGTCGCCGTCGGGCAGGGGCCGCTGCTGGCCGCCGCGCCCGGCGAAGATCGCCGTCAGCACCACCGCCGCCACGGTCACTGCCACCACCGCCAGGGAGATCCACAGCCACAGGCGGCTGCGGCGCTTTTCCTTTTTGGCGGCCTGCTTCCAGACGCTCTGGGGCATGGGGGTGCGCTGGACATAGTAATTGACCACCTCCCGGCCCTCAGGCTCCTTGGGGGTATACCAGGAGACGATCTCCTCCGGCTCCTCCCATTCCGGATTTTCCGCCGGGGCAGGACTCTCCTGGGGGACTGCCGGGGTCTCCGCCGGAGTCTCGGGGTCCTGGGGCCGGATTTCGGGGTCCTGGGGCCGGATTGGGTTGTTTTCGTCAAACATAGCAATGGTTCCTCTCATGTATTCCGCATGGGGTGGGCCAGCTGAACGGTGAAGCTGAAGGAGGTGACGCCGTTTTCGCTGGTAACGGAAATTTTCTCTTTGTGCTGGGACAGGATGGTCTTGACCACATACAGGCCCAGGCCGTAGCCGTCCTTGTCCTCGCTGCGGGATTTATCGGACTTGTGGAAGCGCTCGAACAGCAGGGGGATCTCCTCCGGGGGGATGGTGTGGCCGGTGTTGCGCACCGTTACCACCGCCTTGTCGCCGCCGGTCTCCGTCAGCCCCAGGTACAGAGTAGAGCCCGGGGCCGCGAACTTGGTGGCGTTTTCCAGCAGGTTATAGATCACCTGGGTAATCAGGTCGTTGACTCCCTGGACCATGACGGAATCCTCCGGAATGTCCGCCTCCACGTCCAGGCCCCGGTCCGTGATCTTCTGCTCCATGGACAGCAGGGCCAGGCGCATGCTCTCGCACAGGTCGAAGTCCTCCTTCTTCATGTCCTGCTGGGACTGGATGCGGGAGATATCCAGCATCCGCCGCACCAGGCGGCTGAGACGGCGGCTCTCGTCGGAGATGATCTGGAGATACTTTTTCTCCTTCTCCGGGGGAATGGTTCCGTCCAGGATGCCGTCGGTATACCCGGCAATGGTGGTCATGGGGGTTTTCAGCTCGTGGGAGATGTTGGCGATAAACTCGCTGCGCTGGCGCTCCGTCTCCGCCAGGGAGTCGGCCATGTTGTTGAACGACGCCGCCAGCTCGCCGATCTCATCGTTGCGGCCGGTGTCCTGCATGCGGACATCGAAATTCCCGGCGGCATAAGCCCGGGTGGCCCGGGCCATTTCCCGGATGGGCTGGATCTGGCGCATGGAGGTCAGGGAGCTGGCCACGAAGGAAATCAGCAGGATGATGGCCGACGTCATGAAGAACAGGCCGATGAAGGAGCGCCACATGCTCATCAGGGACCGGGCGTCCATCACCGCCAGCACCATGCCCACGGTGCTGCCGTCCTCCTGGGTCACGGGGACGCCCACCACAAACTGCTTCAGATCATATGCGCCGCCGATGCTGCTGCGGCCCTGGTAAAAGCCCTGATCGCCCAGGATGGCGTCCTGGATATCCTGGGGCACGGACACCACCTTGCCCCCCAGGCGCTGGTCGGAGGTCAGCAGGGCGTATCCCTCCTGGTTGCACAGAAGAAAGTCCGCCTTGGTAAGGCCGGCGGCCAGAGCCACCAGGTTTTGCAGACTGGGGCTCTGGGTCTGGCCGTTGGAGGCCAGATAGTCCCCGGACATGTTGGCAATAAGCTCCGCATGCTGGCGCATCTCGCTGCGGCGCTCGGCCACGGTGTCGTTATAGCTCAGGCCGTAAAACGACACGCCCAGCAGCAGCAGCGTCAGCAGCACCATCCCGGCCGTCAGCAGAAACTGCTGCCAGTACAGACTGTCGAACCGCCGCCGGAACTGGAAAATCTTTTCCTGGCTCATTTTACCTCGAACTTATAGCCCACGCCCCACACGGTTTTCAGGGCCCACTGGTCGGACACGTTCTCCACCTTTTCCCGCAGGCGCTTGATGTGGACGTCCACGGTGCGGGAGTCGCCGAAGTAGTCAAAGCCCCACACCTCGTCCAGCAGCTGGTTGCGGGTGTATACCCGGTTGGGGGTGGAGGCCAGGTGATACAGCAGCTCCAGCTCCTTGGGAGGCGTGTCGATCTTCTTGCCGTCTACCAGCAGCTCGTAGCTGTCCAGGTCGATGACCAGCTTGTCGAACACCAGGCGCTTTTTGGTGTCGTCGGGGATCTCGCTGCGGCGGAGCACCGCGTTGATGCGGGCCATGAGCTCCTTCATCTCGAAGGGCTTCACCAGATAGTCGTCCGCGCCCATTTCCAGGCCGGTGATCCGGTCGTTGACCTCGCTTTTGGCGGTAAGCATGATGATGGGGGTCTTGGCCTTTTCCCGGATGTGGGCGCACACGGCCCAGCCGTCCATCACCGGCAGCATGATATCCAGCAGCACCATGTCCGGGGCCTGCTTGTCGAATTCCTCCACGGCCTTGCCGCCGTCATAGGCGCTTCGGACCTCGAAGCCCTCTTTTTCCAGGTACATGCGGATCAGGTCAGAGATGTTGCGGTCGTCCTCCACCACCAGAATGTTGCGTGCCATGCGCTCAGCCTCCCACTTGTGAGTATCGTTGATGTTTTCCTCTATTATACCGCCCCGGATGGGGCTTTCCTGAACTTTCTGTAAATTCAGGGACTTTGATGGTTCAGTATACCACATTTTCCCGGGGTTGTATAGTCAGCTTGCCAAAAAAGAGCGGCGGCCTTTTTTGATAAGCTGAGGTCCCCCGGCTTTCCGCCGGGGGACCTGGGAGGGCTTATGCGTCGCTCTTGCGCTTGGTCTTGCCGTAGCCATAGCCATAGCCGTAGCCGTAACCATAGCCGTATCCGTAGCCGTAACCATAGCCGGAGGCGGAGCCCCGGACATTGGTGGCACAGTTGAACACGAAGCCAACCATTCGGGAATCGGCCCCGGCCAGGGCCTGGACCCCCTCGAAGATCTGGGTGGTGGCGGCAAAATCCTCGCGGATCACGTAGATGACCCGATCCACATGGCGGCTCAGGGCCAGGGCGTCGGCCATCATGGCACAGGGCGGGGTATCCAGCACGATGTAATCAAACATGGGGCGCAGCGTGTTCATCAGCGCCTCCAGCTTGTCGTATTGCAGCAGGTTCATGGGGGTGTGGATGGGCTCGCTGCCGGCAAAGACGTACAGGGACGTGTCCTCATAGCGCAGGAAGTGCACCTGGCCCAGGCTGCCGGACAGGCACTGGCCCAGGCCGTCGGAGGGCTTGGTCAGGCCCAGCAGGGCCTTGTCGCTGGGGCCCCGGAGGTCGCCGTCGATGAGCAGGACCTTCTTCCCCTCCCGGGCCAGGGACAGGGCCAGGTTCACGGACACGGAGCTCTTGCCCTCGGAGGGGATGGAGCTGGTGATCATGATGATCTTGTCCTGGGGCTTCAGCTGCCGCAGCAGCTTCAGCCGCAGCAGACGATATGCCTCGCAGAAGGCGCTGTCGGTCTGCATATGGGTGATGAGCAGCCCCTGCTGGGGGCCGCTTTTGCGGCGCTTGGGCGCCGTGCGGGGAATGGAGGCCAGGCACGGCAGGCTCACCAGGCGCTTGACGTCGCCGGTGGAGGACACCGTCCGCCGCAGAGCGGCGGCAATGATCAGGACCGCCAGGTCCAGCACCAGGCCCAGGAATGCGCCCTTGACGGCGCTGCGGACCCAGGGATCGCTGTTGTACGGTGCATCGGGCAGGGAGGGCTCCTGGTTCACCACCAGCTGCGTCTCGCCCAGCACCAGGCGGTTCACCTGGGGATATACGTCGATGACGGCCCGGAGGATGTCGTAGGCATCCTGGGTGCCGGGGCTTTCCACCGTCAGGACGAAGAAGCTGGTATCCGGAATGGGCGAGGCGGAGATGCTGCCGTTGATGGAGGCGGTCCCCAGCCGCTGGCGCAGCAGCTCCTGCATCCGGTCGGAGGACAGAAGATAGGGGAAGGTATCCGTCACCTGCTGGGCGGCGGATTTGTTGTAATACTGGCTGTAGCTGGACACATCGGTGCCTCCGATAAAGCTCAGGCTCACGGAGAACACCGCCTCAGACCGGTACATGGGACGGAAGGTGCGGTGGGCCCGCCACCCCATCACGGCGGCGCACAGCACGATCAGCGCCAGGCACACGGGCCACAGCCGCCGCAGGGCCCGGAGCATCCGCCGCAGCAGGACGGACAGGTCGATGGCCTGCTCTTCGTTATTGGTATGGGTCGTATGTTCCATAGTGCGCCTCACTGCTGCTTCTGGCCGGAGCGGTGCCCGTAGCCGTATTTGTCGTATTTTTTGCCGTAGCCATAGCCGTAGTAGCCGTATCCGTAGCCGTAGCCAGCGGAGTAGGCGGTGAGATGGGACATATCGTTGAGGATGCAGCCCAAAAACTCTGCCTTACCGGCCCGCAGGGCGTCGATGGCGTCGTTGATCTCCGGCGCGGGGACGGTGTCCTGCCGCACCACCAGCACCGACGCGTCGGACAGGTCCGACAGCAGCTCGCTGTCGGAGAAGAAGCCCAGCGGCGGCGAGTCGATGATCACATAGTCGTACTGCTCCCGGGCCAGGGCCACCACCTTGGCCAGCTGGTCCGAGGCCAGCAGCTCGATAACGTCGGTATAGGACTTGGTGCTCAGCAGGGAGTGCAGCCCTGTGGAGGGGTCCGTGACGGCGGCGGAGAGGATCTTCTCCGGGGCGGCGGACTCTGACAGCAGGGTGCCCAGCTCGTTTTTCTGCTTCACGGACAGGCCCAGCATCTCGCTCTGCACCGGGCGGCGCAGGTCCAGGTCGATGAACAGAACGGACACCCCCCGGGAGGCCAGGGAAATGGCCGTGTTGGCGGCCAGGGTGGATTTGCCCTCTGCCGCGGACACGCTGGAAAACAGGAATACCCGGCGGCCCTTGGCGTGCTCATGCTGGAACTTTTCGGCGATGCGGTGGATGGACTCGGTAAAGGCAAAGCTGATGGCCGGGGACGAGATATTCAGGTTCCGGCGCAGGCGCTTGCCGGCCCGGCGGGACCGCCGCTCCCGGCGGTCGTCCATCCAGCCCAGGAGCTTCCGGGTCCGGCGGCCCTCGTGGGGCACGGTGGAGATGAGCTTGGCGTCCAGGTCGCTGCGGGCGCCCTCCTGGGTCTGGACCGTGCCGCTGGTGACGCTGGCCCACGCCACGGCGGCGGCGGTGAGTCCCGCGCCGATCACGCCGGCCAGCAGGCAGATCTTCGGCACGTTATAGCTGCGGGACGGCGCCACGGACAGGGTGGGGGCGTTGAGCTGGCTCAGCACCGCCGTGGACGATACGTGGGCGGACAGGGTGCCATAGTTGTCGGACACCGCCTTCAGCAGCACCAGCGCCTGACGGGGGGTGTCGGCGGTGACGGTGACGCGGATCAGATTCGTCTCGCCCAGCTGTTGGGCGGATACGGTGCCGTCCAGAGGCATGCCCAGATTCTGCTCCATGGTCTGGCGCAGGACCCGGCTCTGCAGCAGCTGGGAATAGGACGCGGCCATGTCGGCGGCAGCGGTGATATTCGTATAGTACAGGGTGCTGGCCCGGGCGGTGACGGCAAAGGTGGTGGAGCTGGTATACTGCCGGGTCACGAAGCACGAGAGCACGATCCACGCCGCCATAGCGCAGGCAGCCGCTGCCAGCAGCAGCATCCACAGCTGCCGCAGCAGGGTCCGCACCAGGCAGTAGGGCTCGATATGGGACCACTGAAGGCCCCGGTTTTTTTCATCCATGGCATTCTCTCCTTATTCCACCACCACCGTCAGATAGACGGTGTAGCTCTGGCCCTGGGCGGCGACGGTATAGCCCACATAGTACACCCCGGGGACCGATGTGTTCACCGGATCGTCCACGGATACCTGGGAGGCAGCCAGGGTGGACCCGTCCGGGGCCACCACGCTGTCGATGTATCCGGCGGCGTCAAAGGACGCGCCCTGGGACAAATAAATCAGATAATCCTTCAGCCAGATCAGCTGGGTCTCGCCGGTGGTAATGACCACCTTCAGCGGCAGCACCACCGGTTCGCCCAGACGGCTGTCCACCTGGGCGGTGACGTTGTAGACGCCGGGCTGGCTGTTGACAATGTTCTGGGAGGTGATGCGGATGGTCTTGCTGATGTCACCGTCCAGCACGTCGGAGGCGGTGAGCCGGTCCAGCAGGGTCACGGTCTGGCCCAGGGGATACACCAGGGGCCGGGACAGCGCAAAGCGGGGGGCCTGGTAGTCCGTGTAGCGGACGGTGCGGGTGACGGTGGCCATGTTGTTGGCAGAGTCGAACACGATATAGGTCACCTGGGCGCTGCTGTCGGCCAGAGCCGGGGTCACGCCCTTGATGAGGATCTGGTCCGTCAGGTCGCCGTCCCGGTCGTCGGAGGCCATGACGCCCTGCAAAAGGGCATCCTCCCCGGCGGTGACGCTGACGTCGATGGAGTCGCTGGAGCAGGTGATCACCGGGGGCGTGGTATCCACGGTGACGCGGCGATAGATGCGCAGGCTGCAGAAGGCCAGCAGCACCAGGATAAACAGCGCAATGACCACGCGCTGCATTTTGCGGATGGCTCTCATAGCTCGTCCTCCCTTGGAGAAGAAATAGGCCGGTCCGCCCCCACCATGGGGCGGTCCTCTAAAATACGGCGGGGGTTCCCGTCCAGCAGCAGCCGGGGGCAGTCCGGGGAAAAATCATCGGCCAGTGTGCTGCGCAGCAGGTCCATATGGGTGGTGCGGACGGTGGGGCGGTGGGCATCGCTGGCGGCGGCGTGAGCCAGCCCGTGCTCCAGCAGCCACAGGGCGGTATCCTGTGCCCGGCGGCCCAGACGGCCCAGAACGCTGCCCTTGTTCAGCTGGATGACAATGCCCCGCCGGAACCAGCCCTCAAGCCGCGCGGGGTCGCGCTGGACGGCATTGTACCGTTCCGGATGGGCAGCCACGGGAACCAGGCCCCGGTGGCGGATGTCCCGGAAGCACTGCTCCATAAACTCCGCGGACTCGTCAAAATAAAATTCCACCAGCAGATACCGGCTCCCGCCCAGGGTCTGGAGCTGCCGCTGGTCCAGCAGCCGGGGCAGCTCCGGAGTGCAGAACACCTCGGCCCCCGGGTGAATGCGCAGGGGGATGCCCTCCGCGTCCAGGGCCTGCTGCAGCCGGGAGAAGGCCGCGCGCAGGGAGGCGGAGCGGTAATTCTTGGGCCCGTTCCCCGGCAGATTGCAATGGGGCGTGGCGATGATGTCCGTGACGCCGGAATCCGCCGCCATCCGGGCCATCTCCAGCGAGTCCTCCATGGACGGGGACCCATCGTCCACCCCCGGCAGAATGTGACAATGGATATCCACCATATCCGGTCCCTCCCCTCCTGCGAAAGCACAATACGCGAAATTATAATCAAGTATAGCACATTCCCCCCGGGTTTTCAAGTCGAAGAAGGGCGAATCCCGTCTGAGGCGCATTGCGCGTTTTCCCTATTGACAAAGGCAATCACTTCTGCTAATATAAGAAATTACAGAGCACCCTACAAGTTCATACCTTATCAAGAGTGGTTGAGGGATCGGCCCGATGAAACCACGGCAACCTGCAAGGCAAGGTGCCAAATCCGACGTATGCTGAGCGCGGAAGTGATATCCCCGCGTTCGTCCTTCGACAGATGAGGAGCAATTTTCCAGCACGATCCGTCGAAAGTCGGAGCGTGCATTTTTCATGCTCCGGGTCGGTAGGGGGGGACTCTGACAACACAAATTTTTTCACAAAGGAGCACGAAAAATCATGGCAAGAAGACTGTTTACCTCCGAATCCGTCACCGAGGGGCATCCCGACAAGATCTGCGACCAGATCAGCGACGCCGTTCTGGACGCCATCCTGGAGCAGGACCCCAACGGCCGCGTGGCCTGCGAGACCTGCGCCTCCACGGGCCTGATCCACATCATGGGCGAGATCACCACCCACTGCTATGTGGATATCCCCAAGATCGCCCGCCAGGTGGTGCTGGACATCGGCTATGACCGGGCCAAGTACGGCTTCGACGGCCACACCTGCGCCGTCATCACCAACATCGACGAGCAGTCCGGCGACATCGCCATGGGCGTGGACAAGAGCCTGGAGGCCAAGGAGACCGCCAACGGCCAGCTGGACAACGGCGCCGGCGACCAGGGCATGATGTTCGGCTATGCCTGCGACGAGACCCCGGAGCTGATGCCCCTGGCCATTTCCCTGGCCCAGAAGATGGCCATGCGCCTGACCCAGGTCCGCAAGGAGGGGTTGGTGGACTATCTGCGCCCCGACGGCAAGACTCAGGTCACCGTGGAGTATGACGAGAACGGCAAGCCCGTCCGCGTGGACACCGTGGTGGTCTCCACCCAGCACGCCGCCGAGGCCACTCTGGACCAGATCCGCCGGGACATGATCGAGCTGGTCATCAAGCCCACCGTTCCCGCCCACCTGATGGACGAGAACACCAAGTTCTATGTGAACCCCACCGGCCGCTTCGTCATCGGCGGTCCCCAGGCCGACAGCGGACTCACCGGCCGCAAGATCATCGTGGATACCTACGGCGGCTACGCGGCCCACGGCGGCGGCGCCTTCTCCGGCAAGGATCCGACGAAGGTCGACCGCAGCGCGGCCTATATGGCCCGTTACGTCGCCAAGAACCTTGTGGCGGCAGGTCTTGCCGCCAAGTGCCAGATCGAGCTGGCCTATGCCATCGGCGTTGCCCATCCCGTCTCTGTCCTTGTCGACACCTTCGGAACGGGCCGCCTGTCCGACGCCCGCCTGAGTGAGCTGGTCAGCGAGTGCTTTGACCTGCGCCCGGCGGCGATCATCCGCAGTCTGGACCTTCGGCGTCCGATCTACCAGCAGGTCGCAGCCTATGGCCACTTCGGCCGTGCGGACCTCGACCTGCCGTGGGAGAAGACCGACGCCGTGGAGCGCATCCTTGCCCGAGCATGACCCCGAGCATCGAAAGATCCCTCCCTGCAAAATTTTAATTGACCAGAGGTGTGATTATGAAGCTCTCCCGGAAAATCTGCGACTGTGCCCAATCTCCCATCCGTAAATTCTACCCCTACGCGGTCGCTGCGCAGCAGCGAGGCATCCGCATCCACCAGCTGAATATCGGTCAGCCCGATATCCAGACGCCTCCCGCCTTTTTTGAAGCCATTGAGGCCGGCAGGCGTGACGTGCTTGCCTATGCAGAATCCCCCGGCATCCCCGCCCTGCTCGAGGCCATCCGCGCCTATTATGCGCGCATCGGCGCCTCGTTTGAAACGCAGGACATCCTCGTGACCACCGGCGGCAGCGAGGCGCTGCTCATGGCCATGCTGTGCATTCTGGACGAGGGCGACGAAGTGCTCATCCCGGAGCCCTATTACCCGAACTACTTCACGTTTATCCGCATGGCGGGCGGACGGGGGCATCCCATCCCTCGCCGGAGGACGGCTACCGTTACGCCGAGCGCGCCCGCATCGAGCCGCACATCACGGAAAAGACGCGCGCCATCCTCCTTGCAAACCCCGGCAATCCCACCGGAACGGTGCTCACCCCGGCGGAGCTGCGCCTCATGGCGGATATCGCCCGCGAGCACGGCCTGTATCTCATCTGCGACGAGGTCTACCGCGAGTTCATCTATGACGGCGCAGAGCCTGCCACGGCGGGCAGATTCCGCGATATCGACGAAAACCTCATTCTCATCGATTCCGTCTCGAAGCGCTTCAGCGCCTGCGGCGCGCGCATCGGTGCGCTCATCTCCCGCAACCGCGGCATCATGCAGGGCGCGCTGAAGCTGGCGCAGGCCCGCCTGTCCGTCGCCACGCTCGATCAGCTCGGCGCGGCTGCGCTCTATGGCGTGGATCCCAGCTATTTCGACGCCACGCGCAACGAATACCGCCGCCGCCGCGACACCTGCTACCGCAAGCTGCTGGAGATCCCCGGCATCGTCACGACGGAGCCGCAGGGCGCGTTCTACGCGTTCGTGGACGTGCGAGCCTGCGGCATGGATTGCGACAGGTTCAGCCGTATGCTGCTGGACGAGGAGCGCGTCGCCGTGGTGCCGGGAACGGCCTTCGGCAGTGAGGGGGCCGGATTCGTGAGGCTTTCCTACGCCGGGGACGGGCGTGAGCTGCGCGAGGGCGTGCGACGGATGCGCGTGTTCGCCGAACGTCACGTCGACCCCGCGCTGGGCCGCCATACGCCCGGATACCATCATCTGCAGATCATGGCCTGAAAGCAGGCCGGATATAGACGGGAGCCCCCGCTTCAATGCCGAAGCGGGGGCTCCTCTCGTTCAGGCCGTCGTGCCGGAGCCCGGCAGACGGCAGCCGGATCAGTTGCCGTTGACCGGGTTGCTGTTGCTCTGCTGGATAATGGCGGCGAGGAAGTCGCGGTTCGTCGCGGTCTTCTTCAGGCGCGGCACCAGCGTCTGGTATGCCTGCTCGGGCTCCATGCCGCCGA
>ERZ827528.3169-NODE-3169-length-13809-cov-4.918496_pt1 | contig 13809 bp, 10 predicted proteins | sample MGYA00519768_ERZ827528 | MGnify/ENA primary metagenome ERZ827528 (study PRJEB31778, sample SAMEA3449343) | human gut metagenome | biome: human gut; feature: human-associated habitat; material: faeces | place: United Kingdom | collected 2010/2012 ...
GTCGAGAAGGAGCGCGGTTATGTTATAGTCGGACTTGCCGATACCGTTGGGGACGGATATCTTCTGACCCTTGAGGTCGGCGGTGGTGTTATAGTCGCTGTCCGCGAGGACATACAGGGACTTGCAGCCGATGTGGGCGCCGCCTACAAAGGTGATGTCCACGCCGTTGGTGATGGGAACCAGCATCTTAGCCATCATGCCGGTGGCAACGTCTACCTGGTCGGTGCCGAGGGCTTCAACGTCGCTGCTGCCCTTTACGCCCTCTGCGGTCAGGCCGGCTTCCTTATAGTAGCCGAGGTGATCCGCCATGGTGGGGCCGGAGGTGCAGCCATCGGACATGAAGTAATGTATGGTGCGGCCATAGGCGGGCTCCTTCTTCATGGCCTCCAGCTCTTCTGCGGTGGGGGTCAGGTCAAAGTTTGCCATATCTATGGCACGGCCCTCGATCTCGATGGGAACGAAAAGCGCTTCCCAGTTGCCGGAGGCGGAGGCCTCTGCGGCGTCGAGATGCTCGCTCGCTTCGTTTACTTCAACGTCCTCAACGGTTCCGACCTCTATCTGGCCGTCGTTGTTGGAGTCGGCTATAACGGTGGAGGCGGTGGTTTCGCCCTCGGTGGTGCCGGCGGGCTCGTTGGCGGCGCAGGCGCACAGAGACAGCGCAAGGATCAACGCAAGACCCATTGCTACAAGCTTCTTTGAGTTCATTTTTTTCTCCTCTTGTTTTTTCTTTATTTACAAGGCGGCAGCACCGCCCGGTAAAAGCGTATTTATTTTTCGTGTTTTCCGCCAAAGTGCAGCCTGTTGAGTATTTCGTTGCGGTACTCGACGAAGCTGGCGGAGGAGCGGTCCCGGGGGAAATCCTCATCGATGCGGATGTCTGCGACTATCCGCCCCGGATTTGCCTCCATTACAAGCACGCGGGTACCCATATAGACCGCCTCGTCAATGCTGTGGGTAACCATGAGGGCAAGCTGCTTTTTCTGCATCCAGATGTTCAGTATCTCGTCCTGCATGTTCATTCGCGTGAACTCGTCCAGCGCGCCCAGGGGCTCGTCCAGCAGCAGGACCTTGGGCCGGTTCACCAGCGCCCGGGCAATGGCCACCCGCTGCTGCTGGCCGCCGGACAGCTGGGTGATCTTCCGGTGCTCGAAGCCCTTCAGACTCACCACGCCCAGCATTTCCGTCACGCGCTCCTCAATTTCCTCGGCAGGCACCTTGGCGATCCGCAAGCCAAAGGCGATGTTCTCAAACACGTCCAGATGAGGGAACAGCGCATACTTCTGGAACACCGTGTTGATCTGCCGCTTATGCGGCGGGACATCATTAATCCTCACACCGTCAAAGGTGACGTCTCCCGACGTGGGTGTCGTGAAACCGCCGATAATCCTCAGCGTTGTGGTCTTTCCACAGCCGCTGGGGCCCAGAAGTGTGAGGAATTCAGAATCGTTGATATACAGATTGATGTGATCGAGAACCAGCTCGTCGTCAAACGCCATGCAGAGGTCCCGCAGGCGAATCAACTCTTTGGACATTTATCCTCCCCCGTTCGTAAAATATTTTTGACTTACCTCTTTTCTCTGTTCAAAGGGAGGCCTTGCGGATAGGCCTGATATCTCTCGTTGAAATTTGGCAGATACAATATATAAAAATTAAAGACAAATGTCAATCATTATTTTTTCGAATATCCCCGCTTTCTGGTCTTATCCGGAAAGAACCGCAAAAGGCCCCGGCTTTGGCCGGGACCTTTTGCGGTTAATCCTTCCAGAAGGTCAGGTTTTTGGAGGCGTCCTGCACCTCCTGCGGCACGGTGATCTCCTGAATATTGTTATAGCCAACGATCTCCAGTCCGATGGCATAGCGGCTGATGGTGCCGTCCTCCTGATTTTTCTGCACGATCTGCTGCATGAGCTGCGTCGCGTCTATCTCATACTTTACCGGTAGGCGGGAGAAAAGTCCTATCCAGACCCGGACAGGGACCTCCGCCGCTGTTTCCTCCGGGGTATCCGAGGTCCCAAACAGAGACTTCAGGCGATCCCAAAGGCCAGTGGTGCTGTTTTTCAGTATTCCCTGCGCGATATGCGGCGGCAGCGTTCCCTCAACGCACAGAGCCAACTGACCCTGGACCCAATTCATCCCCACGACCCGGAAGTCGGTATCGCTCTGTGTGCTGAGCTGCGTTATCTCCCGAGTGTCCAGAGACTGGACATTTGCGCGGAAAAGCTCAGCGGACAGGGTGGCCCGGTACCACTTCATGTCCTCTTTATCCGCCATGCCCACATACACCTTTTCCGAATCGCCCTCGGGGACCGCATAGATGTGATACAGGTCCGCTTCCTCCGGTCCGAATCCGCTCATAGTCAGGTCCATTTCCATAGCCACCGGGTCGCTCATGACCATGGAGATATCACCGCTTATCCTGGCGGATGAGGTGGTCGCCAGGAAACTGGCGTCAATATCCACGTAATACATGTAGTGGATGCTGGTGGCCTGCTCCAGCCGTTCCTGCATCCGGGGGACCATATCCGCCGCCGATTTCACCAGCACAAGGCCCGCTGCGCCGGCGATCACCACCAGCACCAGCAGAACCACCAATATCCGTTTCCAAACACGCTTTTTCATCGTACTCCCTCTTTCCTCACGGCTGGTCCTTCTAATCTCGCCAAAAAACGACAATTATACTATACGGACAGCGGGAGCAAATGTCAATCCCTCTTTTACGCAGCAGCTTTGCTCCCGTGGCGATTCCCGAAAACGCGTGACCTGGCGGGGGCCGCTCACACAAAGACGTATTTTTCCAGCCGGTCCATGGCCTCCTGCACCAGGGCATGGGGCAGGGCGGCGTTGATGCGGATGCAGTCGCCGTCGCCGAAGGCTTCGCCGCTCTGCCAGATCACGCCGTGCTCCACACCCCGGCGGCGCAGCTGGTCCGGGGTGATGCCGTGGTCCCGGCACCAGGCCCCGCAGTTGACGAACAGCATATACGTCCCCTGAGGCAGCATCATGGAAACGCCGGGGAACCGGCTTTCCATAAAGTCCCGGATGTACCGCAGGTTCTTGTCCAGCACGGCGCACAGCTGGTCCACCCATTCCATGCCCGCGTGGCTGTAGGCCCCCGTCAGGGCATGCATGGACAGCACGTTGCAGCTGTTATACCCGGACAGGTCCCCCTGCCGCCGGACCCGGCTGCGCAGCCGGTCGTCATAGATAATGTGGTACGACCCGATGAGCCCCGCCAGGCTGAAGGTCTTGGTGGGGGCATAAAAGGCTGCGGTGCGGCTGCGGGCATCGGCGGACACGGACTGGGTGGGAATGTGGGTGTGTCCCGGCATGATCAGGTCCGACCAGATCTCGTCGGAGATGACGGTGCAGTCGTTGGCGGCGTATACCTCCATGGCCTGCTCCAGTTCCCATCGCTCCCACACCCGGCCGCAGGGATTGTGGGGGGAGCACAGGATGGCCAGGTGGATGTCGTGCTCCTTCAGCTGCCGGTCCATGTCCGCATAGTCCATGCGCCACACGCCCGCCTCATCCCGCTTCAGCGGCGTGTGGACGATGAGCCGCCCCAGCCGCTCCAGGGTGTGGGTAAAGCCCACATAGGTGGGGCTGTGGACCAGGATAGGCTCCCCGGGGCAGGTCAACGCCTGCACCACGGAGCTGACGCCGCCCAGGACCCCGTTTTCATACCCGATGTGCCGCCGCTCCAGGCCGGATACCCCGTGCCGCGCCTGCTGCCAGCGGATGATGCTGTCATAGTAGGCGTCCGTCAGCCGGTAGTAGCCGAAATTGGGGTGGCTGAGCCGGGCCTGGATGGCCTCCAGCACCGGCGGCGCGGTGGGAAAGCTCATATCCGCCACCCACATAGGGATCCGGGAAAAGCCCGCCTTGGGCTCCACTCCAGAATAGGGGATCACGTCCAGGGCCAGGGCATCCCGTCCCCGCCGGTCCAGAATGGTTTCAAAATCATACTGCATGGTCATCCTCCGTTCTTTATGTCCGGCAGGCGGAACACCCGCCGGGTATTTTCCAGCACAGCCGCCTCCACCGTCTCCGGCGGCAGCCGCTTAAGCCGTGCGATCTCCTCAATGATCCGGGGCAGCAGCAGGGAGGAGTTGCGCACCCTGCCCAGAGATTTTCTGCTGCCCTCCCAGGGAATGTCCGGCAGCACATAGGGACTGTCGGTCTCCACCAGCAGCCGCTCCAGCGGCGCCCGGGCCACTGTCTCCCGCAGGGGGGCCGACTCCTGCCGCAGCAGCGCACCGCCGATGCCCAGACACAGGCCCAGGTCCAGGTACTGCCGGGCCGTTTCCCAGCCGCCCTGGAAGCAGTGCACCACCCCGCCGGGGAGCCACCGCCGCCTGCGGCGCAGCATGGGCAGGGCGTCCCGGTCCGCCATGCGGATGTGCAGCACCAGCGGCAGCCCTGTCCGCCGGGCCAGGTCCAGCTGATACCGGAACCACAGCAGCTGGACCAGCCGGTGATGCCGGGGCCGGTGATAGTCCAGTCCCGTCTCTCCGATGGCTGCCACGCCGGGGCCCCGGGCCCAGGTGGCCAGCTGTTTTCGCTGCCGCCAGGGAACCTGGGCCGTCCGGGTGGGATGAACGCCCACCGCCAGGCGGAAAAAGTCCGGATGCTGCCGGTACAGGGCGGCGGTCAGCCGGTTGGAGTCAAAGTCGATGGCGGGCTCGATGCACAGGGCGACACCGCTCTCCCGCAGCCGCTTCAGCAATCCGTCCCGGTTCCCCTCCTCCGCCGTCAACTGGCCGGTCAGGTACCGGAAGGTACCGTCGTAGCGCTTATGACTGTAGTGGGCATGGCTTTCGATGATCATCTGAGCCCCTCCTTTGCCTGCCGCAGCACCGTTTCCGCCAGCTGCACCCCGCCTACCCGGTAGCCTGCGGCGGCGTATACGGCATGGAGGGGACCGTCCGTCACCAGCACCAGGGGCAGGCACCCCGGCCCCAGGAAAACGCTGCGGGCCAGGGCGTTGGGCCTGCCGCCCAGCAGCACCCGGCACCGGGGCAGGACCCGGCAGACCTCCGCCAGAAGCGGGTCCGCCCGGTCCCGGAGGTCCGGCACCAGAAGGACAATATCCATTCCGGCAAGAGCCGCTGCCCGATCCCGCAGCTCTCCCAGCAGATGCTCCGTGGGCTCCCGGCCCACCTCCAGCCAGGCCAGCAGCGCCGGGGTTCGGGTCAGCTCCCGGCCGGCCAGCTCCCGGCCATCCGGGGAGCGGACGGTGAAGTCCGGCAGGGGACAGGAGACGGTCATCTCCTCCGGAAAAACCGGCACTTTTTCCAGGGAAATCCGCCGTTTTTCTCCATTATCCAGGGAAAAACAGACGGTGCGGGCGTGTATATCCCCACAGGGCAGGCGGCTATCGGTGATAACGGTATAACGTCCGGGCAGCAGGTCCACGGTCATCTGCCCGTTTTTCCAGGAATAGGACGACAGGTCCAGAGCCTGTTCATCCTCCTGCTTTGTCAGGCCGAAATCCGTGCCGAATGCCATGGGATTTTCCAGAATCAGGAAGCTGCCCCGGGCCAGACCCGTTGCGGCGGAACGGAATTGACCGTTCTGCCAGAACTGAGGCTCCCGGTCCGCCGGGTGCAGCCGGGCGGGGACGCCCAGGGCCCGGCACAGGGCCGCGAACAGCGCATCCCGGGATAGGGGGGACCCGGCCCTTGACGCCAGCGCTGCCGCCGGAAGGGTGGTCAGCTGAGGGGATTCCTCCTGGGGGAAAAAGTGAATATTTTCCGTAAGCCAGGCGTATAAAGCCTGGGGATCACGGCGGAAATGTTCCTTTTGTGAGTCCGTCAGGGCATGCAGCAGCTGCCGCCGCTGGGGCCGCAGGGGCTCGTTATCTATCCGGGGACAGGCCACATACCGGAAATACACGTCCTCCGGCAGCTCCGGGCAGGGGCCGGGCACGGACAATGACTCTGCCAGCACCTCCGGGGTCACATCCTGAAGATCCTTGCGGGAGAGAGCTGCCAAAAGGGCCTGCTTATGGGGCAGGGAAAAGGAAAAATTTTCCAGAAACTCTGCCAGATTTTCCCGGTTGGCGGGAGCCTGAAGCAGGAGTTCTCCTCCGGGAAGGCCCGCTGCCATAGCTTCCGCGTCCTGCTCCATATGAGCGACACGGCGTTTGCGGGCGTCGATTGCGGCGGCAAGCCGCTTTTTTTCTTGGGACAACACCGGGACAGGGGGTGTTTTGTCCCGGGACAACATAGGGACAGGGCCGGGACAGACCGAGATGTCCCGGCTGATTTCCGACTTCTCCGACTCCGGCAGAGTCAGGGTGACGGTTTCTGCGTCACCGGAAATAATTTCCTGTGCAGACCATTCACCGCAAACTGCCCGGACCCGGAGACTGCCCCGCCCGCAGGTGAGCCGGGCGAGCCCCTGCCGGTCCGCCGGGACCCGGGCAGCGGGGAACCATTGGCAGGCGTTGAGAATTTCAAAGAAAACCGCCGCCCCCGGCAGAGGGGCTCCGGCCCGGTCCGTTACCCGGACGGTGAGGGTCCGCACCGGGGCATAGCGGCGGGTCTGATTCAGCAGAGTCACCATGCCGCTTCTGGAAATAATTTCCTCCCCCACGGGGTCTCCGAAGCACCGGGTATGCAGCAGCAGGGCCCGGGCTGCCGCCGCTGTGAACCAGCCCCGGTCCAGAGTCTCCTCCGGCTCGCAGGCTCCCAGAAAATGCCAGCTGCCATCCACCCAGACCTCCACCCAGGCGTGGTTGTCGTCGCAGTGGGCCCAGCGGGGGGTGTAGATCTGCCGGGCGGGGATGCCCACGGCCCGGTAGGCGTTGACGGCAAAGGTGGACTCCTCGCCGCAGCGGCCAAAGCCGCAGCGCCAGGCGGCGGCTGCGGAAATCGTGCGGTCATCCGTCAGCCGGTATGTTACCTGACTGGCGTTCCAATAATTCACCCGGACGGCGGCCTGATATTCCGGCAAACCAGCCAGGAGGGGGGACAGCTCATCATACATAGCCCGGCGGCAGTCGGACAGCTCCTCCTCGTTGACCCGGGGATGGAGCACATGGTTCAGGAAAATGTCCTCCGGCAGGTGGGCGGCATAGGGGGAGGTCCGGCGCAGCATGACCCCGTGCCGTGCCAGACTGCGGAACAGGGCGGGGGGCGTATTCAGCCAGTCGCTGAGGGGGCTGGCGGCATAGCACCAGACCAGGGCCTGGGCATCGTCGGGGTCCAGACCCTCCAGCGCCGTCCGGATGGCCGGGGCCGCGCAGGCGGCAGGGCCGGTCAGCAGCGAATCAAAGCGCCGCCGGGCGGCGGCATACGTTTCGGGGGACAGCAGCATAGGGGCCTCCTTTTTTACTCGATCCACTCCACGCGGCAGGCCTCGGCCAGCATTTCACGGGAAGCCTCCCGGTTTTCCACATAGGTGCCGGGGCTTGCCTCGTAGTCGGCGGTAATGCTCTCCAGGTCCTCCTCGATCAGGCGGGCATACGCGTCAGAAACCGTCAGCTTTTTGCCCCGGACCCGGGTGATCTCGTCCCGGGCGTCGGGCCACTCGGTGGTATCCGGGCCGCTCTCCAGAATCGTCTGGTTCCGGCTCAGAGAGACGATGAGCCAAGCGGAATAGCGGGACGGCGCGGGACCCGGCTCCAGGGGAGCGGAGCGCTCCAGCCGCACCGCATATCCCACGGAGGGATGCTTTTCCCGGAAGGCCCGCACCAGCTGGCACACTTCCTGGAAGATGCGGTTTTCATTCTGCTTGACCTCCGCCGAATCCACGGCGCTTTCGTGAGATCTTCTGAACAGGCCGAAGCCCTTGAGCTGTTTTTCCATGAGCGATTTTCCTTTCTGCTTATTATTTTATAGATGTTTCGTGCAGACCGTGGACAATGGCGGCGCACCGGGCAAATTCCTCCGGATCGGTCTGCCAGACCTCGTACTCGGACAGGGTGGGCAGGCCCATGGACACGGTGGACTTGCGGTAGATCATGCCGCTGTCCAGCGGGGCGCGGCGGCCGGTGGTGTGGAAGGTGCGGATGCCGGTCTCGTGGTGAATCTGTTGGATGTTCCACCATTTCACGCCGCAGCCGGCCATGATGTGAATGCGTCCGGCGGCCTGACGGCGGAGCCGGGCCAGCAGGGGGATGCCTGCGGCGGCGTCCGGGGCCTGGCCGGAGGTCAGCACCGTCCGGCAGCCCAGGGAAACGGCGTCCTCCAGGGTCCGGAAGGGGTCCCGGGACATGTCGAAGGCCCGGTGAAGGGTCACCTCCATGTCCCCGGCGCAGTCCATCATCCGGCGCATTTTCTCCATATCCAGGGCGCCGTCCGGGGTCAGGGCTCCGATGACCACGCCGTTGACACCCAGGCGGCGGAACAGGTCGATCTCCCGGCACATCTGGTCCATCTCGGCATCGGTATACAGAAAGTCGCCGAAGCGGGGGCGGATGAGAACGTTCACCGGGACGGGGCAGTCCCGCAGGACCTGCTCAAGTATGGCCGGAGAGGGGGTGACGCCGCCGATGACCAGCTGGCCGCAGAGCTCCAGACGGTCTGCGCCGCCCCGGCAGGCGGCCAGAGCGGAGGCATAGGAATCCACGCAGCCTTCGATCAAGGGGGCGCAGGGAGTGGGGGTTGTCATGTGGGTTGTCCTCCTTTGGGGGAGATTGGGGGGCGGGGATCAGGCATTTTCCAGCTCCCGGGCCAGGTAATAGAGGGTGGACACGGCGGCCCCGGTGGCGCCGGGGGTCTGGTGCTGCCAGGTGATGCCGGTGTTGTTGTCCGCCGTGCCGGCGATATCCAGGTGGAGCCAGGGAAGCCCCTGGGTGAAGTGCTTCAGGAAAAGCCCGGCGGTGATGGCGCCGCAGCCGTCCTTGCTGGTGTTGCGGACGTCGGCATAGTCGCTGCGGATCAGGTCCTCGTACTCCGGGAAGTCCGGCATGCGCCAGAACCGCTCGCCGGAGTGCCCGGCGGCCCGGGTCAGGCAGCCGTACCAGCCGTCGTCGGAGGCCATGACGCCGGTGGTCACATAGCCCAGCATGGCGTACACGGCTCCCGTGAGGGTGGCGATATCCACCAGGTGGGTGCAGCCCTCCCGGCGGATGGCCCAGGTGAGGCCGTCAGCCAGGATCAGGCGGCCCTCGGCATCGGCGTTGAGGATCTCCACGGTCTGGCCGGAAAAGAGGGTGATCCGGTCCCCGGGGAGCATGCTGGTGGGGGAGATGCGGTTTTCACAGGTGGGGATCACCGCCGTGACGTTGACCCGGACTCCGTGCCGGGCCAGAGCGTGCAGGGCGGCGGCAGCCGCCGCGCCCCCGGCCATGTCGCCCTTGATGCCCGCCATGGAGGAGGCGGATTTCAGGCAATAGCCGCCGCTGTCCACGGTGACGCCCTTGCCCACGAAGCCTACCCGCCGGGGGTCCTCCGGCGCACCGGTGTACCGCAGCACCACCAGGGCCGGGGGGTGGCCGCTGCTGCCGCCTACGGTCAGCAGGCCCCGGAGGCCCAGGTCCTCCAGCTGCTGCCGGTCGTAGACAGCGGTTTCGATGGGCAGGCCCTGGGCCAGAGCCGTCAGCCGGGCGGCAAAATCCATCGGCGTCAGCAGGTTGGCGGGGAGGTTTACATAATTGCGGACGGCCATAATGTCCTCCGCCAGCTGCCAGGCGGCGGTGAGCTGGGGCAGGGTGAAGCCGCTGCCGGAGGCATAGCAGGTCAGGGCCGGGCAGCGGACGTCCGTCAGGCAGTCGGCCTTGCGGTGGGAGCCGCCCAGAATGCCCTCCAGGGCGGCGTTGAGACCCGGCTGACCCAGCCGGGCGGCAGGGGACAGGTCAAAGACGCAGCTGTCCGGCTCCAGGTCCAGGACGGTCTTGACGGCCTTGCCATAGCACTCCTTGCAGGCCAGCACCGTCCAGTCCCGGCCGCGGCCCACGGTAATGTCCGCCGTGCCGTGGGGGTGCAGGTAATAGCGGGTCCGGAGATAGTCGTCGTCCGTCAGCCGGACCCGGGCGGAGACGGGCTGGTTTTCGTACAGGGCGATCATGCTTCTTCCTCCTCCGCCTCCGCAGGCGCTTCCCAGGGAACCATGGTGGCCACGCACCGGTTGATGGTGACGCCCTGCTGGTAGAATTTGGCCTCGTAGTCCGTCATGACCCCCACGGGGCCGCCGGCGTGAAGGTCCCGGGTGACCTGGGACAGCTGAAATCCAAACCGGGGGATCTCCTCCAAAGACCACTCGAACAGCTTGTCGTTGTCGCTTTTGAAGTGGATCTCGCCGCCCAGGGGCAGCACCCGGCGGTATAATTGCAGGAAATTGCCGTGGGTCAGGCGGCGCTTTTTCTGGTTGCTTCTGGGCCAGGGGTCGCAGAAATTGATGTAGATGCGGTCCACCTCGCCGGGGGCGAAGAAGTCCGGCAGGCAGGCGGCATCGCCGTCCACGAAAAATACATTGTGCAGACCTGCCGCCTGGGCCCGCTCCATGGCCACCACCATGGCGTCGGGGACCTTTTCCACGGCGATCAGCAGCACGTCCGGCTCGGCGGCGGCGGTCTCCGCCGTGAAGCGGCCCTTGCCGCAGCCCAGCTCCACCCGCAGCTCCCGGGCATCGGGCAGCAGCTCCCGCCAGCGGCCCCGCAGAGCACGGGGATCCGCCACCAGCAGGGACGAGCATGCCTCCATCCGGGGCAGCAGGTTTTTTTTCTTTCTCATGCGCATAGCGTTCTTCCTCCCACGCGGCCCGGGGCCGCAAATAAAAATCCATTCTTATATATACCACAAGATAGCCGGTTCTGTAAACGAAAAAAATGCTCTATTTGGTGCCGGGGACGGTTTTGTGACCGGATTATGAACATGTCATATTGAAAAATGCGCAAAGAATTTTCATTTCTTTTGTGGAATATCCTGAAAAAGAGAAAGGCGGTCAACAAGGGCTTGATAATTTTTAGACGAGGGACTATAATACAAACTGTATGAAGATCATACACAAGATGGGACCGCTGTGGGCGGCATCTCACCGTGGGCCCGCCGGTCCGGTGGACAGGGCGGGTGATCGAAGCAAGGAGGAACTATCATGACGAACGTTCTGTTGGAAAAGAAGGGCCACATCGCCGTTGCCACCATCAACCGGCCCAAGGCCCTCAATGCCCTGAATTCCCAGGTGCTGGAGGATATCGACCAGCTGGTGGAGCAGGTGAAGGCGGACGACGAGATCCGCGCCCTGGTCATCACCGGCAGCGGCGAGAAGGCCTTTGTGGCCGGCGCCGACATCGGCGAGATGAGCACCCTGACCAAGGCGGAGGGCGAGGCCTTCGGCAAGAAGGGCAACGACGTGTTCCGCAAGCTGGAGACGCTGCCGGTCCCCACCATCGCCGCAGTCAACGGCTTTGCCCTGGGCGGCGGCTGTGAGCTGTCCATGAGCTGCGACATCCGCCTGTGCGCCGATACCGCCGTGTTCGGCCAGCCGGAAGCGGGTCTGGGCATCACCCCGGGCTTCGGCGGCACCCAGCGTCTGGCCCGCCTGGTGGGCCTGGGCATGGCCAAGCAGCTGATCTATACCGCGAAGAATATCAAGGCCGACGAGGCTCTGCGTATCGGCCTGGTGAACGCCGTGTATCCCCTGGCGGAGCTGATGCCCGCCGCGGAGAAGCTGGCCGAGACCATCGCCAAGAACGCCCCCATCGCCGTCCGCGCCTGCAAAAAGGCCATCAACGACGGCATGCAGGTGGATATCGACCGGGCTGTGACCATCGAGGAGGGCCTGTTCGGCAGCTGCTTCGAGACTGCCGACCAGAAGGAGGGCATGGGCGCTTTCCTGGAAAAGCGCAAGCATGAGCCCTATCAGAACAAGTAACTCCCGGCAAATCCCTATTTCGTTAATTAACAGGTCCCCTGCCGGGCCTGATGATTAAAACGGCTACTTAAATATAAAATTTATTTAGGAGGAACTATCATGAAAGTCGCAATCTTTGGTGCAGGTACTATGGGCAGCGGTATCGCTCAGGTCTTTGCCGCAAAGGGCCACACCGCTCTGATGTATGCTTCCAGCGTCGCCAGCGCTCAGCGTCATAAGGATAAGCTGGCTGCCTCTCTGAACAAGAAGGTCGCCCGCGGCAAGATGACTCAGGAAGCTGCTGATGACATCATGAGCCGCGTCCTGGTGGAGGAGTTTGAGGCTGCCGCCGATGCCGACCTGGTCATCGAGTGCGTTGCCGAGAATATGGCCACCAAGAAGGAGCTGCTGGGCCGTCTGGACGCCGGCAAGCTGGATTTCGCCGTGGTGGAGGGCTTCTTCGACAAAACGTCTTATGACCATCTGCGCTATGCATCGGAGCCGTTCGTGGCGGTGTGCGCCCCCGGCTACCCCCTGTCCCCGCAGGCGAGGCGCCTGTCCGATCTGCTGGGGGAGCGGCTGATCACCCGGGAGCCGGGCTCGGGCACGCGCACGATTCTGGAAAAGCACCTGGAGCTGCAGAATCTGACGCTGGGGGATTTTTGGCAGGTGATGGAGATCTCCAGCCTGGAGGCCGTCAAGGCCCTGGCCATGGAGGGCTGCGGCGTGACCTTCCTGTATCAGGCCGCGGTGCGGGACGAGCTGGCCTCCGGCCGCCTGCGGGAAATCGAACTGGAGGATTTCCGCTACCGCCACGATTTCACCTTCCTCTGGCGGAAAAACAGCGTCTTCCCCGCCTGGTATCACCGCCTGTTCCGCGAGCTGGGCGGCGTGGAAGCGACTGCATAATTTCTCCACACGAAAGCCCGGCAGCATCGCTGCCGGGTTTTTAAGCGCCATACGAATTTTTATTTCTACATAATTTGCTCCAATTAATAAGATATAATAAATAAATATCAAAATAGATGTAGATAAATATTATAAACTATTGTAAACTTCTGTAAGAGGGGAGGAAATAACAGGAATAAATACATAATTGAGGGAAGGGTGGACGTTTTTTATGAAAAAGATTGTCTGTTGGGTATTAGTTCTTGCCAACGTATTGGGTATAGCCAGTGTGGCACAGGCGGAGCGGCGTGCCTTGCCCGTATTGAGCGAATCGGTATATGAGACGAACCAAATCATTGTCAAGTACAAAGAAGGGCATGTACGTAAAAGACGTGCGAATATGAAAGGCGTTGCCATTCGAGCCGCGTCCTCGCGGCAGTCCCCTTATGAATATATCGAGGTGGCCTCCATCGATGACATGGATAACATTTTATATGAACTGAATGCTTCCCCCGATGTCGATTATGCTGTGGTAGACGATTTGTTGACGCTGCAGGAATTGACACCTGCCGAAATACAGGCTTCTTTAAGTCAGTTCCGGGAAGATGGCTCCCCATATACAGGGAAGGGGGCGGCAATCGCCGTACTGGATACCGGCATGAATACGCAACTGTCCTTCATAAAGGACAGCATTTACAGAAATTCTAAGGAAACGGCTGCGAATGGTGAAGACGAGGACGGGAATGGCTATGCGGACGATATCACCGGATGGAACTTTGTAGATGACACTCCTCAGATTTACCAGTCCGCACAGGAGGATGATCATGGCACACAGATTGCCGGAATTCTTTCGGCGGTGGCTCCGGATGCCGCTCTTGTCCCTCTAAAAATATTCAAGGGAACGAAAGGCTATGTTTCGGATGCCATTCGTGCCATTGAATATGCCAAGGCCATGGGAATCCGCCTTTTTAATTGCAGTTGGGGAACCGACAGCGATAATCTCGCCTTGAGAGAGGCGATGTCCGATAGCCGGCTGCTCTTCATTTGTGCAGGCGGAAACATGGACGATAAGCACACGTCTAATGTGTCCTATCCGGCTGCCTTCGGCCTCCCCAACGTCGT
>ERZ827528.3175-NODE-3175-length-13797-cov-6.064765_pt1 | contig 13797 bp, 7 predicted proteins | sample MGYA00519768_ERZ827528 | MGnify/ENA primary metagenome ERZ827528 (study PRJEB31778, sample SAMEA3449343) | human gut metagenome | biome: human gut; feature: human-associated habitat; material: faeces | place: United Kingdom | collected 2010/2012 ...
ACTCTCCACAAATTTCTTTTAATAGAGCAGCATCTTCCGTTTCAATATCAAGTACTCCACGATTGTTAATAATCTGTTGTAGCATTTTATATGCTCGTAATTTCTTGGAAGTTTCCATATTCTTCTGTGGATTAGAGCCTGCTGCAAATAATGCCTCTGCCACCAAATCACGAAGAGATTTCTTACTTTCCTTACCATTCACCAATTCGACAAACTCCCGACCTCTAAAGTCGAGTAAGTTTCTGTTTAGATTTACTTTCATAATTTTTATTTTATTTCAACGATTAACCCTTTTACTATATGCAAAGTCTTTCCTCGTGTAGAAGGATCTAAAAGTGTAATTGTGCTATCTGAAATAACAGACCAATAACTCCCATTGCCATCACTCGGAAAGAATCCATTTGCCGTTACATCTCCTAGTACCCTTACGTTGCCATCGAAGAAACCCGCATAAATGTAATTATCGGGATATTTAGGAGTCTTAAGATTGGTAGAACCATAAATAGCAGCACTTCCTCCAAAACCATCCCCAATAGCGGAAATACCGAAATTACCATCCGTGGCTGGATTGAAAGTAACATGCACTACACCTTCTTTCGAGGTGGTACTATATCCCAATTTCAGACTGCGGGAAATATCCCCGAAATAATCACCCGCTTTCCAGACTAACCGACCGTTATCAATAGTGAATCCTCCAACCTTTGCGCCGTCCGCATCAATACGTTTCACACGGATATAGTCAGTATTCAAATACCCACCTACAACAATGGTAGTACCAAGTTTTGCATATTCGACTGCATCCTCAAATGCTAATTTACCCAATCCGTCTCGATCAATCTTGGAGTTAATCATTATCTGCAGATCACTATGCAGTGCGGTGATTGTAACAGCACCTTCCAAATTAATTTTAGATGAATGAATCGTCGTTTCACCTGCTGCCTGGTTAATATAAGATATAAGCGTATTGCCGTTTTCCAGTTCTTTAGAAGCATATATCTTATTACCGTCGGAAGTCGTTATCCAACCTGCAGTATCTATCCGCTGCGTCAGGCTGTCAACTCGAGTTACTTGTGCGGAGATTTGAGTATTGAGTACTTTCAAATCGGCTGTACACTCATCGGAATAGCTTTTCAGTTTGTCGTGAATAGCTTTGTTTGCTTCTTCAACAGCTGTATTAAAACTAGCTAAAGCAGAGTTGAATAGAGTAAACTTATCATCTACATTCTTTTTTTCCTCAATAGTCGTTTGTCCATCTGCAATAGCCGTATTTATTGCAGCAATAAGATTATCAATAGCACCAAATAAGGAAACCTTGGCATTAAATAAGGCTGTTTTTGCAGAACCTTCCAAATAGGTGTTTACATATAGTTTGCTATATGTCGCTTCAACGGCAGATTTCGTATTTTTGACTGTATTCAAATACTTCTCTATCGCTTTCGCTTCCGCCCCGTCAATGATACCGTCCGCAAATGCGCCATCCACATAATCATGTAAGCCATCGACTGAATCGGCAGCGTCCTGCGCAGCTTTAGCAGCGTTCGCTGCATCCTCTAAAGCTTGTATTGCTTGTTGCAGTGCCTCGTCAGAATATTCCTTTAGTTTATCCTGTATTGCCTTATTTGCTTCTTCAACAGCTGTATTGAAAGTTGCTAAGGCTGAATTAAACAGAGTAAACTTATTATCTACATCTCTTTTTTCCTCTACAGTGGTCTGTCCGTCAGCGATGGCTGTATTGATAGCATTTATAAGGTTCTCAATACTTCCCATCAATGTAACCTTAGCATTGAGCAAACCAACCTTTGCAGAGCCGGATAAATAAATATTCGTGTAGAGTTTATTATAAGTTGCTTCGATAGATTGTTTAGTGTTGTTGATCGTATTGATATACTTTTCAATAGCTTTTGCCTCTGCTTCGTCTATAAGACCGTCAGCGAAGGCTCCATCTACATAGTTATGAAGTCCTTCCACTGAATCGGCAGCATCTTTGGCCGCTTTAGCTGCATCCTTTATTTCCTGATGAGCAGCTTCCCATTCAGACAGATTTTCCAATCCGGAAGAACCTGCTTTTATTTGAATGTTACCGCCTATCTCACTTTTTACCAGATCGAAATATGTATCACCGTCTGGCGAAAGGATTCTTTCTGTTGTTACGCGGCCCGGCAGAATTTCAGTAAATCCGTATAGCTGAACAAAACTTCTACTACCTTCATACTCGCTGTTAAGCACTCCGGTGAGTAAATGATAATATCCAGTTATCTGTTCCATTTTAATAGCTGTTTCACTCAAGAGGAATGTTCCGGCTTGATTCTCCTTGCCAACTTTAGCATATAGATAATATTTCTTTTCCGGGTCAATTAGTGCCGGAGAATTGTATTCAGCCATATCCCAGTACTTATATTCGTCTGCCTTATGTGAAGAAGAAAGAGAACTAATGCCGAGTGTTAAATGCTGAAGGATTCCTGCCGGAGCGTTCAGTATTCTTGTGCTGGCATTATAAGTAATATTGTGAGATACCTGAACTGGATTCGTTTTTGAATTGACAAAACGAAATTGCAGGCTTTCATCACCTACAAGCAGTTGCATGGTTGAAACGGTTATTGGATTGACAGAGCCGGAGAAGTTCAGCAGTGCATCTTCAAGCATGGACATCGTTTCCTTTGCATCCCGGAACCGACGCTTAGTAAACTGCAGGGCGTCCTTATGCTTGATATCTACCTCTACTTTGTTCGTCTCAATCTTATTCAGATCACTTGAAACAGATATACTGACAGGTTCGTTTGACAACTCTATTTCCGGAGAATATGGATTATTAATATAGCGCTTGATTCCGATCATGCGAATAAGAGAACCTTCCGGATGAAATTGCGTATCATAGAAATCAACATACCCTCCGAGTACTATTTTACCGCCTATCTCCAACCAGCGTTTTTTAGCCCAAATGCCGTCCAATGTCCCGGTAAATATGAATGCTTTATCTTCATGTTCATACAAGTATTTTGCTGCTTCCTTGAAAGCTTCCCAGCTCGCACCTGTTTGTGTGCTGTCATTACAGATATAAGCCTTCGGCAATTGCATTCCGAACACTGCGTATGTATCACCAACCTTCGGGCGCCAGACTTCCGGTTCCGGCATTGTTATCCCATCGATTTCTTGCGGAACAATTTCAAATCGACGTGCCTCTTTCTTGTCTTTCGCTTCATGGATATACTTTACTTCGAACTCCTTGCCTGTAAGCATGCCGGTTTGGAAAATGACAGTCATACTTTCTCCAGCTATGAGACAATCTTCGAAATTCAACTCTTCCGGGATGTCTTTATCTACAAAGTCAAAGAAGTTATTCTTCTTGTTCACTTCAATAACAGCACTGACAGTACCGACACGGGAAGGATAAATAGCTGTACAGTCCAGACTATCTTCCTTTGCTGTTGTAAGTTCTTTATCGGCACGCATGACACAAGTTCCATCCGCATCGGTCTTATAGATACGCGCCTTAGTAGAATCGAAGCCCTCTTCATTCTCAAATTTGATTCCATCAAATCGGATAGTCTTATTCTTTGGAAGTAACAGGTACTTAGATCCGTATGTAGAATAATCAATATTGCGATCTGTAGTTTCTACCAAAATTATTTCGGGTGGTATCTCCCCGGATTCGCGACCAACACCGACCTTAAAACCGTGTCCTTTACCATACGACAGTTTCAAAGGGTTCTCCTTGTTATACTCAACTTTACGCAGATGGATAGTCTTAATTTGGTTTCCTTCAACCGTTTCTTCAATGATCTGCCATTCTGTTTCATATAGTTCTGCAAGTTGATTGAAAGCATCAAGAATATAGGTGTGATTGTAGTTGATTACTTTTTCCGTTCCTTCAATGCAATCACCGACTTTCCAACCGGTACTCCGACGGTTCAGGTTTTCAACGAGTAGACGTAGGTGTTCATGTGGCTTGGCTGTATATGAGAATTTAATACTTCTGTCAACGGTATGACGTACTTTCCACAGCATAGCATCAGCCTCCCCAGTTTCCAGAATCAGAGTATATTCGAAGTTACGTTCACCGTTCTTCTTGAAATTGCTATCCCTCTTCAAAGAATAACGCTTCCCGTAGAAGTCACACCAGGAGCCAACCGGAATTTCAATATATCCGGGATAATCGAAATATAAAGTTAATGAGCACTCCTCCATGATAGCTTCATAAGAGTAGCTTTCATCCTTTACTTCAATTTCTATTTCCTTATCACCATTATGCAAAGTTATCATATCACCAGATTTGAATTTATATTATAAAATATAAATACATAAGTGTAATGAACAGAGTGATTCATCTATTCAAAAAGATAGTATTCATTTTATCTATTGCGGGTCATTTTTTACATAAGTTCTCTCGGGACGAACGCCGCATTAAAAGATTTTTCCAATGTGTCAACAAAAAGCCTATCCCAGAACGGATATTATAAGCTACCAGATGGGCTAATGATTCAATGGGGATACGTAACTGGAGCAGCAACTATAAAAACAATTTATTTGAATAGTTCTTTTTTGAATAGCGATTATATTATATCAGGTATAGGAGTTTATTATAATACATCTGAATCTGTTGTAATAGCACCAATTCTTGTATCAAAAACGACATCTAGTATTAGAATGTGTATAAGATATAGTGCTGACAGTGGCGGGGGTGGGTATTCGCCGTGGCCGTATTATTGGTTTGCTGTTGGGCGCTGGAAATAATAAATTTATTCAAACACTAAATTTGATATGAACAATTTAAGTAGAAAAATAGTAGTTATAATCATAGGGCTTTTCTTGCAAAGTTCTCTCGGGACGAACGCCGCATTGAAAGATTTTTCCAATGTAACAACAAAAAGCCTATCCCAGAACGGATATTATAAGCTACCGGATGGGTTATTGATTCAGTGGGGAACTGGAGGAAATGGCGTAAATCAAATAGTTTACTTTCCTACTAGTTTTTATAATACCTCATATGTTGTAGTAACTACTGCTATTTCTTCTGTTATGAATTCGATAGTAAAAATGATAAATGGGAAAAATATATCTTATTTCAAAGTCTATTCGGTAGGTCCAACAATTGAAGCTGGGGAGATATTCGGATGGATCGCAATAGGAAGATGGAAGTAGAAAATATTATAACATCAATTTGATTATGAATTGTTTTAGTAGAAAAATAGTATTGATTTTTGCCACAATTATTTGGCAAAGTTCTCTCGGGACTACGTATGCTTTAGCTGATCTATCGAACGCAATGAGCGTAAACCTATCCTTGAACGGTTATGCAAAATTCAATAATGGATTACTTGTACAATGGGGCAGAGTTGGAGGTTCATCTACAGCTTCGTATAGTGTGACTATGCCTACATCTTTTTATAATACTGAATATAAAATATTTGCAACTGTATATAAGCCTAGTAGTGACTCCGCCGTATATTCATCATCTCCTTTGGCAATAAATAAAACAGTTAGTAGATTTTATTTGAATAGAAATTATGCAAGTGGGGGTACTACTGGATTATCACAAGAATCATGGGACTGGTTTGCGATCGGGCGTTGGAAATAACTAAAAAACAAATATTATGAAGTATTGGAAAAATGGATTCTACGATGAACCGGTAGACGGTTCAGTAGAAATAACGGATGAGCATTACAATCAGCTATTAGATGGGCAGTCTAACGGTTTACTGATAGTTGAAAGTAAGAATGGATACCCGATTTTGGTAGAATATGAGTACGACATTGAAGAAGTGCGAAAAATGAAAATATCTGAAATACAGATATTTGACAAATCGACCGATGTCAATTCTTTTGAAATTGAAGGGGAAAGTATGTGGTTAGACAAATCCACACGTGTTGGATTATTTAACTCAATTTCGATTGAGAAAAATGCAGGGAAAACGCATACAATCCTGTGGTATGATGCAGTGAAGTATGTTATCCCTATACCTGACGCTTTAGCAATGTTGAATGCCTTAGAACTGTATGCGCTCAACTGCTACAATGTGACACAATCTCACATCGCAGCAGTCAGATCATTGCAGACTATTGACGAAATCGAAAACTACGATTATACGATAGGTTATCCGGTAAAGTTGAGCTTTCTGGGATAACCAGTTTTGAAGTTGTATGCTTCGATTTCTTCTTTTGTTTCTAATTGATTGATAGCGTTGATATGCCTTTGTGTTGTGTCATAGCACGCAAGGGCATATAATTCTAGTTGTTGTAACATGTCAATAGCTCTTTCGATTGATAAGACAAACTTTGTATCACCAATCCAGATACTTGTTTCAGATCGTCCAGCTTCTTTCTCAATATTGATTGAATTCATAAGCCCTACACGGGTGCTTTTGTTTAACCAACCGAATACATTATTAATACTAAAATGATTCACTATTTGGGATGAATCGAACAATCGTAATTCATCAAGTTTTTGCGCTCTGGTTTCTTCGATATTAGCCTCGTGCACAACTAAGATCGGATATCCTTTTTTGCTTTCAACTATGAGTAATCCAGCAGATTGTCCGGCTAATAATTGGCTATAATACTCTTCTGCAATTTCTACAGAACCGTTTACCGGTTCGTCATAAAATCCTTTTTTCCAATACTTCATGATATTTGTTTTTAAATTATTTCCAGCGACCGATCGCAAACCATGTAAAATTCCAGCCAGTCCAAACGATAGCCGGAGTTGAATTTATTCCGCGAGTGAGAACTTTACAATATGATGTATATTTACCATTAAGGTCATACCCCGGAGCATATATAAAAGATTCACTTGTATTATTTACTGCTCCAGTGAAATAAATGTTATAATCAGTATTATAGAAAGTGGTAGGAAAATATAGACTAATTGCTCCCCCCGTTGCTCCAGCTCTTGTTCCCCATTGCATTAATAAGCCATTACTATATTTGACATATCCGTTTTGTCCTAAACTTTGACTATTTACTTGAATTGCATTAGTTCCGAGAGAACTTAGTAAAGTTTTCTCCGCATCCGTCATGAATTTTCTTGTAGTACTTTCTTCAATCATTGATGCTGGATGAGAAGCCGGATGAGAGTAATTATTAGCTCCGGAGGCTATTCCACTAAGTTTTGTACGTTCTGCATCCGTCATAAAACGATGCGTTTCATCTTCTTCAACGTCCGTCGCTGTATGTTTATGAGAACTTGCAGCATAACTACCCTTGGGTTGGTATGCTGAATCGTGGTTGTGATTTCCTGCCGCCTTACTATTCCAAGTAGATTTTTCTGAATCTGTGACAAAACGATGTGTAGAGTCGTCCGTGATATCTGTTGCTGTATGCTTATGTGAAGACAGTGCATAATTACCTTTAGGTTGATATGCTGAATCGTGGTTATGATTACCTGCAGCTTTACCATTCCAAGTGCTTTTTTCTGCATCAGTAACAAAGCGGTGAGTACTATCCGGAGTAATATCCGTTGCTTCGTGTTTATGCGAACTCGCTGCATAACTTCCTGCTGGCTGATAGACCCCTGTATGAGTATGATTCGACGGGGACGCACCAACCTCGGAAGCTGTATAAGATGGTTTACTTGCAGCTTTCGCCCATGCAGGCACATCGCTTGCTGGCATAGAAGTTGGAAAATCACTTATTTCAGACTTCTTATGAGTATGCGCTTTAGGTGTACGGGCGTCACTTAGTCGACTATCATTTCCTTGGCAAACAGTTCCGGAAGTTGTGCCAAAGTTCTTATTGAAAGCTGTATTTTTTGAGAATACAGGTTCGTATATTCCTGCATGGTTATGTGTATCCAAAGCTGCTTTCAAAACCTTCCCTTGTTCGGCAGAAAGGACCTTGCCAGTACCACCACTTGTTAGGTTGTTGACAATATCGGAAACGTTGATTTTCTTCCCTAACTCTGTTGCCATGGTAGCGGCGAAGTTCGGATCATTATTAAGGGCATTAGCCAATTCAATAAGCGTGTCGAGGGCTTCCGGTGCTCCAGCTACAAGTGCATCCACTGCAGCTTTTACTTTAGCATCAACTCCATAAACTGCGTTATTGGCGGCCTGTGCTGCCGCATTTGCGCTATCTGTGGCAGCTTTAGCAAGAGCTGTTTGCGCTACTGATGCGTTTTTGGCTGTATTAGCATCATCAGTAGCTTTTTTCGCTAAAGCTGTTTGGGCTTCCGATGCAACTTTGGCAGCGTTAGCCTCTTCTGTTGCTTGTTGGGTTTCTTCTTTGGCAGCATTAATACTTATAATTGCTGCGTTAGCGTCATTAGTAGCTTTCTTTGCAAGAGCAGTCTGTTCAACTGATGCGTTTTTGGCAGCATTTGCATCATTCGTAGCTTTTTTTACAAGTTCTAGTTGTGCGGTAGCATCTCCTGTAGCAGATGTCATTTCTTGTATAATACCGCTATACTCTGACTTACGTTGGGATTCGGCTTCTGCACGTTCTGTTTCAGCAGAGATACGCCTAGTCTCATTTGAGGAACGAGTATCTTCTGCAGCTTTGCGGGTATCTTCATTTTGCTTTCTTTTATTTTCTTCGGATACCCGGGCTGTCTCCGCTGATTTACGGTCTGTTTCAGCGGACTTTCTTTTGTTTTCTTCTGATACTCGGGCTGTCTCCGCTGATTTACGGTCTGTTTCAGCAGATACGCGTTCAGATTCGACAGTAACGCGATTATCTTCGGCTGTCACACGTGCAGTTTCATTCGTTTCTCTCGTGGATTCGGCTTCTTTTCGTTCATCTTCGGCTGTTACGCGATCTGTTTCAGCTGTAGAACGTGTTGTTTCAGCCGCTTTTCGTTTGTCTTCTTCCTTCACACGTTCCGATTCTGCAGAAGAACGTCCTGTTTCAGCGGTCTTACGTGCATCTTCATTACTTTTACGTGTTTGTTCATCTGACACTCGTTTATTTTCTGTTTCAACGCGGCTAAGTTCTGCAGATACACGTTGCCCTTCAGCGGTCGCACGAGCTGCTTCCTCTGCTTTACGGGTATTCTCATTTATGATACGTACTGATTCTGCAGCTGACCGGGCTTGTTCTTCATTTGAACGATTTCTTTCAGCATCGATACGAGTAGCTTCATTGCGTTGTCGAGTATCTTCATTCGCTTCTATTTGGGTTCGGGAATCATCGGCCGCCTTTGCTGCGTCATTGGCCTTCTTTGTTGCTGCAACTACGTCATCATAGGCTTTCTTTATGAATTCAAGACTAACTTTTACACTTGTTTGTACGCCATTCACCATTTTAACGCCAATAGTGTACAATCCTACCATGCTATCAGCAAGCGTTAATTCGCTGATTTTTTTCTTTTTAATTGGCATAATTTTTTAAGTCAATATAAAATATTCCATCTTCTGTTATGATAAATTCTCCTGCTTCGGATGCAAGCAGGAAGTCTGTTTCTCCAATCCGGAAACTAGTAAATACAAGTTTCAAGGTAAATTCCCACCATACCCCATTATTAAGAAGAAAATTGTTTGTCTGGCAACTCTTATAATAGCAAGGATAGCTTTCACTCCACTCATCACAATAAAATATACGTTCAGCATCAGAATACTCATATCCTTCATCATCGACCTTAGCAGACAGTTTTGTGAGATCATAGAGTAGGGCATTGCGATTACGCCAGAACGCTTCAATCGTCCCGGCCCGCATCAGGCATTTGAGAGATACTTCTTTGGTTTGGAATTTCACAACTTCACCGTCATAGATTGCTCCATCTTGACGTTTGAAATTCTGCAATAGGTTCTTTTTTACTGCCGGAGTTTTCAATATCTCGGCATTACTACCTGGAAGAACTATTACGCCATAATCGGACAAATCTTTATTGTCTATTTCATAACCCTTTGGCATAGCGATAGAATTAACAGGGTCCTGATATTCATAATTTACTTCATGAGGAAAATCGTTTGCAAAAACTATCTTCGCTATTTCAAGTCTAGGATAAATTGTATAGCTATTCTGTGATAACAAACGTAAACGATATGTTTTACCAAGAATCGGAAAACGGAAATTATGGTATCCCATATCGGAAAGGAGCGCTATTAATCCACCAAATCCCAAGTCATCTCTAAAGCCAAATTCTATACTAATTTCGCTTGTGTCGAGGGCAACCACAGAAAGATCAAATTCTTGTCCGTCTTCCTCCGGCCAGTCGTTTTTCTCCGGATCTTTCAAAGTAGGGAAGGCAACAAGATTATTGTAGCTCCCCTTTATAATTGAAATACCGTGTTTGGTATACATATCTAATTCATCTATTAGTAATTGTCCTTTCATCGCTTCAGTATTATGCCTTTTGTGTTTAATGTATCAATACCCAGCTTTATAGACTCTATGGCTTTTTCAATCGCTTCAAGCCGTGCTGTATGGCTGCTTATATCAGATAGATAAGTGATAACAATATCATTGTATTTCATTATTTCTCCTATATATTTATCCAAATTTGAAAGATATGCGAGTTTTTCCGCTATTTTATCCGAATTAGACTGGAGATGCTTTACACCTTCATTAATTGAATATGTATGAGAGATCATAACAGCAAAACTACCGTCTAGCTTATCTGCAGAGTCTTGCGACATAGAAGCAAATCCTTTCTTTGATGCCTCACGTTCTTCATCATCATCTTTGCCAAAACCATATATTTCTGATAATGCATCGCGTTTAGCTTTCATTTCATTGGCAATCTGTTGGCCTTCGGCTTTCAATGCATTATATTCATCCTCGGTCATACCATCATCCATTGCATTATATAGCTTTTCCCTCCATTCAATCAACCGGTCCATATAATCCTCCTTAAGCATGGAATTAAGAATGGCATTTCTCATATATTCTTCGAAGTTGTCTGCAAAATCAGCACTATCGGCGTCCATATCAGTAAGCAAGTCTTGGAAGTCAGAGCGGAGAGAGCTGTAATCAATAAGAGTCGTATCAGCAATTTGTTGTTCTAATACTTCCGCAACCTTTGCGACACCATTTGCTATTTGATCGGCAAATTTTTGTGTATCGGAATCTAGCTGTGACCAAAATATGCCTGCATTCTCCTGAAGCTTTGCAAGTTGATCATCTGTCAAATCAAATAGACCGGTCATACGTCCGCCCATTTTCTTTTTGAAATCATCAATAGACATTCCTAGTGTGTCCGCTGCTTGTTTCCAACCTTCCCAGGACATATCTTCAACTTCACTATATCCCTTCGAGTGTGATTTCCCAGATGCACCAGAATTTAGATACTGTTGTCCTAAAACCCTAGCATTTTCACTTTGCAATTTTACCATTTTAAGCGCTTTTTCATAGGCGGCATTGGCATTATCTCCTGTAAGAGTTTCAGCTAATTCCAGTTGCTTTTCGATTACTCTATCAAGAATACTGATATAAGACTCATACGTTTCTTTCGCTTTCTCGTATTTCTCCGTTGTATCGTCTTTTCCGAACAAATCAAAGATTTTCATTGCTACCTGCATTGCTGCGCCAATAATCGCAAGAATAACAGACGCTTTTTCAACTGTACTAATAGCGTTCGCTGATGTATTTGCTGCTGATTCAACGCCAGACATAGCAGTCATTGTAAATGCTCCGATATTACCAATCAAAGAGATAATTTCTCCAGCAGGTCCACCGATCGTTTTTCCAAGTTCATCTATTGTGTCCGCTAGTTCTGATATCTGTGCTCTGACTTCTTTCTCTGCCTTTTTAACTTGGTTGTCTTTCTTGACAACCTTATCTTTTGCTGCGTTGTAGTTTTCAGTTTTCTTTTTAACTTGCTCCAAGGCCTGCGCTTCGGACAAATAGGCTTTAGTCGATTCTATTTTACCTGTTTCCGGATTGTATTTAGAGGATTTGATCCCATTCTCAAATTTAGCACCTCCTTTCACAGCCTCGGCTTTTATCCGAGCATTTTCTAACTCGATTTGCGCATTGGCTAGCTCTTCTTCAGCTTCCGCTAGTTCTTTCTTTTTATCAGATAATGACTGAAACGGATTACGGGAATCCAATTCGTCCATGATGGATTGAATTGTACTCGTATATTCGCGAAGTTGATCAGGAGATAGAACTTGTGCCGCTGTACTCTTTGCATTCTCTAATTGCGTTAAAAGGGAATTAAGAGTTTCGGAAGAAGTTTCTTTCAAGTTTTCGAAGGCGCGAACATATTCTGGGGATTCTTTCAACTTATCGTAGTCCAGTTTCATTAACTCCATTCCCTTATTTTTCGTTGCTTGAGCAATGGAACGGTCTATCTGTTCTACCTGATTTGTATCTCCATTCTTCGTAGCTTGTTTACGCTGTTCCTGTAACGTTGCAATATCCTCATTAAATTTTCGTTCAATCGCAAGACGCTGGTCTGTATAATCCTGATACTGATTTAACAGGTCAGATAAATCATCTCCGCGATCAAACTTTGTATTGGTAGCGGTTGTAGCTTCTTTTGCTATATTATCGAATGAAGCAAACAGTTTTTTCGTAGATTCTGAATTGATGAAAACATCTGCATTAAAAACCTTCTTTTTATTTTGAGGATTGATTTCAAAAGCAGCTCGTGCATCTTCTATTACTTTCCGTTTCTTATCCTCGGTTTCGCGCTTAATAGCCTGTAATTCTAGCCGATGATTGAGTGCTCTTTGTCTTAGAACCTTTTCACTGCTTTCTTTAAGTTTATTGATTTCAATCTGCTCAAGTTCATTTGCTGAATCTTCTTTTATTCGTTCCTGTTCAAACTTTTGTTTCTCTAACAGGAGTTTATATTTTTCTTGTTCTTCACGTAATTTTTGTGCCTTATCATCCTGTTTGGAAAATGAATCATAAACTTTTAATTCTTTCTCTGCTTCTTTTAGTTTTTTGATATTTTCTTTGTAAGCAGTAACGACAGTAGCATCAATCCCTTTGAAATTTCCAGCATCCATCAATTTCTTTTGAGCCGAAGCTATTGAATCTAGTGCTTTCGTTGCATCATCTTTTTGCTTGGTCCAAAAGGCTTTATTTTGAATCTCCGACTTTTCTTTTTCTTTTTCATCTTCTTCTTTCGCTTGTTTTTGAATCTTTGCAATATTATCTACAACCTTTTGAGCTGCATCAACTTCTATTTTAGCCCTGCCAAGTTGTATGTCATATTGTCCGGAATAAGTTCCACGTTTTGAATCTTCAGCAATTAAAGACTGAATTGAGTCATAATTACGTTGAGCCATAATCAATTTGGTTTGTGCTCCAATTCGTGCACGTCTCTGAACTTCTTCTGCGATCATCTTATTTAAAGAAAGGATATCCATCAATTTAAGTTTTTCAATATCCATATTCTTAAAAATATTTGGCATAATGCTTTGAAGCTTATTATATGCTATAACTTTCTCATAATTTGCAGAAGTCTCATCGCGTATCGTTGAAAGTAAATCTGTAGCACTTTTTTTCAAATTATCAGCTTGTTCGGTATATACTTTGCATGCTTCATTATATTTTCTCTGTACTTTTTCAGCTTCTGTCTCAACCGTTACCACATGGTATATTGCGTAACCAAGCGTTGCAAATGCAGCGGCAGCCAGCACATAAGGGTTGGTTAACATCGCTGCTGCATTTTTTAATTGTGCAATCGTTTGGGCTTTGAGAGCTTTTGTCAATAAAACACGTGCAGATGTGTTTTTGGCAATCATTGCAGCTTCAACGGCATACATGCCTTTAGTCAATACCAAGTTAGCCGCTTCAATAGTCCGCTGCTTGTTAACAATAGCTGTAACTGTTGCATGTACTTGTTTAGCGGTACTTACAGCCAAAATACTTCCTTTATATCCAGCGAGAGCCGTAGTAACGGTAACTATTAGG
>ERZ827528.3178-NODE-3178-length-13788-cov-3.590548_pt1 | contig 13788 bp, 13 predicted proteins | sample MGYA00519768_ERZ827528 | MGnify/ENA primary metagenome ERZ827528 (study PRJEB31778, sample SAMEA3449343) | human gut metagenome | biome: human gut; feature: human-associated habitat; material: faeces | place: United Kingdom | collected 2010/2012 ...
CTCTGCTCCTTAGCCGGTTCCAGATATCTAACGCCTTTGCCCGCTTTTATTGCATAATCTATCTCCGACCGCGTGCTGGAACCAATATATCCGCCGACATTCAGCACAAATATCTCGTCAGCCATATCTATCTTGCGCTTATGCATATCATCCAGCATAGCCTTAGTCTCTGTCACAGTATCTTCAGGCATGCCTTCCCAAACCTCATCATCGCCCGAATGGCCAAACAATCCAACACTAATCACAATGTTGCCTTCAAGCGTCAGCTTCTTCTGCGCCTCTATAAAGGCGTCCTTAAAACGAGTGCTGCCGCACAGCGTAATAACTTTATACTTCCCTACCATATAATCATACCCAAAGCAAATTAATAGCTGACAGTAAATTAAACTATACTGTACCCGGCTTTCTTAAGAAGCTGCGCAGCCCTTTCAAAATTCTCTTGCTTAACCAGAATATAGTCCGTATTATAAGTAGATACTGCAAATATTCCTATCTTATTATCTGCCAGCAGACCCGACAGCTTTGCGATAACTCCAATCAAAGAAAAATCCAGAACACCCTGTATACGGAACCCCTTCCAGCCGTCACTGCGCTCGCCAGCATTTTTAGGGGTATTCTCCGTCCGGCATACAAGGGACAATTCCTCATCCGTCTTTCCAATAAAATAAAAATCCTGATTCAGGTCAATATCATCAGCGGAAGCTACTTTGCAGACAGTCAGATTATATTCCAGCTTTTTAAGTTCCATATTAATCTCCCCCGCCCGGTAAAGCCCTTTTAGAATGCTTCCAGACCCAAGAAAATACCGTTATCTCAAAATTACAAGTACAGCTTAAAATTTTAGGACAATATAATAAAGCGCTATTTCCTTTCCCTCAGCATAAGCGCCACCGTCTCTATATGTGTCGTTGCTATGATAGGAACACGTTGACTTTGCCTCATCGGTTGTATGGGAACACAAACCGGCGCTTTGTTTTGCTGCCTTGCTGTTCTTTCTCGGCAGCTTATAAGCTGTACCGTCAACGCTATTCTTAAAGCCTGTTTTGTAGATAAAGGTTAGCATGGCAGGGTCTTTGTTACCATCTTCATCATACCCTCCAACGATAACTTTTTCAACTACGCTTTCAAAAACATAGCGGTCAAAGGTTTCAAGCACTTCATTTTGTTCAAGCGTCTTTCTAAATTCAGAAATGCGGCGTTTCATAGTGCTTTCCGTTTCAGAAGCGTCCTGCAAATCTCGGCAAGTGCTATTTAGCTGCTCGATCTGCTCCGTCAAATCAAAATATTTTTCTTCATAGGTTGCCTTGTCAATAATTCCTTCCAAGTGCATATCAACAAGTTTTGCCCGTTTTGCTTCAAGAGCCTCAATATCCTTTTCAGCTTTTGCTAACTGTTTCCCAGCGTTCCCGGCTGATAAAGCTTCTTCTGTTCGAGAAATAAACTCACCCAGCACATCTTCATTATTTTTACAAAGCAAACGATAGGACTCAATAAATGCTTGTTCTATCGTTTCTTCTGCTATGCCTTTGCTGTCGGGACAAAATTTTTTGCCTTTCTTGGTGGCTGTTACACATTGCCAAATAATTTTATTATATTGTGTCCCGCTGTGCCAACTTCGTCGTGTGAGAGTACCGCCACAAAAACCACATTCAAGCAAACAACTAAACGCATATTTACGACTGAACTTTTCGCGTTTACCGTCCGTACCTAATCGGCGCGGCTTTGCGCGGCGTTTTAATATTTCTTGTGCTGCATTAAAGACTTCTTCCGAAATAATAGCTTCATGGTGGTCGCGAATATAAAATTGATCTTCTTCGCCAAAGTTATCTAAACGGCGTTTTGAGATAGGGTCAAGGGTAAAAGTTTTCCCCATCAAAATATCGCCTTTATATTTCTCGTTCTTGATAATGCCGATTACTGTTGTTTCAGCCCATGTGCTACTGCCGCGTTTCGTTTTATAACCGAGATTTTGCAATTCTTGTGCTATTACAGAACCGCCTGCACCCTCAATATAACGCTTAAAAATATACCGTACTATCTCGGCTTCTTCGTCGTTTATGGTAATGGTTTTGTCCTCCGGGTGATAGTCATATCCCAAGCAGCCTTGAAATCCAACCAATTCACCGCGCTGCATTTTCATCTTCAAGCCCTTTTTAACATTAGCGGAAATATTTTCAACTTCCTGCTGTGCAACAGAACTCAAAATAACAAGCAGTAATTCACCGTCCATAGTCAGCGTATTTATATTTTCTTCCTCAAAAAATACGGCAATCCCTTTTTCTTTGAGCATACGCACATACTTCAAGGTATCAAGGGTATTTCTTGCAAATCTTGAAATGGATTTTGTAACAATTAAATCAACGTCGCCGTTCATGCAATCGTTAATCAGGCGTTGAAAATCCTCACGCTTTGTTACTTGCGTACCCGTTATTGCTTCGTCCGCGTAAATGTCAGCTAAAGACCATTCCGAATTGTTGTTAATTAAGTCGGTGTAATATTGTACTTGCGATTTATAGCTGTTAATCTGATCTTCGCTGTCTGTGCTTACGCGGCAATACGCCGCGACACGCAATCTTTTTGTCAGATTAGTCTTTGCTCGCGACGACAGAGTATTACGCGCTTTTATAATCTCAACATCTTTCATTTTGCCGCCCTCATTTTTGTATTCTCATCATAGTGTATTATATAACAAAAAGGCAAACAATTCAAGATGTTAAGTCTGAATTTATCTTATAATCTTTCATTAAGCGATTTTTGATTAGGGAATACTCTTTTTCCGTTATCAGTTTCTTTTCAAGTAATTGCTTCAAAAAAGCAAGCTGCATACTGTATCTAATTAAATTAACATCTTTCAAAGAATATTCCCCTTTCCTTTTTTAATATGAAATAGGCTTAAAACGGACGGTTGATAGCGCAACCTCACGGGAGTTTCACCCCTGCTCATTCAAGGCAGCCTTACCCAATGCCTGCGACGCTTTGAACGCTCGGACTATGGCTATAAGGGAGTATCATTGTCCCGTCTGTATGTCGTCGCCCATAAGCCGCTGCGCTTATTTTCCGGCGCGGTGGTGATTGCTCGCTCATTTAGAGGTCATGGCGCACCCGCCGTATGGCTCTGTATAGACGGAATGTATCCGCTTGCCTGTTATGCTGCGCCGCCGTTATCTTGCGGGCTTTCTTTGTCAAGGAGCAGTCGGGCTTGTTATCCCGCAAAAGCACACCGTTTCCGATATGCTTTTGCAGAACGACAAATAGCCCATAACGGGAAGCGTGGAAAGGGGTACACGCTCCCCGCATGGGCTAAAAATTATTTTACGTTAAAAGCAAGCGTACGTGTAATCAACTGTACCTGTAACCTATTCCGCATTTCCTCATCAATGTATGAATAGATGTTCCCAGAGTTGTCTTTTAGTATACGAGTACAAAGTTTTGCTATGTAGCCCTGATAATGTCTTAAGATTACACACATGGCTTGGGCGTTGCCGCTTACCGCTGCGGAAATGACAGAGAATGGCAACAAATTTTCAGTTTTGCTAATAGTATTCGTCATCTGTTTTTTCCTCCAAATACTGTTTGATTTTCACAAGTGCGTTTTTTCTGTGACGAAAAATCGTACTGCGTACAACATTCAACAGTTTGCCAATTTCCGCATCGCTCATACCAAAAAAGTAAGACAGCAGAACAATATCACGTTTCATTTTGGACAAATCGCTAAGAGCTTCAGCAAGCAATTCATTTTTGACGTTTACATCAAAGCCGGATACCTGGAAACAGAAATAATCGCTTTTATATTCATCTATTGTGAAAAGCTGACCGAGTTCACTTTCGCTTAAATCCGAAAAAGATATTTCGCGGGCAGCACGTTTTGCAAGCTCAATCTGATAATTTTTCGCTGCTCCTTTCAGAGTTTTCTTTGCCCAAGCATCATACTGATGTTGTATAGTTTCCTTGTCCGAAGAAGAGTATTCCATAGAATTCACCTCCTCCATGTGGAGTAGAAAATGGTGTAAGAACTTGTCACCTTCGCCCCTTTCGTTCATTATCCAATTGGAAACAAGCTATTTGTTGCGTTTTACAAAAAAGAAAAGTAATAAAAAACAAAATGCGCCTGTCCGCAAAACGCAGATGGGCGCAAAAAAGCACAGTCAGTATTTAGTTGCATTATCCAGTCATATTCGCAACTAGAATACGCCGCTGCAGAACATGGGGGTTGTTCATTGTATTTCATTCGACAGGTTATAACAAATGAAAAAAGAACTTTAATGCTTAGTAATTTTAAATAAAATCAGCGCAGTTTATAAATCACGTAGCAACAATTATTTTGTCCATTGTTAAGACTTTATTCGATTCAGCTTTTATTTAATCCGCACTGAAAAACTAAGGCTTTCTATACAACGAATCGTTTCATGCGAACCACAAATTCATTTTACTGTTTGAATAATAAAAGCATATTATTTTGTTTGTTGTGTCTATAGTGCTGGTGCCGATAAGTAATTGGAAAATAATTCGTTTAAGATATCATATTCGCATTTTAAAATATATTTAAGCTCATCTATGCTTGATTGAGAATTTTCAAGCATGGAATTTATATATGTATCTATATCTTTCATTGCCGTTTTATACTTATTTATTAATTGGTTGTTTTCATCGAGCAAATATATTAAACATTGATACAGGATTTTCTTTTGCAGCTTTATCACATTTAAAGAACGCTCTATTAAGTCATTGTCCTGTACATAGCCTTCTTTTATATACTGTATAAATTTAATAATGGCCTCAATACCCGTATATTTGGTGTAATCATTCTTTACCGAATGAATATATTCGTATAATTGACCGGCAAATTTACTGTAATTAAATCCCATAACCTTTTCGGTTTTTTTGAGATAGTATATATTTATATGATTATTTTCTAATATTAAACTGTCTGTAAATTCCTTTTGACCGATATCTATTATCTGATAGTAGCCATTTATATATAAAACAGCTCGGAAAGATTTTCCTTTATCAGCGCCGATGAGCAAATAATCATTTTGGTTATGGAATTCCATATATCTTTCGCTATTGCTAATATAATATTCATCAAAAGACCCGTAAACATAATACTGATGCAAGATACAAGCTTCCGCTATCTCTGCTGTAATAGGTTTGTTTTTAACAATAAACGCAGGAAGGGAGGCTACGGCATTGGTTAATAATCCATCGGCTGTAAACATAAAATTATTTGAATAAAAATTAAGCCATATAGCCGGACGGTAATCATATAATGCTAGCTGTATTAAATTGGAATGAATATAATTTTGAAAGTCAGCATTATTGCTCGTTAATATCCCCGTGCTAAAAATCTCAAGGTTATAATATCCTAAGACTTTTTCCAATGAAAAAGGCAAAAGTACCTTATCCATTTAAATACCTCCTCAAGCATATGATGTTTAAAAGCAAGTAAGCAAATCAGGAAGAATTTTTTCTTCCATACTAATACTATCTTGTATATAATTTATGATTCTTTCTCCAATAGTAGCATCAAAAACAAGGTTAAATCTCATAGATAGTTTTAATACTATTTGACTATTTTCATAAATATATTCCAAAAACGCCAAAATATTATCATTAATTGATATATGTATATTTTCTTTAAGATATTTAAATCTAGCCAGCATAAATTTTTTATGCTCTGCAAAAGCATAGATTGACCTTATGTCTAAATTCAGCTTATGATTAATAGTGTCTATACAATGATTTAGGAGAGCATGACAAGCACAAATGCCAAAAAAATCCGATTCCATCCTGCTATTGGGTTGAGAAAAAATATATTTATATAAACTTTCCTTGATTAGCGCCAGATTAATATCTAAATCTATACTGTTATTAAATTTTATAGGCCACATGTGTATTCGGCCATCTGATACTATAATAGATTTTATAAAGTGATTAAAATTAATTTTATACGGCTGATAAAAGCCATTTTTTAGGTATCCCGCAGATAGAAACTGCTTATTTTCAGTATCTGCGCCGTATATAATGTAATCATGGTCAAAATGAAACTTATTATATGAGCTTTTATCCGGAATATAATATTCATCATAGAGTCCCATCATATAATAACCTGCCTTTAATGACGAAATTACAATATCACAAATATCAAAAGATTTAGATGTAAACATAAAACCAGGCAATTCCAACATATTTAATGTTATCAAGCCATCTTTGGTAAACATCCAATTTTCATAACGATTATTATAATTAAGTCTGGTTCCCGATTCTTCCCAGTTAGCATAATATATTAACTGAATATAATGAGACAATAAATAAGGATAATATTTTAAATCTTTAGAAAAAATTATCCCTGATAAATAGGCCTCCGGATGATAAGCTTTAATTATTGGATTTAGATTAAATGGCAAAGAAATCATATAAATCCTCCGTTCGGACTATAAAGTAGCCTCTCTCTGTTTTTTTAAATATTGGATTGACAAATGTAGTTCATCTTCTCATATCTAACTTAATTGTACCAGTCAATCTAAGGTATAATTCTGCTTTTTGCCTTTTTTCACTACACAACTCATATAAAACAAACTCAAAAAAATTGGAACGAGCAATAGCAAGTTATTCAACAAAAAGCGCAGTCCACCTCCAATGTAAAAGGTCAACAAAAACTGGGGCATAATAAAAAACGTCGTTATGCAGGAAAACATACTGTGTACTTTATGCCATAAAACAGGATTTTCAATAAGGACAGGCGTTCTTAAGCCAAATAACCAATTCGGTTTGGATTTGGGAGCATAGACTGCCCATCCTGTCATCACCAAAGTATATATAGGTCCAACCACGCTATAACCATCAATAACCATCTGGTCTTGGATACCTTTTGAAAACCAGAACAGCAAAAATGCAATAAAATATACTATATAAAAAATCGTGTCCAAAATATTTCTTTTTACCAGCATAGATATCACTCCCACTGCAACAGGTATGATAATCAATAGTATCTGATATACAGAAACGGTTGACAGCCATATAAGACCAATTACGCCCAATACTAATCCACTCAGTACAAAAGAAATCTTATATTGGTTTCTCATCATTATCCTCCTATTTTACCGGCGATAATCCAGCCGTATATATCTTCCATAACCCTTGAATCAACATTTCCCGGCTTAAGCATATCCTCCGCCAGCCAACCACTGCCCGGCACAAATAAATGATTCAGTCCCGCATATTCCCGGATAACAACATTGTCCTGAACAAGCTTTTTTTCCCATAAGTCCTTTTCTGTTCTATCCACATTTTTATCATTGCCTGCAAACAGCATCAAGCAAGGAACTTCTATATGTTCCATTTCCGTCGCAGGATCATAGTTTTTCAAATATAAATAGTAATATTTATTAAGACCCAAAAGCAATTCCGGACCCTCGTTTGAGTTTTCATTCAGATTTTTTATTCTGTCCCTTGCCGCCTTATATTCTTCCAGCATGACCTGCATGGACGGATCTGTTTCAGAGTTATGCTCTTTCATGTATAGTTTCTGCTGCTTGACCATTAAATCTTCCACAGGCGAATAGCTTGCGCCCATAAAAATCAGTCCGGACAGCGGCAAACCTTTCTCAACTGCCAGCTTATATATCCGAGGCAACAGGTAACCTGATTGGCTGTGACCAATTAAATAAATGTTGTCAAACCGATATACATCATCACCGTTAAAAAACTCAATGATAGCCAATACGTCCGCGATTACTTCTTCATAGGGCGTTATGGTTTTAATGTCTATCGTATCCATGTAATAATAAGTGCGTTTGTAAAATCTGTATGTCGCGATTCCCTTATCATACAAAGCCTCGGCCATATCCTGATATGGCTTCAAAAGGCCTGTTGAACAGTTATAGTCCTGCGGTCCCGAACCATGTAAAAAAATAGCGATGCTATTGGTAGGATTTTTTTCCGGAGACAGCAATATGCCGGGTAGCTTATTTTCGGTTGCTCCCAGGCTTAAAGGTGTACCTTTTTCGTTTGGAGTACAATCGATGATAGGGTAAAAATCAAATCCTACCAGTTCATGCTTCTCCGAAAAAGATATTGTGACGGTAAAGGCATCCGTCTCGGTGCTGCAGGTATAATTGCATATAGTATACCCACCCAGCGCCTGTTCTTCTATGTCCGTAACCTGCGTAAAAGCGCCGCGCTTGCTTTCCATTTGTTCAACAAAATATTGCAGCACGGAAGGTTTTAGAAAATCTTTCAGCGTCTGGTCATAATGATATGTTTTCATCATACGATCATACGCTTTGTTCTGAAATAAATCTACAACAAAAGCTTTCCCGGCCTCTGCATCCGAAGCAAAGTTTGTCGGCGTAACGCTTAATGCGGTTGGCGTGTTGCCCAGCTTCGGCGTACTTGTCAAATTCGGGTTGCCGCTGCACCCATTCAACAAAAACAAAATCATAATAATTACGGTAATTGCTGTCGCTTTCTGCATATTCTTACTCTCCTAACAATATTTTTCATACTGCATGCTATACAGATATCGATAAATTCCGTTTTTATTTATCAACTCTTCATGGCTTCCGGTTTCTGCAATAATTCCATTATCTAATACTATAATTTTATCCATCATTTTCAGATTGCTTAATCTATGTGAAATTAACAATAAAGTGTTTTTATTCAACTTATCAAAAACACTCTGAAATATTATATGCTCTGATTCAATATCTAGTGATGCAGATGGTTCATCCAATATATAAAATTGAGCTTTTTTATAAAAGAAGCGAGATAATGCCAATTTTTGCCATTGCCCGCCAGATAATTCTTTCCCATGCTCATCAAAACTTTTAGTTAGATAGCTATATATTCCATCCTCCCAATTTTTTACAAATGAATATGAATCGCTTTGAACACAAGCTTTTATAATATCCTCGTCTTTATGTTCCGCTCTATTAATATCTGCTAGAATTACATTATCTTTTAAGCTAAATGAATAATTTATATAATCTTGTAACATAGTAGAGAAAATATTATAATAATCTTGAAAATCAAATTCAGTTATATTAATTCCATTTAACAATATTTCACCTTCTTTTACATCATATAATCTTAGTAATAGTTTTACAATAGTACTTTTCCCACAACCATTTTTACCAACAATGCCAATCTTGTCACCCTTATTAATAGTAAAAGAAATCCCTTTAAGAACGTATTCTTCAGTATTTGGATATTTAAATGAAACATTTTTAAATTGTAAGCTTTTAAATTCTTTAATATTAATGGGGACTGGATTTTCATATACAAGTGGTTTCCAATCCATAAACTTATAATAGTATTCTACCTTTATACGTTGCTGGATTAGTTCTGAAATAGCTGCAATAATGCCAAAAGTAGTGGTAGTTATTTGTCCCATAATTCCAAGATAATAAGTGAAATCTCCTACCGTATTATCACCTTTTGAAATATTATATATTACATAGCCAGCAAAAAATATAGTAATAATATTAGGCAAAAACATAGTTAAAAAAGAAGCTGTAAACTGTTTAGATAATATTTTTCTTTTACTTGTAAACCAGTTCAACCATTGCATTTTATATCGCGCATGTAAATTATCTTTTACTCTATTAATTCTTATATCCTTGCTGAAATATTTGGATATCAATGTGTCATAAGTATAATTCATTTTTCTCACTTCATTGATTGTTCCTCTATTCCAGTTATACAACTTAAGCGCATAGTTCCTATCAAATATAAAATTAGGTAAACACGAGAGTACAATGATGAATGGAGCCCACCATATATAATTAAAAAATATAACAAAAGCAGTAAAAAACTGAATTGTAATCTGTATAACACTGAGTAGATTCCATACTAGCTGAGAAATAGAATTAACATCCCTCGTCACATTAATAGTTTCATTATATAGTTTAGGATCATCAAAATATGAAATATCCAACTTGTTGATTTTATTAATAATATCATTAGAAATAATGAAAGATATCTGCTCTGAATGTATGATAGTAAAATAATTTATAATTTTTGATATTACTGCGTTAAAAATCTGTACTATGCCTAACAAAAAAAACCAATATAGGCATCTATTTGTATCAGTGACTATTAATGCATCAGTAATCTTTCTAATTGTTAAAAGATTAATTGCGGGTATAAAGGCACTTATTGCCATAAAGAGAATACGAATAATGGTTATAGCAACAGAAGCCTTAAGAGAAGTTTTAAGACTAGTAACTAGAGTAATACAATATATTTTTACCGATTTAAAAAAAACGCTCATTTTTACCCCATAAATCGTATATACGAAAATTTTCGATTACTATCCATAAAATCTTTTTCCTGGGTAGTAATTTCAATATCAAAGTTATAATCTGGTATGCCTAGTTGAAAAAATTTATTCTTAAAGTAATTTTTTCGCATTTCTAAATAATTCACATAATTGCCACAAGTTAGTATCACCATTCTAATTGATTTCCCATTAACCTCAACATAAAATTGCATAATATAATGTTCACTTATGTTAATCTCGTCAATAATATTAAGAAAAAAAGCAGGATCTAACTTGAGAGTATCATTAATAGTAATAACCTCGCTCTCTCTACCTCTTTGTAATTTTAATATGCCGCCATTACAACCACATTTGCATTTTGTTTTTCGATCAATGTGTCCTATATCGCCAATAGCATAACGTAAAAGAGGCATAGCCTTATTTACTAATCCAGTAACAATTAGTTGGCCAGAGTATAATTCATCTTCTACATAAACATTATTTTCCAATATGTGCATATTACCATATGGACAAGTTAAAGCAATTCCATTAAATTCAACACTTCCATAAAGATTGGCTATTGGAATGTTAAAAATACCCTTAAGCTCTTGATATACTCTATTTTCTACGAATTCACCATTTAGCTCAATATATCTAAGGCTATCCATAACAACCTTTTTTTTCTTTATATGTCTCGCTAATATCAGAATAATTGATGGTTGACCTAAAATCCACTTGGGTTGAAATTCCAAAATCAAACTTATGTACCTATCTAGAATCGCTTCATCATATTTGTATCTCCCCAGAGATAATGTCCTTTCATTATTATACAAAATAACATCTAATAAAACGCATTGTTCTCCTGTGGAAGCACTAGAATGAAAAGTTATAAATTTATCATTAGGCGAAATATCATACCATTTTTTACGAAGAAGCCACGTATAAAAATTTGACTGAGTGAAATCGCTTTTTGTCCATTTAACTTTAAGCGGTAGACCAGTTGTACCCGAAGTCGATACTATGATCATATTATTTTTTTGCTCATGACTAATGATAGTATCATAGTTATTTATTACAGCATCTTTTTTAATTATAGGTAAAATAGCTATATCTGTACTTTCAATATATTCTTTATGAATATATTGATTATAAAGTGTATTATAAAAATTAACATTCTTATATGCATAGTTGAGAATGTTTATTAGATTATTCATTATATCATCTCAATTCTAATACTATCTTGTTCAAAAGCACTTAAGTCGTATATACTTTTTACTTTCCTAATAGTAGTTAACACATCTTTATTCCCCCATATCCTGTTGTATCCCAATTTCCAATAATCTATCAACCGCATATTATCTATATTGCCAACAACAATGGGTATATATGGAGTTATAGTTAAATCACCTATTGATGAAATATTCATTACTATAGGATATTTACGTTTACTTAAAAGCACAATAAACAAATGCTCTAAAGGATCTCCCCACTCAAAATTTACCATTGGATACTCTTCTTTAAGGGCCGATAGACGATACACGAAATCAAAAGTTTCCATATTACTTAACAGTAAATCATTACAGAACTGATTACCTCTCCCCATAGGGATAAGAGGCATCATTCTTATAGTGCTACATCCAAGACTTGTTATATATTTAACATAGTTTTCAAAAGTTTTATAATTTAATTTATTCGGGCAACACGATACCATAGTTCCTATATCTTCTTCCATTAAACACATTAAAGCATTAATAGCTTTCTTAAATGAACCTTGCATATTTCGAAATATATCGTGTTGATAGCCTAACCCATCAACACTTATTTGTACTTTAAATACCCCAGAATCTTTTAAACGTTTAGCAACATTTTTATTTAAAAGCAACCCATTAGATACAATGTTTACAGCTACATTACTATTTGATATTATTTTAATAATATCATATATATTTTCATTTAATAATGTTTCACCACCACAAAGACAGCACTGAGTAGGATGCATATCAGCAATTTGATGTGCTATATCAAGGACTTTTTCTCTACTTAATTCGTTACTAAAATTATGTTTTGAAGTATCTCCACTACTATTATAGCAATGGCGACAACGCATATTACATTTGTTAGTAATATCCCATGAAACCATATGTGGTCTTTGCATACTATTATTGTATTTTACTTTATTATAGTTTTTCATCAAATCCATACGAATTGCTCCTTAATTTTGAGCCAACCCTAAATAGTAGTTGTTAAGAATAAAACAATTATTTACTTATAATATTAACATTTAAACTTACATTTGCATTAGCACTTACATTTAGATTAACCTGCGCAATTGCATTTGCTAAATACAAAACATTTACTGCTACTCCGGGAGTGCCCATTGCTGCAACATCATTTTCGTTGTTATCAACCAGAATAGGCTTATCATATGCCATTATTGCACCTCCTTTCCAATGATAATTAAATTATATCGTACTATTTAAAGTTGGCTTTCTTAATCATGCCCTGGCGCTCTAATGACGAACAAATTGACAGATACTTTAATAGTAAAGTTAATTCCCCTTCTTTTCCATACTTAATTTTGAATTTGAAAGGCATGTGAGCAATTATTTCCTGTACGCTAGTAACCCCATCCATTCTACGAATAAATTCGGTTAATTCATCATCAGCAGCTAGACTGTTATTATTTGAAATTTTAATAGTGTAAGTTTCTGAAAGCTTTGTAACGCTTGAAATATCAATATTTGGAATATCCGTCTTATTCCATCGGTCATTTAAATACATTTTTCTATTTGGCCTTTTATTATTAGTCACTATTATAGTAAAATTATAAAAGTAATCGGCCCCTATATTATTGTAGATATCCATCCATTGATTAGCATGGATACTATTATTACCATTTATTTTACGTGCTAATTCGGCAAATCCATTTGCCTGCTGGTTAATAATTGTTTTATCACTATATATAACTACATAGCTCATATCAGGCAACATTGAATCCAAAGTATCATCTAAAAAAACTTTGGATTCATTACCAATGGCTTGTCCTATCATTAAGGCACGACCATTAGGTTTTAAATATAGTGTATAACCGTTAAGTATGTTTTTAATAATATCTTTTCCGTCTTCGCCACCATTTCCTGCGATAGGAAAATCTATATCTTTGGGAATGGGTATAAATGGCGGATTGGAGAGAATAAAATCAAATCTCTCCTCTTTGTCTATAACATTATATAAATCGCCACAGCGTACATCCACTTTATTTTCTACATTATTAATATAAGTATTAAAAATTGATATTGATATATCTTATCTGAAACCTTATAAAATGTTTTTGGCCATATATCTCTAAATATTTCAAACCCAGCTAATCCTGGTAATGGTAATAAATTAAATACAAATAAACTTATGTTTATTGAAGTTATAAACTTTAACATATAAAATAATATAAAGAATATTGTTTCAGGTAATATACTTGATAAAAACTTTGATGTAAATAAGTTCACAGAAAATATGGAATTTATAAATAAAGA
>ERZ827528.3185-NODE-3185-length-13762-cov-11.200044_pt1 | contig 13762 bp, 8 predicted proteins | sample MGYA00519768_ERZ827528 | MGnify/ENA primary metagenome ERZ827528 (study PRJEB31778, sample SAMEA3449343) | human gut metagenome | biome: human gut; feature: human-associated habitat; material: faeces | place: United Kingdom | collected 2010/2012 ...
CCGGCGGTGCGGAAGCGTACACCTATCTGGGCACGGCGAACTACGTGAAGCACACGGGCAGCAGACCGATGAACATCACCTGGCAGCTGGACCGCCCGATCCCGGCGAAGTTCTTGAAGAAGACAAATAAATTGGTAGTGGGATAAGGAGGAGCGTATGACTGAACTTGAAAAAATAGAGCGGGCAAAAATGTATATGGACAAGCTGGCAAACGGCATCAATCCCATCGATGACACCATGGCTCCAGACGATGATCTTATTAACAATGTTCGGTTATCACGTTGCTTTTTCTTCGTATCTGACGTACTGCGGCAGGTAATTGAAAATGGCGGGACGAAGACGGCTGTGAATAAGAAACCTAAAAAGCTTCCTCTTGAAATCCCCATTGAGAAAAGAAGCCAGTTTGTCTATTCTGAGGTGCCTATTCCGGCCAGCGAAATTGCCAAGCGGATAAACGCTCTGGCTGATAATGACACTATGCAAAAACTTACCTATTCAGGAATTCTCACATGGCTCACGGAAATTGGAATGATGGAATGCGCGCTCACACCAGACGGAAAGCGTACGAAAAGGCCAACGAAAATTGGCGAAGAAACCGGCATTTCCGTGGAAGAACGAACGAGCAGCAACGGACCCTATCAGGTTGTCGTTTACGACAATGCCGCGCAGCATTTTATCATAGACAATCTGGATGCAATTCTCACAGCAGAGAATATGCAGACAGAGATGCAAGGCGCTCCATGGACGAAAGCTCATGATGACTGCCTCATTGACCTATATAAGAAGTCCGTACCGGTGAGTGAGATTGCCATTACCCTAAAGCGCAGCGCATCGGCGGTACGAGGGAGACTAAAAAAGCTTGGATTTGATGCATAGTTTACTTTGCGATGCCACAAGGAGGACACAGATATGGCCTTAATTCGTTGCCCGGAGTGTGGAAATTCAATTTCCGACAGAGCTGAAAAATGCCCTCACTGCGGGCTGCCAGCATCATACTTTTCCTCTTTGAGTAAGAATACTCCGCACATGAAAGAGGCGGGACTGGATTACAAAAATCTGCAAAACGTCCTGATTTCTTTCGAACGAGACCACGCCCAGTTGTTTTCAGCAGAACACTATATTTCGCACAGAGATGCGCAGAGGCTGCGGGATACATATGGAAAATACAACGAGAGCCTAACCAATAAGCTTATTTTTCAATATGTCTGCAATAACGCTGCGGCAATACGAGTTGATATCGATTTGCTGCGCCGCTTTTTGCGCCAGATGCAATCTTTGGATGGAGATATTACGGCGCATAATACCACATATGTGGACCGCGCGCTGGAGCGGGATAAAGACTATTTTGACAATATCCTAAAACAGATTGACCCTAATATCCAGCTGGATGAAGAGCAACGCCGTGCAGTAATTACCGATGATGACTACTGCCTGTTGGTAGCTGGCGCAGGTGCGGGAAAAACCACGACGATGGCTGCAAAGGTCAAGTATCTGGTTGAGAAAAAGAATATAGATCCGGGAGAGATCATTGTGATCTCCTATACGAACAAGGCGATTGGAGAACTGCGTGATCGAATCAATAAGGGACTTGGTATTCCCGCAAAGATCTGCACCTTTCATGCTTTTGCGTATGATATTGTGAAACAGTTTTCGGAAGAACCGCCTGAGATCAATTTCTCTTCCCAGCAGATTATTTTTGATATGCTGGAAAAGTCGATTTTTCACAACAAGCAGCTCATGCGTAACCTGGTTTTGTTCTTGGGATATTATTTTGATCTGTCCGAGGATGTCTTCAAATTTACGGATCTGAATCAATACCACCTTTACAAAGCGGCGCAGGACTTTGAAACACTAAAAAGCGGGCTGGGCGAATACATCAAAAAAGTCGAACAGCAGCGCACGAAAAAGACTCGGACCATAACCGGAGAATATCTGCGTTCCATGCAGGAAGTACAAATTGCAAATTTCCTGTATCTAAACGGACTGGATTATGAGTATGAAAGAGTGTATCCCTTTGGATCACCTTCTCGTAACAAAAAATACACCCCCGATTTCTATATTTCACAAGGGGAGCACAGCGTTTGGCTGGAGCACTATGCACTCAGCGAGAGCGGCTATAACAGCCTGTTTACCCCGCAGCAACGGCAGCGTTATCTTCGCACCATTAGTGATAAGCGTCGTCTTCATAAGACCAATAAAACTACATTGCTGGAAACATGGTCCTTCTATACGGATCGGCGTCCTCTTCTGGACCATCTGAAAGAAGTACTTGAAAATGAGGGCTTTATCTTAAAGCCTCGTAATTTGGAGGAAGTTTATAAGAAGATCGTAGAAACCGGAAAGGACAAGTATATTTATAAGCTGATCATCTTTATGATGAAGTTTATTGAGCAATACAAAACAACCGGTTATGACGATGGCGGCTTCGCTGTTTTGCGAGAAAGAACAGACAATCCGAGAACGCTTCTGTTTCTGGATATTGCCGAGCAGGTGTATCACCACTATCAATCCGTGCTGAAACAGCGCAATCAGATAGACTTTGCAGACATGATAAATGATGCACACTTCTATTTGCAGGAGATTGAGCGGCAGAATGTCACGCTCCCTTACAAGTATATCATCATTGATGAGTTCCAAGACATTGCTCGTCAGAGATTCAATCTAACGAAAAGGCTATCTCAAATTACGCAGGCGAAGGTTGTTGCGGTCGGTGATGACTGGCAGTCGATATATGCTTTTTCTGGCTCTGATATAACGCTATTTACTCGTTTCCTGGAGCTTATGGGGGCTGGAACGGAGTTGAAGATTACTCATACCTACCGTAATTCTCAGGAACTTATCGATATTGCTGGAGGCTTTGTACAAAGAAATACTTCGCAAATCCGAAAGCAGTTGATTTCTCCGAAGCATCTTGAGAACCCGATTGTTCTTGAAGTTTTCGATGATAGTATCAAACCTATGGAGCGACTTGCAGATACCATCGAGCATGTCATTGGTGAGATTATATCTGAATACGGCGAGCAGAGTTCTATTTTGCTGATCGGACGATACAACTATGACATGTACAAGCTGTACCGAACGAATCGGTTCAGCGAATTGCCGGGCGGTGCGATTAGAAGCGAGAAGTATCCAAATGCAAAGATAACCTTTATGACAGCACATAGTTCCAAGGGACTTGGGTATGACAACGTAATTCTGATCAATATGTTCGAAGGAAAATTCGGGTTCCCGTGCCAGATTGAAGATGATCCTATTATTAAGCTCGTTACATATGAGGACAATAGTATGCCCTTTGCAGAAGAGCGGCGATTGTTTTATGTGGCGATGACACGGACAAAAAATAGGGTATATATTGCGGCCCCTAAAACAAAACCATCCAGATTTCTTGTAGAGCTCATTAAAGATTTCAACATTCCGCATAATGATGAGATCAATATGCAAGTGGTGGACCTGTTTAACCTGCGTTGTCCTGTATGCGGTTTCCCGCTAAAGTATGAGTTTAATAAAAACTACGGCTTAAATCTCTGGATATGCACAAATGAGGCAGAGCTTTGCGACTTCATGACCAATGACAGGACGCACATGCATGATATTTTGAAATGTCCTAAATGTACAGATGGTTATTTGATCGTCAAAAAGAATCCGAAGAATGGTGACATATTCTATGGCTGTACCAACTATTTTAACGAAGAAAGAAAGTGCACCTATATGGTGCCGTTAGAGAGCGGTAGCACAAATGATCAATAGCGCAATAATTGTTGCGATATCTCGGATGATGCCTAGATATCACGAACGCATATAGGTAAAAAAGCGAGCAAGGATAGAATTTCCTTGTGAGGTTCACAGTAATATATTATACCCCATTATGCCCTTGATTTCGAGGGTATAATGGGGTATAATTCTACATAATGTATCCTGAATAATAAAAAAGCCTTATATTTCAATCTATAGAGGCCAATTCGTGGTATAATTGGAGCAAGGAAAATGGCAAGAATCCAGCAAAAACCTTGCACTTGAAGGGCAACTATGTATCGTTACAGCAATGGACAGATCAGCCTGGCGGATTTCAAACAGCCGGTGGGCATGAATCTGAAGGAAAGCAACCGTTGGGTAAAGAAAGCCCAGACGATCCCCTGGCCGGAGATCGAGAAGCGCTACGCCGCCCTATTCACTAACCGGAAAGGCAATGTGGCCAAGCCGCTGCGTCTGGCCTTGGGGGCCTGCATCATTCAGGCAGAGTATGGCTATTCTGACGAGGAAACCGCGCTTCAGATCCAGGAGAACCCGTACCTGCAGTACTTCTGCGGGTATCCTGGCTATGATGACGAAAAGCTGCCCTTTGATCCGTCTTTGATGGTGTATTTCCGCAAGCGCCTGACGCCGGAAGTGCTGGGTGAGATCAATGAGATGATCGTGCGGGACGCAAAGGAGCGTCAGGTCAAAGAAGCCGAATCCAAGGATGACGATGATGATTCTGACGGCCAGCCGGGAACTGGCGGAAACAGCGGCACTATGATCGCGGACGCCACCTGCGCGCCGTCCAATATCCGTTATCCTCAGGATGTTTCCCTGCTCAACGAGGCCAGGGAGAACGCCGAAACGCTTTTGGATGTTCTCCATGATCCCGCGGACGGAAAGAAGCCTCGAACCTACCGCAAACGCGCCCGGAAAGATTACCTGAAATACACAAGATGCCGTAAACACACCGCGAAAATGACCCGCAAAGTCATTGGGAAGCAGTTGGCTTACCTCCGGCGCGACCTGGATGCCATCGATGGCAAACTGTCCCTCGGAAAAAATCTGCCCCCTCGCCAGACGGAACGTTTGGGCACGATCCGCGCCGTCTATGAGCAGCAGAAGTACATGTACGATAACCGTACCCACAGCGTACCTGACCGGATCGTCAGCGTGCGCCAGCCCTTCGTTCGACCCATTGTGCGGGGAAAAGCGGGAAAGCTGGTGGAGTTTGGCGCGAAACTGGACATCAGTGTCGTTGACGGATGGACGCGGCTGGAGTGCTGTTCTTTTGACGCCTACAATGAGGCGGGAAATCTGCGGGAAATGGCAGAGCGGTTCCGAGTGCGAGAGGGGCATTACCCCAGCTGGATCCTGGCGGACAAAATCTACCGAAACCGGGAGAACCTCAGCTATTGCAAGGCGCATGGGATCCGTCTTTCCGGCCCGGCTCTGGGGCGGCCCAAGAAGGGTGAAACCAGAGACAAGGCTCAGGACTATCGGGATGAGTGCGAGCGCATGGAAGTGGAGCGCAGATTCACTCTGGCGAAGCGTAAATGTGGCATGGGGCTGGTCACTGCAAAGCTGCGGGAGACTGCGGCCCATGTGATCGCCATGTCCGTTCTGGTGCTGAATCTCCGCAAGATTCAGCGCGCCCTTTTGAGAATGCTCGCATATCTTCTGGAGATTCTCGCTCAGAAGAAAAATTGGGCACTTGTTCAGTGGACATTATATTATATGAAATAAATTTTACGGCTGTGCAGGCATATCTCCAACACCGTGCTATACTGTACGGGAAATTGAGAGTGCCATCCGTTCAAGGAGGTGTGCATGGCAAAACCGATGTAAACATCTCACCGGAAACCATGCTGGACGGAAGTCTGACCTTGCTGATGCTGGGAGAAAATCAAAAGCTGGAAAATACTTCCACCTGTAAGAATCTGTACAGGTACAATTCTCAACGTCCTTTAGCAGGCGTCCTTCTTGACAATGTGAAAAGAATGGTGTATCCTTCGTTCAAAAGGGAGTAGCTTGCACAGCTTTGTGTATCCGTTGGCGTCAGTACGGGTCGTTTGGCTCCGCTGCGGATTGAAATGGCGAGACTTTTGTATCAATGTGAAGGCATTGACGCAAAAGGGCTCGCCTTTTTTGCGTCCGCCGAAAGGAGACACAGTACATGAAGCAGGAAAAGAACATTTGGGAACAGTCCCGCGTGGAGTTGTTCCAGAAACTGGATTGCCGGGAGACCGGCCTATCGCAGGAGGATGCGGCGGATCGTCTGGCAAAATACGGAGCCAATGAACTGCACGCCGGCAAGCAAAAGAGTGTTTTGCAGATCTTTCTGGGGCAGTTTGCGGATTTCCTGGTGTTGATCCTCATCCTGGCCGCCGTCATCTCCGCCTGCATGGGGGACGTGGAGAGCATGATCGTCATTCTGGTGGTCATCACCATGAACGCAATTCTGGGCACCGTTCAGACCGTCAAGGCCTCCGCATCGCTGGACAGCCTGAAGCAGATGTCCGCTCCCACCGCCAAGGTGCTGCGGGACGGTCAGATCGTACAGATCCCCGGTCGAGAGGTGGTTCCCGGTGATGTGGTCATATTGGAGGCGGGAGATTCCGTCTGTGCCGACGGACGCCTGTTGGAATGTGCCAGCCTGAAGTGCGCGGAGAGTGCCCTCACCGGCGAAAGCCTGCCGGTGGAAAAGGATACGGAGCCGCTCAGTGGGGAAACGGCCTTGGGCGACAGGAAGAACATGGTGTTCTCCGGCAGCTTCGTCACCTATGGGCGGGGCCGCTTTCTTGTGACGGCCACCGGCATGGACACGGAAATGGGCAAGATCGCCCAGCTTCTGAAAAACACGGAGGAGCGGAAAACGCCGCTTCAGGTCAGTCTGGACCAGTTCGGCAGAAAGCTGTCGATCATCATTCTGGTGATCTGCGCAGTGCTGTTTGGCGTCAGTGTGCTGTGGCGGCACGAAAACGTGATGAACGCCTTTCTCTTCGCCGTGGCGCTGGCGGTGGCCGCTATCCCGGAGGCCCTCAGCTCCATCGTGACCATCGTGCTGTCCTTCGGCACCCGGAAAATGGCCAAGGAAAACGCCATCATCCGCCATTTGCAGGCGGTGGAGGGGCTTGGTAGCGTGTCGGTCATCTGCTCGGATAAGACGGGTACGCTGACCCAGAACCGTATGACGGTGCGCAAGCTCTACACCGGAGGCGAGGTGATCGACGCCAAGGACGCGGACTTCCGGGACCCGTTACAGGAGCCGTTGCTGCGGACGGCTCTGCTGTGCAGCGATGCGGTCATCAGCGGGGATACGGAGATCGGCGACCCCACGGAAACGGCACTGGTGCGGCTGGGGGAGACCAACGGCTTTGACGAGGATCTCGTCCGGAACCGCTGGCCCCGTCTGACAGAGATCCCCTTCGATTCTGACCGGAAAATGATGTCCACGGTCCACAAGCTGGCGGGTGGCCTGATGCTGGTCACCAAGGGCGCGACGGATGTGCTGCTGGACCGCTGCGTGGTGACGCCGGAGGAACGGGCGAGGATCGAACAGGTCAACGAACAGTTTTCCAACGAGGGCCTGCGGGTGCTGGCCTTCGCCTGCCGCAGCGTGGACGGCCCAGCCATCACTCTGGCGGATGAAAACAGCTTGACTTTCCTCGGCCTCATCGCCATGATGGACCCGCCCCGTGAGGAATCCAAGGCGGCGGTGGCGGAGTGCATCCGCGCCGGTATCCGTCCTATTATGATCACCGGCGACCACAAAATCACGGCGGCGGCCATTGCCCGTGAGATCGGCATTTTGCGGGACGACACGGAGGCCGTGGAGGGCGCGGTCATCGACGGCATGAGCGACGAGGAATTGCAGGAGTTTGTGCCGAAGGTCAGCGTCTACGCCCGCGTGTCCCCGGAGCATAAGATCCGCATCGTCCGGGCGTGGCAGCAGCGGGGCAATCTGGTAGCCATGACCGGCGACGGCGTCAATGACGCTCCCGCCCTGAAGCAGGCGGACATCGGCGTGGCTATGGGCATCACGGGAACGGAGGTGGCCAAGGATGCCGCCGGTATGGTGCTGGTGGACGACAACTTCGCCACCATTGTGAAGGCTGTAAAAAACGGTCGGAACGTGTATGCCAACATCAAGCGGGCCATTCAATTTCTACTCTCCGGCAATACGGCGGGCATTTTGACGGTGCTCTACGCCTCTCTGATGGGACTGCCCGTGCCCTTCGCGGCAGTGCACCTGCTGTTCATCAACCTGCTGACGGACTCTCTACCCGCCATCGCCCTTGGCATGGAGCCACACACCGACGAGGTCATGTCTGAAAAGCCCCGGCCCCGGAATGAAGGCATCCTGACAAAGCACTTCCTTTATAGCGTGGGCGTCGAGGGACTGGTCATCGCCGCCGCCACCGTCACGGCCTTCTATCTGGGGCTGAACGCCGGCGGTGCCGCTGCTGGACAGACCATGGCCTTCTCCACCCTGTGCCTGAGCCGACTGTTCCACGGATTTAGCTGCAAATCCCAGCATCCGGTGCTGCTTACCCGGCACTTCTGGAACAACCGTGCCCTGTTAGGGGCCTTTACCATCGGCGCTCTGCTGCTGGGGCTGGTGCTGCTGGTTCCTGCGCTGGAACCGCTGTTCGCAATTGCGCCGCTGTCTGTTGGCATGGTCGGTGCCATTGTGGGACTGGCGTTTGGCTCTATGCTGGTGATTCAGCTTCTGAAATGGATCCGGCGGTAAACGAGCAATATTATTTTCTGGTCGCCGCGAAGCTGCGGGAGACCGCGGCTCATGTGATCGCCATGTCCGTTCTGGTGCTGAATCTCCGCAAGATCCAGCGTGCTCTTTTGAGAATGCTCGCATATCTTCTGGAGATTCTGGCTCAGAACAAAAATTGGGCACTTGTTCAGTGGACATTAGTTAGACCGCTTGAGACTGGTGTCGTAGGTCACAAAAGTTACATTTTGTTGTTCAGCTATTCATCTATCTTTCGTGTGCAGATGAAATTCTACTGTTTTTGAGCATTAAACGAGCTTTGAGCTTGTAGCAAGGCTCAAAAAACCAGCCCCGCAGCAGGGGGAAAATTTAGATACTCGATTAATCCGCCAAGCTGATCTGGCCATTGCTGTAACGATACATAGTTGCCCTCCAGGTACAAGGTTTTTGCTGGATTTTTGCCAGTTCTCTTGCTCCAATTATACCACAGATTGGCCTCTATGGATTGAAATATAAGGCTTTTTCTTTTATTCAGTGCACATTAACATAATTCGTCGAATATAACATGAAAAGCACGCACTTTATTGCTTGTTTCGGCTGGACGGCTTAGGCTTGTCAGGGATCGCCGCATCCGCCTTGGGTGGGTGACCCCTGTGAGCCCCAACCGATTTCTCCGCTTTCTGGTTTTCAGTCATAGTCTTTTCTACTTTCGGCGGGCTGCCACGGCACAGTTTTTTGGTTTCTATAATTAGAAAGAACATGACTTTTCGCTGAATGGAAAGCGAAGCTGACCCGGGCTGGGGCGGTCTGTGTTAAAGCGAAAATTTTTTTGGAAATTATCTTGACAAAATTTGTCAAGATTGATATGATGACACTAACAAGCAAGCGAAAAGAGGATGCGGAGCATGATCATCACCAAAGAGACGGACTACGCGCTGCGCATTTTGCGGGTGCTGCTGGACGGGGAGAAGCATTCGGTGGCCGAGATGTCGGAAACGGAATTGATCCCCAATCAGTTTGCCTACCAGATCCTGCGCAAACTCTCCGCCGGCAATTTGGTGCGGGTGAGCCGCGGCGCTCTCGGCGGCTGCGAACTGTCCTGCGACCTGGACGCGACCTCCCTCTACGATCTCATGGGGGTCATGGGGGAACGGGGCGTCCTGTGCGCCTGCATGGAGCCGGGATTTGAGTGCCGCTGGCAGGACGAGCACGGGCGGTGCGCCATCCACTATCAGCTGGCGGCCTTGCAGCGAAAGCAGGACGAGGCGTTCCGCGCCGTGAGCCTGCGCAGGCTGCTGACCGGCAAATCCGATCCCCAAGATACAAGCGAGCTGTAAAATTTTAAGAGGAGGTACCCGTATGCTGTTTCAAACCACGGCGGCGCACGAAGAGCTGCGCGCGAAGATCCGGAGTTTTGCGGAGGAGGAGATCAAGCCCCTCGCGTTTTTAATGGATCAGAACAATGAGTTTCCCGAGGAGGCTGTCAAGAAGCTGGGGAAGCTGGGCTGGATGGGCATTCCCTACCCCAAGGAGTACGGCGGCGCCGGTCTGGACGCCCTGAGCTACGCCATCGCGGTGGAGGAGCTGGCCCGTGTGGACGGCGGCGCGGGCGTTATCCTCTCCGCCCACGTCTCCCTTGGCTCATGGCCCATTTTCGCCTACGGCACTGAGGAACAGAAGAAGAAATACCTGGTTCCGCTGGCCAAGGGCGAGAAGATCGGCGCCTTCGGCCTCACGGAGCCCAACGCCGGATCCGACGCTGGCGGCACGGAGACCACGGCGCTGGATAAGGGGGACTACTACCTCCTCAACGGCGGCAAGATCTTCATTACCAACGCCCCTAAGGCGGACACCTATGTGGTTTTCGCCGTCACCACGCCGGACATCGGCACCCGGGGCATCTCCGCTTTCATCGTGGAGAAGGGCTGGAAGGGCTTTGAGTTCGGCGACCACTATGACAAGATGGGTATTCGCTCCTCCTCCACGGCGGAGCTGATCTTCAACGACGTGAAGGTCCCCAAGGAAAACCTATTGGGCAAGGAGGGCGAGGGCTTCAAGATTGCCATGTCCACGCTGGACGGCGGACGCATCGGCATCGCCGCGCAGGCGCTGGGCATCGCCCAGGGCGCGTTTGAGCACGCGTTGAGCTATTCCAAGGAGCGCATCCAGTTCGGCAAGCCCATCGCGGCCCAGCAGAGCATCGCCTTCAAGCTGGCGGATATGGCCACCAAGCTGCGCTGCGCCCGGTTCCTCATCTACTCCGCGGCGGAGCTGAAGGAGCAGCACGCGCCTTACGGCATGGAGTCCGCCATGGCGAAGATGTACGCCTCGGACATCGCGCTGGAGGTCACCAACGATGCCTTGCAGATCCACGGCGGCAGCGGCTTCCTCAAGGGCATGGAGGTGGAACGGGCCTACCGCGACGCCAAGATCACCACCATCTACGAGGGCACTAACGAGATCCAGCGGGTGGTCATCGCCTCTCATCTGGTGGGCAGGCTGGGCAAGAGCTCCGGCGGCGAGAGCCGTTCGGCGGCCAAGAAGCCCGCGCCCATCACCGGCATCCGCAAGAAGACCATCTTCCGGGAGGGGGGCGCCGCCCAGCAGGTGGCCGACCTTGTGGCGGCGCTGAAGAAGGACGGTCACGACTTCTCCGTGGGCATCCCCATGGATACGCCCATCCCGCAGGCGGAGCGGGTGGTCTCCGCGGGCAAGGGCATCGGGGAGAAAAAGAACATGAAACTGGTAGAGGCGCTGGCCAAGGCCGCCGGCGCGGCCATCGGTTCCTCCCGTCCTGTGGCGGAGACCCTCAAATATCTGCCGCTGAACCGCTATGTGGGTATGTCCGGTCAGAAGTTCACCGGCAATCTGTACATCGCCTGTGGCATCTCCGGCGCATCCCAGCACCTTAAGGGCATCAAGGACGCCTCCACCATCGTGGCCATCAATAAGAACGGTAACGCGCCTATCTTCAAGAACTGCGACTACGGCATCGTGGGCGATGTGGAGGAGATCCTGCCCCTGCTCACCGCTGCGCTGGATAGCGGCGAAAAGCTGCCCGCGCCGCCCATGGTAAAGATGAAGCGGCCCACGCCGCCGAAGCCCGCCCCCATCGGCGACCGCTACGTCTGCAGCGGCTGCGGCTACGAGTATGTGCCGGAGTTGGGCGACGAGGACGGCGAGATCGCGCCGGGTACGCTCTTTGAGCAGCTTCCCGCCGAGTGGGTGTGTCCCGAGTGCGCGGAGACGAAGGATCAATTTGTAAAGGCTTGAGCCGTGAAGGAGGTAAGATAAGATGTATTGCGTGCGTAAAGTAACGAACGACCTCTACTGGGTGGGCGCCAACGACCATCGCCTGGCCCTGTTTGAAAACTGCTTCCCCATTCCCCGGGGCGTAAGCTACAACTCCTACTGCCTGCTGGATGAAAAGACGGTGCTCTTTGACACGGTGGACTGGTCTGCCTGCCGCCAGCTTTTGGAAAATCTGGCGTATGTGCTGGATGGCCGCGAGCTGGACTACCTGCTGGTCAACCATCTGGAGCCGGATCACGCCGCCTGCATCGAGGAGATCCTGCTGCGCCATCCCAAGGTGAAACTGATCTCCAACGAGAAGGCATTCATGCTCATGCGGCAGTTCGGCTTCCATGTGGACGGACATGAGTGCATCGAGGTGAAGGAGGGTGACACCTTCTCCTTCGGCAAGCACACCGTCACCTTTGTGGGCGCGCCTATGGTTCACTGGCCGGAGGCCATGGTGACCCTCGACGTCACCGACGGCGTCCTCTTTTCCGCCGACGCCTTCGGCACCTTCGGCGCGCTGGACGGCAAGCTGTTCGCCGACGAGGTGGACTTCGAGCGGGACTGGCTGGACGACGCCCGCCGCTACCTCACCAACATCGTGGGCAAGTACGGCCCCCACATCCAGCTCCTGCTGAAAAAGGCCGGCGGCGTTTTGGATCAGATCAAGTACATCTGCCCGCTCCACGGCCCCGTGTGGCGCAAGGATCTGGGCTGGTTCATCGAAAAGTACGACACCTGGAGCCGCTATGCCCCTGAGACCAAGGGCGTGCTCATCGTCTACGCCTCTATGTACGGCAACACGGAGAACGCGGCGCAGGCGCTGGCGGCGTCGCTCTGCGATAAGGGCATGAGCAAGGTGGCGATGTACGATGTGTCCTCCACTCATGTCTCCCAGCTGATCTCCGAGGCGTTTAAGTACAGTCACATTGTCCTGGCCTCTGTGACCTACAACCTCGGCATCTACCCCGCCATGCATGACTTCCTCATGGATATGAAGGCACTGAATCTGCAAAACCGCACCTTTGCCATCATTGAAAACGGCTCATGGGCGGTGAAGTCCGGTGACCTCATGCAGAAATTCGTCAACGATGAGCTTAAGAACATGACGGTGCTCAACGAGCGGCTCAGCCTCGCCTCGTCCATGGGCACGGACAAGCGCACTGAGCTGGAAGCACTGGCGGACGCCATTCTGGAATCTATGAAGTGACTGGCAGGGAAGCCAAAACCAAGACAACAGACAACAAACAGCCCCGCCGCGTCGGCTGCAGAAAAACCGGCTTTCAAAAACAGAGCGGGCAAGCGTGATACTGCGCTTGCCCGCTCTTTGCCCAAAAGGACATGAGAAGTGACCGGAGAAGATGAGAGGATCGAAATGGAGATCAGAAAACGAAACGGGAAGTCTGTTCCCTTTCAACAGGAGAAAATTTTCAACGCCATGAAAAAAGCGTTTGATGGACAGGGACGGGAGATTGGGAGCAGAGAGCTGAATGAGATCCTCGCCGCCGTTCTCGACAACCTCGCCGCCACAGCGCCGCTCACCGTGGAGCGTGTGCAGGACGAGGTGGAGCGGACGCTCATGGAACGCGGATACTATGAGGTGGCAAAGGCGTACATTCTCTATCGCGAAAAGCGGTCGGCGCTGCGCCGCGTACGGCATACCATCGCGCGGATGGTGGGAGATGACTCGCTTGACGAGGTGCTGCGCCGCATCCAGATGGATTTTGCCGAGGAAGTCTACTCTCTCGCGGCGCTTCAAATGAAGTTTGAGAGCTTCTGTCGCCCGGGCATGACGGAGGATGAGCGGGCTGAGGCACTGACCAAGGCAGCGGTAGAGCTGACTACGGCAGAGGCACCCAAGTGGGAGTTCATCGCGGCGCGGCTTCTGAACCACTCCTTTCGCTGTCGCAACGCACAGGAATGGGAGGGGCGCGGCGTCGGCGACCTCTATGGCAGGCTTCGCTATCTGACGGATAAGGGACTCTACGGTGACTATATCCT
>ERZ827528.3193-NODE-3193-length-13741-cov-3.417799_pt1 | contig 13741 bp, 15 predicted proteins | sample MGYA00519768_ERZ827528 | MGnify/ENA primary metagenome ERZ827528 (study PRJEB31778, sample SAMEA3449343) | human gut metagenome | biome: human gut; feature: human-associated habitat; material: faeces | place: United Kingdom | collected 2010/2012 ...
TTTTCAAGATATTGTGGCTTGCTGTGTTAAGTCGATAAGCATTAATTCATTTTACCATTGTTCAGACAAATAGCAGAGGGAGTTTTACGCATCATTTATGCTGTTAAGAGCATAGTATAGTTTCCCATCGAAATCCTTTAATTCAAAACGCTGAAACATCTCATTGCCATCAACATCTTCGTAGTTGACATTGAACCATGTAGGAACACCTTGGTCATTACGCTCGTATTCGTCAGTCAACACTGCCATCTGCTTTGGCCATTTCTTCGCATCAACTGAGTCGTAATATGCGCAGTGAACGTATTGTATCTCATTGCACTTCAGAAGTGGAGTGATGTACTTGTCAAATACAATCATATGCTTAATGGGAAATCTATTGACATTCTCAACACTAATTTTCACATTTTTGTGAATGGGGTTCGTAGCTTTATCATATAAGCTAAATGCCTCAGCCGTTCCATCCAACTGCATATCTATAGAAACTATTTTAACAGAGAAAATTGGCTGTATCTCTTTCTTCCTATTTTCAGCATCCTTTCTTTCATTCAATTCACTATAATAAATGCTCTGAAATATCGCAATCAAGCTTACAATTACAGTACCAATAAAAGACAGATAAGCTCCTAAAAATGAGAGCCAATCACTCTTTTCTAGGCCTGTCCCAACAGGGAAAATACCATTCTCCTTGAATACAAGGTAGATAATGACATAGACGATAGCAGAAAAAGCAACTATAGCAATAATAGGCATCTTGTATTTTGACCAAAATGTTAGCTTTTTTCTTTTTTGTTTACTCATAATAAATTACCTCTCACGCCTTAATATACCGTGCCGCCCGCCCCGCACCGATCCGCTTTATCGATCCAGTTTTAACCATGGCACCGAGCACGGCCTCAACAGTTGTGGGACTGACATCGGGGAGAATCTTGCAAATTTCGGCTTTAGAAATTGGAGTAAGGTTATTCAGAACAGTCGCTTCCACACGAGCCTTCTTCGTGACCTTCTTACCGTGTACCACTGCAAACCGCTTGTCCAGTTCCTTATAGCACATATAGAGCGTGGACAGGAAATTCTCAACAAATGGGAAATAGGAGTTTTCTCCCGCTTCCCACCCAACCGAGGATTGCCGCAGAGCCTCGTAATAATATGCTTTGTAGTTGTTGATCTGTTCCTCAAAGGACACATATTTTCCTGCGTCGAATCCGTTTTTATAAAGAAGCAGCAGAGAGAGCAGCCGTGACATTCTGCCGTTTCCGTCCCGAAACGGGTGTATGCAAAGGAAATCCAAAATCACGCAGGGAATCAGCAAAAGCTGGTTGATATTGGCGTCGCTGCGCGCTTCCATATATGCAAGCTCTAATTGTTCCATTGCCTTTGGCGTTTCCTCGGCCGGCGTAGGACGAAAACGAACCCGTCTGCTGCCGTCAGCGTCGATTTCCAAAATCACGTTGTCATCGGTTTTGTACCTGCCGCCGTATTCATATCCGGCAAAGGACATCAGCATTTCGTGCAAGCGTAAAATATCACGCTCTCTGAAATCAATATGCTCAAAGCCCAAATGTATTTCGTTTAAGGCGTCCCTGTACCCGGCGATTTCCGCCTCGTTATGATTTAACGGGGCGCTGTTTTGATTGACAATCGCAGCGATACGCTCATCGCTTGTCACAATTCCCTCAATCGCATTTGAGCTTTTGATAGACTGCACTTTTGCAACAGCCTCTAACTCCGTAAAGATTTTTGCATATTCCTCTTTGCGTACGCCTGCCATTGTTTTGAGAGCAGATATATTCGCCGTAAGATTAACGAGATTCGCAGGCAGCAAGCCATTGCTCAAAAAAGAATAATCAAATTTTCTCATATAGCGCCGTCCTTTCTGCATATAAAAATACCATATTATATGCAGAAGATCAAGTTGGAAATAAAGTTTACTGCATATAAAAAGTTGATTTATATGCAGATACGGAAAAAGCGGCACAGGAAAATCTCTTGCCGCCGATCACAATGCTCCAATTTTTTGAGGTAGGAAAAGCAATCGGCATAGCCTCGAAAATAGATTTGCTGCCATTCCTTACTTTCAAGCATGAATTACAGCTTGAAATAGTCTGCCAAGATTTCGTGCTCTTCAGCTGATAGGGCGAGCTCGCCTGTACCCTCTATAACATTTTGGATAAAAGGGCTCTTTGCTTATTGAAGGTATAGCCAAAAACACCAAGGCTTTCGGAGGTTTTTACCTATAATCCGTAAAAACCTTTTGCGACAAAATGACATTGTCTGTGCAAGCATGCGGTGTCCTTTTTGTTTCTGCCAGGAGCGTAAGATTCCAAGATTCTGCATCCCTCGGCTCTAACGCTTCTGCCGTGCAAGGGGCAAAAAGTCTATGCCTGTGCGTGAAAAAAATCTCCAGTGATAAAACAGGAAACCGAAGCGCAGCCGTTGCTTGTAAGTGAATATATAAAAACAACTATCTTGAGATGCCTTCCCAGCAAATTCTCAGAAACAGAGAATGTATTGCTTTTCACTCTGTTGACGCTACCAATCGTTTTATTTATAGTAAAAACACAAGGACCGGAACTTGAATTTTTTACGAGGAGAAAACGCTATGAATTCTAATCATATTGCCGCAAGGGGCTTTCCCAAATGCGCATAGCAAAAGGCGTCACACGGGACGAGGCTGCCGCTATATTATCCGTATCTAATAAAACTGTTTCAAAGTGGGAAATCAGCGAGACCTATCCTGACGGTGCATTGCTTGTCCCTATTGCAAAGATATTTGATGCGTTTGGCTCGATAACAAGACATATTCGATGAAAGACAGATCCACAAGAATATGAAATCTGATTTTGGACACTCCCCAAGACAACAGATTTCACCTGGTCCGTGATATCTGCTGGCAGATTGAAAAGGCCTGTTCAACTGGCTACATGGAGATTGAGGACAGCTATTCGCCCGATGAAATTCATACGAAGACACGATTCTTGTGTCTTCTGAGCGATTACGGCTTTACACACGTTTCAAATGATCATGCGCCTTTCTTCTCGGTATTTCCCGAATACGGCAGCAATTTTTCCGAATTTTTTACTATAGCAGGGGGCGCAGCTGCGTCCCCGCTTGACACTTCTAATGCGATTTTTAAAATATCATTTAGATATAACTTGGAAATAAAAATGTGATATTATATATAATATGAAGGTAAAAACAAGTCATTGGCGCAGAGGTGTAAATATGGCGAAAATACTTATTGTAGAAGATGAAAAAGCAATCAATGATCTTGTGAAATTCAACCTGGAATTAGTTGGACATGAGTGTTATCAGGCATTTGATGGTGAAGCCGGTTTAGAAGAAGCATTAAAGCTGAGATATGATCTAATTATCTTGGATGTGATGCTCCCAAAGTATTCCGGCTTTGAAATGATGGAATATATAGAGGAAACCCCGGTTATTTTCGTTACGGCGAAATCAGCAGCAGCAGATCGCATCAGAGGGCTTAGGCTTGGTGCTGATGACTATATTGTCAAACCTTTTGACATTGTTGAATTAGTGGAACGAGTCAAAGCCGTGCTCCGGAGAACAAAAGCAGATTCCAAAAGCTTTGAATTTGACGACATCTGCATAGAGTTTAATAATCGGCGCGTATATAAAAGCGGAAAGGAGGTTGCTCTGAAGCCCAAGGAATTTGACTTGCTTGCGGCGCTTGTGACTCACCGCAACCTTGCATTGTCACGCGAAAAGCTGTTGCGCCTTGTTTGGGAATTTGACTATGAAGGGGATTCGCGAACCGTTGATGTCCATATTCAGAGAATTCGTCAGAAGCTCGGGATTGCGGACCGAATCCAAACTGTATACAAAACGGGATATAGGTTTGAAATATGAAAATGAGATTTTGGCAGAAGACATACATATATACTTTGCTTTTGTTTTTAATTTGTCTGAATGTCGGGATTTTATCGCTTACAGCCTACACGTATCAGAAGAATATAGAAGCAGCGGAAACGGCCGCGGCGGCTGAGCAGTATTATGTGGCAATGTCGTTTGAACGTGATTTTGATGACTTGATAGCGTCAAATTCAAATGCAAGTCCATCCTTGCTGATGCAGTCATTTGGAACGCATTACGGAGCGAAAGGCCTGATGCTGGCATTTGAGAATGACGAAGAGGTTCTTTACTCCAATTTTATTTATGAATATTCCGTCCCAAAGAATTCAATGGTGCATTTGGATTTTGACGGCAAAAGACATATTGTGATCTCTTCCGCGATCTGCGACGGAGCGTATGACCTTATTATGGCGAAAAATGCAGAGTATCTTGATTCGGAATTCCAATCGCTGATGCTGACCTATGCGATTACTGCAGGCGGTATCTCCTTGCTGCTTGCAGTGATATTGTATTTCGTACTTAAAAAGCTTTCCGGTCCTTTAGAGAAGCTTCGCAAAACAACGGAAGTAATCGAGGCCGGCGACTTTTCGGCGACGGCTGAGGAAAAAGGGAATGATGAATTTACCCTTCTTGCAAAAAGCTTTAATTTAATGCTTGCAAAAATTAATGAGCAGATGGCAGCGCTTGAACGTGAAACGGAGGAAAAAAAGCTTGAAGCAGAACGAAAGCAAATGCTTGTGGATAATATGGCGCATGAGCTTCGTACTCCGCTGACGAGTATTCACGGTTATGCGGAGTATCTCGAAAAAGCCAATACTACAGAGGAACGTCGTCTGATTGCAGTCAAGTATATTCTTTCGGAAACGGAACGTCTGCAAAAGATGTCCGAAATTCTTCTTGACGGTGCCTTCCTCCGTGAAAATACGATTGAAATGAAAGAAAACGATCTCTCTGTTATTTTATCTGATGTGGCGGAAAAATTGCAGATGAAAGCAGAGCATTGCGGCGTTCAGATTACTTGCAGTACAGTTCCGGCGCCCGTTTTGGGAAACGAAACGCTTCTGTCAATGCTTTTCTATAACCTTGCAGAGAATGCGATCAAGGCTTGCTCAAGGGGCGGCGCAGTAAAAATCTCATGCTCCTTACATCAAACGATCATAGAAGATAACGGAAAAGGGATGACGAAAGAGCAGCTTTTGCATATAACGGAACCCTTTTACCGCACCGACAAAGCTCGATCAAGAGCCGAGGGCGGCGCAGGTCTGGGCCTTGCACTGTGCAAACAAATTGCGCAAACCCACGGAGCCGTCATGCGTTTTGAATCTGAACCGGGAAAAGGTACAAAAGTATTTGTCTGTTTTACGAGTCGGCAATGAGTCGGAGATAAGTTCATGATATCTTTTCCGTACAATATAAGCGTAAGGGGAGAGTTCGGCGTGCGGCAGAACCGAAAGGAGGAAATTTCATTATGAAAACTAATATTAAGTTTTTCGGTACGATATTGCTGCTGCTTCTGGCATCCTCTGTTATCCTTACTGGATGTATGTATGCCATTGCTGCTGAAAAGGGAAGAACGAAATCCTATGATATGGGAAGCAGAATTGAAAACAGTGAGGGAACTGTTGCTGAAGGCGGCGCTCCGACTGCTCAAGCAGAGCTGCAGAAAAAGTTTTACGCGATGTATCATGTTAGTGATAACGGGAAGAGCATCACGGTCATTTCCGAAGACTATCTTTCTGGGTTCTGGCAGAGCTGCTATGAAAAAGAAGTTATCCATTCCTTTACTACCGATGAAGTTTTGTTTATCATACAAGATTCCATCAGAATTTATCAACAATATGAAACAATTGTACTGCCGGCGTTTGCAGCGGAAGCTTCCGCCGGGCAGATTGCAGAACGATTCCCTTTTGTGGAAGGTCAGGTAATCGACACAAAGCTGGCTCAAAGTTATCGTAATTATGTTGAGGATTTTGCGAATATCTATGATATCATCCTGTACCGTTTGACCGCTCTTTCGTCTCCTAAGGCGTTTATTACCGGAGCAGAGGTGTTAAGATTTGTTGGAAAGGATCCGAGAGAGTATGACGGTATGTATCCGGATAGCGCATTCTATATTCCCGGATATTCAGAAAAAACAGACAGAGATTATATTCTCAGTATCCTGGGAGGAAGCACCAGCTTTACGGATTTAGAACGATGGACGGATGTGTTTATTGTGTCCATATACGGAGTGGATGCTATTGCGCTTTCTTCAAAAGCCGGGGGCACAATGACGCAGATATTTCCCACCGCGGAAATGCAAAAAAAGCAGAGTGTCTTTACTTAAGAAGAGGATGCGCTCCTTTTGCTGTGTATTCTGCTGCTAAAGAAGAAACGGAGCCATTCTATTTTATCATTCGTCAACATTCGTAGCTTTGCTTTTCGGATAATAATTTCTTACGCTTTGCCCGTCTCACGCGATGAATATGCCTCTCAAAATCTCCGCATGAGATGAGCTCCGCCAATACGAACTGCTCGAATGTCGGCACCGTACAGGAGTAAAATCCGAGTTTTTCCGAAAATTGTTTTATAAGGCGCTTTGGCAGGACCATATATCCCACGCGCAAAGACGGCGAGATCGTTTTTGAAAAGGTGTTCAGATAAATCACGTTGTCGGCTTCAGACAGTGAAAACAACGTTTCCTCCGGTTTGCTGGAAACCGAAAATTCAGATTCAAAGTCATCCTCGATGAGGAAGCGATCCGGCTGCTGTGCCCAGTGTATGTATTCATACTTTTTGGATGCCGATGCGGTGATTCCGGTGGGAAAGCTTCTGTACGGTGAAATATGCAAAACATTTGCTTTTGTTTTTGCAAGCGCTGCATTCTCTATTCCATCAGATCCAAGCGGAAGAAATTCATACGTCACGCCCTCCGCTTTGTACACTTGTTCGATTTTTTCATAGGAAGGGGATTCCAGCGCAAAAATTTTTTCCCGGCCTAAAACCCCGACAATCAGGCCGTACAAATATTCTGCGCCGGATCCGACGACGATCTGATCGAAGTCGACATAAATTCTGCGGTTGCGAGCGAGATATTGCCGGATTGCCTCGCGAAGCTCTGAACAGCCCGGATTTGGAGACTTGTCAAGAATCCTTATGCCGTAATCGTTCATAACGCGACGCATCGTCTTGGTCAGGACGGAAAAAGGAAATTCAAATAATGAATGATGCGCGCTGTGGGGACTATGGGGCGTTTGGTAAGAAACCGGTTTTTCAAGGGAAGAGGAAAACCCGTCCGACGGACGAAAAATAATAAAGAATCCGCTGCGCTGACGCGCTTCAACATACCCTTCCTCACAAAGCAATGCATACGCGTGTTCTATTGTGATCGTGCTGACCCCTGCTTCTGCGGCCATGATTCTCTTGGAAGGGAGTTTGCTCCCAAAAGCATAGACTCCTTGGACAATAGCCTTTTTTATCTGATTGTACAGTTGGATATATGCGGGGATTTTTGATTTGCTTTCAATGATGCAGTTCATCTGGTTATATATAATACTCCTTTTTTGGATATTTTAATATGTTCAAAAGGATTGTACAATCCTTTTATTCACAAATCAAGGAGGAATCACTAAAATGGCAGAAAACAGATATGAATTAAATAAAAACCTGGCTCAGATGCTAAAGGGCGGCGTGATCATGGATGTAACCACCCCAGAGCAGGCGAGAATCGCAGAGTCGGCAGGCGCCTGCGCCGTTATGGCGCTTGAAAGAATCCCTGCCGACATTCGTGCGGCCGGCGGTGTTTCACGCATGAGCGATCCTAAAATGATCCGGGGAATTCAAGACGCGGTATCGATCCCTGTTATGGCAAAATGCCGCATTGGCCATTTTGCAGAAGCGCAGATTTTGCAGGCAATTGAGATTGACTATATCGATGAATCAGAGGTACTCTCTCCGGCGGACGACAAATATCATATTGACAAAACAAAATTTGACGTACCGTTCGTCTGCGGTGCAAAGGATCTTGGCGAAGCGCTCCGCCGCATTAACGAGGGCGCCTCTATGATCCGGACGAAGGGCGAACCCGGTACCGGCGACATTGTACAGGCGGTAAGGCATATGAGGAGGATGCAGGCCGAAATCCGCCGCATCAGCGCAATGGCAGAAGATGAGCTGTTCGACATAGCCGAGCAGCTCCAGGTTCCTTACGATCTCGTACTGTATGTCCATGAACACAAAAAGCTTCCTGTGGTAAACTTCGCCGCAGGCGGCGTGGCGACGCCGGCAGACGCAGCGCTTATGATGCAGCTTGGCGCAGAAGGGGTATTTGTCGGCTCCGGCATTTTTAAGTCAGGCAATCCGGAAAAGAGGGCGGCCGCTATCGTGAAAGCGGTCACTAATTTTACAGATGCTAAAATGCTGGCGGAATTATCTGAAGATTTGGGTGAAGCGATGGTCGGCATAAATGAGCAGGAAATTGAGCTGTTGATGGCGGAAAGGGGAAAATAAACGATGCGGATCGCTGTGCTTGCACTGCAGGGAGCTTTTATAGAGCATGAGCAGATGCTGTCGCGGCTCGGAGTTCCTTCTGTTGAAATCCGTCAAAAAAAAGATCTGGAACAGTCCTTTGACGGGATGATTATTCCCGGCGGAGAAAGTACCGTGCAGGGAAAACTAATGCGGGAACTCGGGCTTTACGAACCGCTGAAAAATCGCATCACTGCAGGGCTTCCTGTGTTTGGCACCTGCGCCGGGCTATTATTGCTTGCAAAAAAAATACAAAATGATGCCCGGTTGCATTTTGCCACAATGGATATAACGGCAGTGCGAAACGCTTATGGGCGGCAGCTGGGCAGCTTTTACACAGAAGCGGATTTCGAAGGCATCGGCAAAATTCCCATGACATTTATCCGAGCGCCCTACATCCAGGAGGTGTTTGGCGATGCGCGGCCTCTGGCGGTCGTTCATGATCATATTGTTGCTGCGCGTCAGGGAGGCCAGCTTGTAACTGCGTTTCACCCGGAGCTCAGCAACGACTTATCTGTCCATCAGTTTTTTATTGATATGATTAAACAGAATTCTGAATTTTCCGCGGAAAAATGAAGCGCCGCCGCTTGGGCGCGCTGCTATCGCCCGATTCCGCTGCATACGGACAAAACGGAGCCTCAGGAGGCTCCGTTTTATTGTCTCCTAAACCCAAAAACAACTGGCAATACCAGTGGAAAAAATAAGCTTCAGCTACAAGCAAAACCTCCTATGATAAAATACAGTGGGTTTGTCAACCACAGCAAAAACATAGTCTGCCAGATTCTTGCGTTCACTGCTGGTGGGACTAACAGCAAATGGCTTTGCCACCACTTCCCCAAAGGGACGGAGAACGGATACCATGCTTTTTCTCTTGGAAATATCGATTCCTGCCACATTGTTCATGTAAATCGCTCCTCATCTTAGATTTGTCTTTGGCGAGCAACCATTCCATCATTGCCAGTACAATCTGTTTGATGACACGGGCGCACCGATGTGGCCAACAACCTGCATAAATCGAACGCTGCGAATGAGAGGCTGGCTGACGGACTATCTTACGGACGTAACGATCCTTAGAGGCATACATCAGGCCAAGATGCTATCATTCTAACAGCTTTGGCAACAATGCGAAAAAAGACACGACTGATGGTAGCTACTCATAAAACAGCATCAACAATCAACTGAAACAGGGTAGCTGCCATACGGATTGCCACAAAAGCGGGTAAGAGGTCAAAGACTTCTTGCCCGCTTTTTCTGTGCCGCGTGGAACGATAGAAAGGCATTTTTGCGCTTTCAAGGGATACGATACTACTTGTTCTGTTTCCGTTCTCTGCAAGTCGCATAAATCAAGGCTTTTCGCCTGCCTAAATGTCCACGCTGGCATGGCAAAATGTTACGCAGTAGACCGCCATTTTTGAGGGTGGGGATATAAACACTCAACTCTTGTGTTTTCAAGTCTGCAAAACCGCGTTGTGTAAGGCGCTCTCGCTCTCTATTGCGTAACACATCATCATAGATTGAGGGCGCAAGCGGTCTATCCGTTTGCGCCCTCTTGATTACCCGACAGCAAAGACGGGCAAAGCCGTCAAGGACGCGAAGCGCGAAGTTTATCCTTGACGGCTTTTTCTGCCTTTGCTACTTGTCATCTGTCAAAGCGGAACTTGGGTAGTGCTTCCATTAAGGACGCTTTGAGATAATCTTGAATATCGTCGTTGATACTCCCTTGAAAGTAGGACAGATATTTGATGTAGCCGGTATAGGTTTGAATGACGGTGTTCACCGCTTCCGGCTCCCCGGCGGTTGCCTTTACAATCGTTTCATAGGGCAGCAAATTGTATTTCCTATTCTTCATCTTCTAACGCCTCCAGTTCTTTTCGTATGAAGCGCAATGACCTTTTTCGTCTACGAAAGATTGTGCTTCTGCAAACTCCGAATAGCCTTCCGATTTCCGTATCGCTGTAACCGAGGTAGTACCGCAAAAACAGCACTTCACGCCGCTTTTCCGGCAGACGCAAAAGCGCGGCCGCTAACTGCTCGCTTTCTACAATGACCGTTTCCCCACGAACGGTAAAAGTGGTAGGCATATCGTATTTCACAAAATACTCGTCTGTTGTGGCAATCGGCTCAAAATCAAACTCCCGAAGATAGTCGAGTGATACCTCAAACTGTTGCTTCCGCCGTATTTTCTTGTAAATACCCAGCGCCGCATGGTAAAGGACAATCTTGCAAAAGGCGTTGAAAGTGCGCTCGATATGTTCCCGATACTGCTCACTATTCATCATTTTTCTCACCCCCTTTCTTCCCAAGCAGGGGGCAAAATACCAAACGCCCACGCAGCATAAAACCGCATGGGCGTTTGGTACAGGAACTATAAGAGATAACTATATGACTTGTGTGTTCATACTCATAGGCGCAAAATCCCATGCAAGCGCAAGGGCTTTTTTTGACCGCAGGTTATGAGAAGAAAGATAATGAAATACAGACATATTGACACATCCCCAATACTGCTAAACGATAAACTTCTCTATGGCAGCAACGATTTTCTTGATTTCTGTATTGGTGGTGTTGATACATAAATCGTAGTTTGCTTTATTGCCCCAATCTTGTTCTGTATAAAATTGGTAGTAACGTGCTCTTTTCTTATCAATAGATATAATTTTTTGCTGCAATTCTTTATCCGTCATCGCCGCTGCGTCGGCTCCCTTTTCCCTGCAACGGGCAATTTTAGAACTTATATCCGCATATACAAACAAGCGAAAAGGGTTCAAATCTTGCAAAACATAGTCTGCACATCGTCCTACAATGATACAATCCGATTTCTCTGCCATTTCGCGGATTATTTCGCTTTCCTGCTTATAAATGGACAGACGATTTTCCAATGTATAGTTGGTAGGAATACCAAAAGTGCGAGCAGTTGTTATTGGTAACAGCGGCAGGGGCCTGCTTTCCTCCACTTGCAACACATAACTTTCCGCTAATTGAGTTCGTTTCATCAATTCATCAATAATCTCTCGGTCGTAATAGGCAATATTCAGTCTTTCGGCTAAACGCCTGCCAACTTCTCTTCCACCGCTTCCAAATTCACGGCCTATGGTAATGATCCGCTTCATATCATGTCCCTCCTTAAAATCCAACTTTCTGATTTTCTTTCTTGCGCTTTATGAAAACAATCAAAACAACTGCTATAATCGCCGTCATGATTTCACTGATAGAATGGCAAAGCCATACGGCTTCGCTGCCAAAAATCAGCGGAAGAACGGCAACCAAAATTGGCGGCCATATGACGCTACGGCATAGAGATACCGTAAGGGCGTTACTTGTGCGCCCATTTGCCTGCCAATAAGAAATCATTAAAATATTAAATCCTGCAAGGAAGAAACCGGAAAAGTAAGGTAGGCTTTTACTTTCCATAAAGTTGATTAGTTCAATATCTCCCGGATTGAAAATCGTGAAAAAGCCGCGAGAGAAGAACACGATCAAGACATAGCACAAAACGCCTATTGCTAAAAATGCTTTAATGGAAAAGCCAAGCAGAGATTTGCTCCGTTTTTTTTCTCCTGTTCCCATAAAATAACTAAACACGGGTTGCAAGCCCTGCGCCATACCAAGAAACAGTGTCAAAATAATCAACATTAAGTAGCCGATGACAAGGTAGGCTGCAAGTCCGATTTCCCCAAAGCCATAATGCACAATGGCAAAGTTATATACAAAGGTAATAATGCCAATAGTAAACTCCATGATAAAGGACGGGAAGCCAAGTACATAGACCGAGCAAATGCTCCGCCACTTCAGTTTGAATTTCGTTAAGTACAAATCCCCGCGCTTGAATATGAAATGGGGCAGCATAATTAAAACGCTGAAAATGGGGCCAAGTGCGGTAGCCAATGCTGCACCGGCAATCCCCATGTTCAATGGGTACATAAACACATAGTCCAAGACAATATTTGATACAGAGCCAAACATGAGGGCAAACATGGCAAGTTTTGGACGGTTATCATTACGCACCAGACCGCTTAACAAGAAACTGAAAAGCAGGAATGGAGAAAAGGTAACAATGTACCACATATAACGGATTGCTTCGTCGTGGATAACCGGAGTTGAGCCTAAAAGTTCAGCAAGCGGGTGAATAAAAATATTTCCCAATACGCTAATCAACAGCCCCATAACAGCCGTACATAGGGCGGCAAGGCTAAAAATGTGGCGTGCTTTTTCTTTCTCACCTTGACCGAGATGTGAGGAAATCAAAACGCCCGCGCCTGTGGCAACTGCCATAGACAATGCAATTAGTATCTCGACAAGCGGAACAGAAACGGCAGCGGCGGCCATAGCGTCGCGGCCAAGTCGATTGCCAATGAATACACCGTCAACAATCATATAGACCGAGTTAAACAGCAACCCTATCATTTGCGGTACGGCATATTTGGCAAATAAAGTGTGTGATTTGCCTTCATACATGATAATCAATCCTCCTAACAAATAAAAAAAGGCCAGCGTTTGTGTAACGCTGGCCTACTACACAATAAAATGAAACCCCGGCGGGCTGATTTTATTTACAGTCTATTTAATTTTTCCTTTTCTTTTACAAGTCCTATCGCCTCTTTTCCTGTTATGTGGTCGATTGTCATTTCCAACACACAAAGAGGCTTCCACCCACCGTTTATGGCATGATCGCGGCTTGCGGCAGTATCTTCCGGCGCATATTTGATTGCCAATTTTTCTATCGCTGCTCTCTTTTCGAGATCACCTTCGATTATCCGTATTTGTCCAAAAGCAATTACACTTCTAAAATAAGTTGTGTACTCCTCCGGCACAACTAAATCTTTATCAATCACACAAAACGACGCTTTTTCAGTTCTTTGAATAGCGTCTATTTTATGACCGCTTTTTGCGCCGTGAAAATAGATTTTCCCGTCGTCATACACATAACTGATTGGAACGGCGTAGGGATAATCGTTGTCGCCCAAAAGGGCAAGCACACCAGATGTCCCCTTATGCAGAATATCCGCAATCTCTTGCCGCGATAGTTCCTGTTTTTTTTGCCTCATTTCTCGAAATATCATATTGACCTCCACAAAAAAATAGACGTTTTTTTTTACTCCTTCCATGGCCGACTGGAGTAAGAATAAGCGTTTCTCGGCAGAAACATATTTTTATTTAGAATATCACAAATTGCATGGTAAGTCAATATCATTTTCCGGATTTTCATTTTTATGTAGTGAGGGACAGAGTGCAACAAAAGCCGCCTTTCAGACGGGATATTGAGCGAGGGAAAGTAAAAGGGTTTGGGAAACTCCCAACAAGCCAAAAATCGCAAATGGGTACTCATTTGCTGTGCTTGCTCCCTACTCAAAACAAGGAAAGGACG
>ERZ827528.3196-NODE-3196-length-13736-cov-5.888239_pt1 | contig 13736 bp, 12 predicted proteins | sample MGYA00519768_ERZ827528 | MGnify/ENA primary metagenome ERZ827528 (study PRJEB31778, sample SAMEA3449343) | human gut metagenome | biome: human gut; feature: human-associated habitat; material: faeces | place: United Kingdom | collected 2010/2012 ...
GCCTGACCGACGAGCTCATGGCAATCGCCCACTCCGACCACACGGCAAACTACCAAAAGGCCGACTACGCCTACCGCTCAACCGACCTATCCAACAATTACTTTGTGCGAAACTGCAAGGCCGATGAATGGGCCGAGAAGTATGCCGACCGCATCCAGCAGCACCTGGATGCCAAGGAAGAGAGCTTTTCCATTGATGCCGACAACCAGTTGTTTCCACCCAGCATCTCTGGGATTCAGAATGGGATTGTTGCTTATGCGATGAATCAGAGGGAGTGGAAGGCGAACGACGCAAAGGTTGAGCTTTTTGCGGCATCTAACGTCACAAAAGAATCGAACAGCAAATGGAGCGCCAAGTACGATCTGAAAGCTGAATACAAAAAGAAGGCTTTGGAGAGAGTCATCGACGACGGGGCCTACCGCCTGGCCACCTCGCTGGACGAGCGCATGGCCGTGTCCGCCTCCGCCTCCGGCTGCTCGCTCTCGAAGGGGGCCGCGGCGCTCGCCTTCGAGCGCGACCCCGCAACGGGGCTCTACCGCATATCGTCGGGCGGCAGGCTGCTCACCGAGTCCGGCAGCGCCGCCGTGCTCGCCGACCCGGACGGGTCGGACTCCCAGCTGTGGCGCGTGTCGCCGTGCGCGCGCGGCTACACGGTGACGTCGTCGACGGGACTGGCGCTCGACGACCACTACGCCTCCAAGGCCGAGGGCAACCTCGTGTGGCTCCACGAGGCCAACGGCAGCGCGGCGCAGGCGTGGACGCTGTCATATTAATCCATGCGAAAGGTCAACAGAACCGAGTCCGGCTGCACGCTGTCGGCCTCGGCCGGCTCCCTGGCCCTCGAGCGCGACGGCGCCACCGGGCGCTACAGCGTCCTCTCCCGGGGCCTCGCCCTCGCCGAAAGCGGGCGCTCCGCGGCCCTAGCCGCGCCGGACGGCTCGGCCTCGCAGCTATGGGGGCTGTCGAACTGCGGCGACTACTACGAGCTCCGCTCAACGTCGGGGCTCGCCCTCAACCTCGCGAACGCCAGCGCTGCGGAGGGCAACCCCGCCCGCCTGTGCGAACCGTACGGGACGCGCGACCAGCGCCGGGCGCTCTCCCCGGCCCCTTCAGCCACCTATTCAGTAGCATTTAGTTGGGATGAGCTTTAATTCTGCAAGCTAAGAGCAGAAATAAAAATCAAAGGTTTAACCGCTATCAAATTCTTGAAATAAGGCTCGAACGAGACAGATTAATCTCGCTCGAGCCTTTTCCTATATTTTACTAATGAAGCCAACATTCACACTAGGACATAGCGTATATCGCAGCCTTCCACAACAAGTAGTTCCGCTCGCGAAGGGCCCTTTCAAGATCGTTCCACAATCCGCCAAAGCTACAGCTCATATTCCCAGCTCTACTTAAATAAAGGTCGCATGCGCAAATAAACAGCGCCTTTTTCTCCGCAGAATTCAACGCAGCGCAGCGCCACCAGAGAATCGGGCCGAGCTGCTTAACTACTCGATCATGCATCTTCTGGTCGTAAGGAATTCCAAGCAATTCAGCACGATTAAGTAATGCTTTGACAATCCAAAAAGAGTCGAGTCCTTTTTTACTTAACGAGCATCGAGCCGTGATGCCTTCGCTGTTGTTACGATATAGATAAACGCTCTCATCCAAATATGCTTGAGAATATCTCGGGTCAATGAGAAACCCTTGAACCGTATCCTCAAACCAATATCCTTCAGGAAAATCAACATCGCGCCACACATCACGAGAGTATATTCTCGCCCAAGGAGCGCCATGCTGCCGCCTACCATCGATGGGGCTAATCGCGCTGCCATCTTCGCTCATATTGTCATATGAAGCTGTAACAAAGTCGGCTCCAGATAATGATATGGAATTTGCTAATTTCTCAAGAGCATCTGATTTGAGTAAATCATCGGAGTCGATAAATACAAGATAAGATCCTTTTGCATTTGCAATTCCGGTATTCCTTGCACCCGAATGTCCCTGATTAGGCTGATGGATCACATTTAGATTGGCTACACGGGATGATATTTCATCAAGAATGACCCCGGTATTATCGGTAGAACCATCATCCACAGCAATTATCTCAAATGGTCGCGAACTGACTTGGGTTGCGATTGAGTTAATGCAGGATTCAACGTATCGCTCAACATTAAAACAAGGGACAATCACAGAAATGCAGACCTTGGGATCAGCAGGCCACAGCTTTTTCCTAACCTTTCCCAACTCATGATACGGCTCAACTCGAAGAAGGAGATCTTCAGAATCATCGCACGAAGGCAATGATACCCTGTAGAAATCAGATACATGTTCGACGAGTTCGTAGACTTTATGGCATTTTAACAACGTTTTTAAAACCCTATTTGAGGCTTTTCTTAGATATAGATTGACTTTATTCAACGTTAACCGCCGCTCTAATGGGAGTCAAAAATGCTCCAAGCAGAAACCAAAAGGAAAGCAGATTTAAAGCTCCCTAATAATATCTACCGTTTCGTTTATACCTGTCTCGATATCATAAACAGCTTTCCAGCCGAGTTCATTTTTCGCCTTAGAACCATCCATCAAAGCAAGCGTAGCCTTAGAATAACCCGCAGCCTCATTGGCATCGGGCAGACAGAACTCCAGCGATACACCGCAGGAATCGCAAACAACTTTTGCCAGGTCTCTTAGACGGACATCGGATGACTCGTCAGCGAGGTTATAGGCCTGCCCACTCTCGCCGCTAAGCAACACCCTCAGTATGCCTGAGACGGCATCTGCTACATGGAGATAGGAAAAGAGCTGATTTCCCTCGCTTTTAAGAACAACGTTTTCACCGGCGATGCCTTTGTGGATGAACTGTGAGAGCGCCTTGGAATCCGAAGGCAGAAGGGTTGGACCATACACCCTTGCTATACGCGCGATATGAACAGAAACGCCCTTCTGCGACTTCCAAGCTTGGCACATGGCCTCGCCGAGCCTCTTTGACTCGTTGTAGCAAGCGCGCAAAGTATTACAGTCGAGATAGCCAGAGTAGCTTTCGTCAAATCTTTCAACATCGCCACGGTTCTCACCGTAAACCTCAACTGAAGAGGCAAATAGAAGTTCAGCGCCAGACTGATCGGCGAGATTTAAAAGGGTCCTTAGGCCATCAACATTACCTTCGATAGTCCCAATGGGATCCGAAGCGTAAGCTCTTGGATGAGTAGAGCTCGCAAGATGCAGAATATAGTCTGCATTCAAAGCAGGCAACTCTCTCGTGTTGGAGAGATCACATTCAATAAACTCAAAATCCGGAGAATCGAAATACGGAAGCCGTTTTTCAGCTTTTTGACGTTTTCTGCCAAGTGCGACAACGTGGCAAGAAAGTTCATAAATCGAGTTAAGCCGCATTATCAAATCAATAAGAAAAGAGCCAATCATACCCGTAGCACCGGAAACAACGATCGTCTTTCCTTTTAGACAATCCCAAGAGATATCTTGACGGATAACTGAGTCAAGCTCTTGCAAATACTGCGGCAGCGACATCCTTGAAATCATAAACGTACGATCCGATCTTTAACGTATGAGAGTTTACAGATACATGCGAGCTAACGAGAGCCTGCAGCAAGACTGGCCTTAAAGAATTCAAGATTTTCAGGAGTCGTCAATTTAACGTTTCTGTCAGACCCAGATGCAAAATGAAGAGTCTCGCCCAGCTGCACCATCATCGTATTAGTGTAATTAGACCCGTCAATTCCGATACCCTTTTCGAACGCCTCGTGATATTTAGAGTCGAGCACTCCGAATCTATAAGCCTGGGGGGTGGAAACCCTCCTTAGGGTTTCACGAGGAATGAACCGAGTGGTCGTTGTTGGATCACTCTCATCAATTACAAAAATTTGCTCGTTATACGGCATGCTTGTAACGGCATTCCCATATACCTCGCAAACACGAAGAACATCCGTAATTACATCCGCATCGAGCATGGGACGAACACCGTCGTGAATCATGCAAATATCCTCAGAGGACAAAACCCCCTCAAGATTAAACACGCCATTGCGAATAGATTCTTGACCGGATGCACCACCAGGAACAACCCATTTAAGTTTATCAATTCCATATTGTTTGGCATACGCCCTTAACGCGCTTTCCCAGCCTTCAAGACAAACCACTTCAATTGCATCAATTTGCGGATGCGCCTGGAAGGCCTCAAGGGTATATGCAATTACCGGCTTATTATCAACGCTAATAAACTGTTTAGGAATCTTCTGGCCCATACGTGAGCCAACTCCACCAGCAATGATGATTGCAACTACCATAATTATCTCCTTCTAGCAACTTCTACATGGAACCAAAATTGAAATTAAAAACACAGCGTGAATGAGTAAAGCGAATTACTTGATACCGCAAACATCGAGCACCCGTTTCGAGGAATTAGCATCGAGATAAGTGTGATACTCAGAAATAATGGCCTCCCTATCAGAACGATAGACATCTTCACCGGTGATAATCTCATCAATCGCGTTTTCAAGCTGATCGACACTGTACACATGATAGCCAGGCATATAATCGATAGCATTAGGAGGAAACAACCCCCTAGACCTTGAGTATTCGTCATAATCATCCAGGGTGTAAATAATCGGCCTATCGAGAAGCATGAAGTCGACAGAAATAGACGAATAATCACTGATGAGAACATCGGCATATCGGACAAATTGATAGAGCTGCACACCCTTGTCCCGAAGTTGCTCATCGCGAACTACAACAATATTTTTGAATTTCTCGTTAAATACAGACAGTTCAGATTGAAGATGATGAAGCTTGAAAAGAAGTAACACATTGTTACGCACTAAATAGGCCGAAAGTTTAGACAAATCTGCCCGCGAATTAAATAAGGGAAGACCAGTTTCATTACTAATATAGTCTTCAGATATACCGGCATTATCAGACTGCCTAAAAGTAGGCATCCAGAGAATTGTTTTCTTGTACTTGGAGCAATCAAGCCAATCAGTAACCACAGCATCGACCCTCATATCAGGACGAAGGAGGTAATCATTACGAGGATAGCCCGTGTTTACGGCAAATTCAGAACTCCGATTCTGCCAATTTGAAACGCATATAGCCGCCAAGGGTCCAGTCACGGTCATTAAATCATATGAAGTTATATCGTGTGAGCCCAAGCCCTTAGGGCCCTTATATCCACAACCATGTGACAAAAAGATCACCGATTGGTTTGGGCGCTTCATCAAATTCGCCATCAAATTAGAATGGTCATATATGAACCACTTACATGTAGCCAAAGCACGAGCTAAATTTGAATCATAAACATCAAGAGCTTTACTTACAAAATTGGTGTTAATCCATTGACCTGGTGTTTCGGACATTAACTGTTTTGCTCGAAGAACATCATCAACAGCCCAGACTACTTGATACCTATCAAGATAGCCCTCGCTACGCAAGTAATCATACAAAGCAAAAGCGTTGTCAGACAAATCACCCTCGCTCTCAAGAACGATGAGATTGTTATTAAGGGGCATTCTCTGAGCACTCTTAAACGTTAATAAAAATTTAGCCTTACGAAGCCTTTTAAAAACCGCCTTAGGAACTCTTCGAGCAAAATCGATTAGTCCATCTCGTCGATCCGCTAACAAGGATCTCATAAGCTAACCCCTCAACGTAGAAATGATTTTATTAACAAATGTCTTTAGTTCGCCCAAATACAAAAGGCAGACAATTAAGAATAAAGCAACCAAAAACGAATAAAGCAATAAATAATTGTCTACAAACAGGAGAACCAAAGATTGAACTCCAAGAATGATGTAGGCAAAAGAGTCTCTTTTGATATTAATCCTTAATTGAATATAGTTCCTAGAACGCATAAGCCGAATTGCCCAGACAACTGCATAGCAAACCGCAGTGGCAATCGCGGCTCCAAGTGGCCCCAGCAACGGAACTAAAAATACGTTGAGAACAACATTAACAACAGCACCTATAGCAGTCGATCGTGAAAACTCTTTTGAATCTCTAACAGCAGTAAAAAAACCACCCAGATATCCCGCTAGGGCACCAAAGAGAATTGCGATGGTCAGCCATGGTACATACCTCCAGGCAGAATAAAACTCATTAGCGTATAGAAAGCCTGCGAGAAACTTATCGGCGACTATCAAACCAGAACAAATTATGGTTAATAAACAACTATAAGCAGCATATGTATTGGAGAAAAACCCATCCTTATCTTCAGAGTCAAAATCCTTAACAGATGAAAGAGTCCATGCTTGGCTAAATACACTCTGAACAATATTTAAAACAGAAGGGATTTTAGAGGCAACAGAATAAATACCGTTAGCAGCAACCCCACAGAAGAAAATAACAATATACCTATCGGAGACATTATTAACCCACCAGGCGATACTATTAGCAATAAGCGGTTTGGAATAGGTAACTACTTCTTTACGCTGTGTAGAATAATTACTCAATAGATGCAGGTCACCGCACATGTGAGAGCGAACGACAAGATAGACAACTTGGGTTAGCGGACCAATAATATTGGCCAGAAAATATCCAATTAATCCCATATGAAGCGGCAAGAGAAATACAACGTTTAAAGTAATCGTAACAGCAGATGCAATAACGCTTGAAACAGATAGGTCAGTAATACGTGCAATCCCTCGGACGTAATAGGTTACAAAGCCAACAACCACCTGCGTAAAATACATCAGAACAAATAGACATGCGTATTCAATACCGAAATTAAATAAGCCGGTAAAGCAAAGTACTGCCAAGCCGAGGCACACGATAACCAAACTTGAAAGAATATAACGAACGCCGACTGTAACAAGTGCGCCACGATCGTAATCTTTATCAAGCGCAAACCTGAGCACACCTTCTTGAACATTTAACGTCAAGATTGGCAGCAAAACACCTACCGTTGTATTAAACAGATCATAAGTGCCATATTCACCTGTAGTTAAAACACTTGTATATAAAGGGACAAGGAAAAAGCTCAGTAATTTTGTTGCAAAATTACTGAGAGTTAAAAGTCCAACATTTTTTAACAAATAACGATATTTTCCATTAGCCATACGCATCAATCTCAAAATAGTAGAAGCATGTAAAGAACACTCTGCACACTAATCGATACGATTTCGAATCGCATCGATTAGTCTTGACAAATCAAGGTATCGAACAACCCTGCAGATGGCGGCAATCTTTTTTGCAAAACCATTCGATACACCTTTATTTCGCAGAAAAGTTGCAATGCAGAATTCGAATTTTTCCGCGGGGGAATACCATGATGCATCGAAATGATGGATGCAGCGGGTGTTATCAGTTAAAGAAATCTTACCAGTAGCAAAATCCTTTGGATTAAAATACTCGGCTGGATAGATAGTAACGCCTGCTACAGACTGTACACCAGGGACATTTTTAAGACCCTGATGAAGAAGAAGTGCAGTAACCCTTGTGACTATAGTAGTTTTATCAAAAGAACCATCAGGCTTAACAAAATGATCGCCGTCATATGAATCAAGGACGATTTTATACAGGTCTAGGCCGCGGTTAGCAGACAGGCCAAGTCCGGGGTTAACCGACAGGCTATGCCCGGCAGCAACGGCATACCCCGTTTTGGAGCTGACATTATTGCCAGAACCGAGACAATCCGTTTCAAACCCCATAAACGGGCCTGCAGCAATAATGTCATCAATGGGCTTAATAAGCTCTACATCTGTGTCAAAATATAGACCGCCGTTATCAAATAAGATTTTGAAACGAGCGTAATCGCTTACAAAGGCCCACTTTTTCGAATCGTAGGCCTCACTCACATAGTCACAGCAGCGAACGTCAAAATTTGACTCATCCCAGCGAACAATTTCGAATTCAGGCAGATATTTCTTCCAAGACTCAATGCAGGCAACTTCCTTCTCGCCAAGGGGGCTGCCGCCGAACCAACAGTAATGAATCTTATGGGGAATAGGAGACAACATCACGCATCCAATCGTTCAACGAAATCGGTCGCCGTCTTAGCTGAAGATGAATTCCCCTTAGCAAGCAAACGCTTATCATTAAAATTCGTAAAAGTGCAGAATAGACCAAAATTGATCAATACATCGGTAAGCTGCGACTCCGTAAAAGCATATAGAGAAAAAATTACCAATGCAGCAACAATTGAAGCCTTGCGATCATCCCATGCGCGACGAAAAGCTAAAACATAGCCCATGAGCCAAAATATAATGCCAAAGACTCCATAGCTAAGCAATGCAGCAACATAAGTACAGTCTACAGTTGTAGTAATATTCCAAGTATTCCTGAGGGTGTTGTGAACTCCTGTAACATGCAAAGAGATTTCCTGTCCGAACGCTCTGATGTCAAAAGTATCAAGCGCAAACCAATTGAGCCATAAACGGTTTGACAATGCATAATCTATTTTCTGAACTACAGTTGAATCGAATAACGCATAAGCGGAAACAAGCGAAAACAGTAATAATAAAAATGGCAATAGTAAAAGAATAACACTTATTGGTTTAATTTCAAAAAGACTCGTCGACTTAATTAAAACTGACAGAGCGACTGACAGAGCGACCGCAAAAAGCGCAGTTCTAGATCCGGTCGCAAAAATGCATCCAATTCCAAATAGCCAATAAAACCAATCATACTTTTGCGAAATGCCTCGAAGATCATTAGACACGTACAGTGCCAAAATGGTTACAACCGAAAACATAGCTGCCTGATTTGGGTGGCTAAATCCCAGAGAAAGTCCGCCCCTGCGAAAAGCGGACGACGGGATACCCAAAAGCTGACAACACAGCCCTATGATCATTACTAGAAAAATAGCCTTTGATTCAGATTTTAGAATACTAGCGTAATCTTCATTCGCAGCACCAACGACCAGAAGAAGCCCCTTAATTGCCATAAATGATTTTGAATACCAGGCGCTGGCCAGACACAGCGACACAAGAGCGATAAAAATAGCCGCCCCTTTTAAATCCCGCACCTTAGTTATGTACACAATAAATAATAGAAAATCGCAAAAAAGCTCAAGCAAACTCACGAGAGCCTTAATTTCATCGTAGGAAGAAACAATCGCTAAATTTTCAAACGCTACTAAGAATGACATTATTGTAACGCAGACATAATAAATCGAATGCTGCGAAAGAGCGCTGCTCATGCTATTTGATTTAGATAGGGAAAAAACCATTGTTAATTACCTCCAACCTTTATGTAAATAGAGGGGACTATTGCGAAGAAAATAGCTTTTATAAATTCTTTAGCATTCAACGAACTGTTCAAAAGATAGACGTTGGTAATTCCCGCAACGGTTAAAACATGACCAAACTCGCAGCAAGAATGCAGGTAGCACTTAGCCAGATGACCATTTAGCGCTCTCGCCAACTCTCCATCTTCAATAGCCTCAAATTTAGATTTCCAGTTTGAATAAATCCATTCCATCGCAGTGACGCGCTCGTCAACCTTAGAAGCATTCATAATAGAAGAAGCACGGTCTACATATCTATAAAAGGGGTAAGCACAATAGGCAACAGTCTTTGCAGCCAAGAAAACCCTCGGTTGCATCTCCATATCTTCATGGAGCAATCCTTCAACAAAGAATAGATTATTCTCAATAAGAAAAGAACGTTTATAGAGATTAAGCCATGCGGGTGCATACCACTCACATGGCTTAACAGTTTTTATAATAAAATCCCTGCTTGGATAGCACTTTCCATCGGCTAGAGAACCGTGAACCATATACTCCCGACCACCATTAAACTCTCTTATGGCATCAGCAGATACAATGTCGCAATCATATTTCGCGCCGACAGCAATAAGACGTTCGCAAGAGTCGTTCAGAATGTAGTCATCAGAGTCAACATAGAGAATCCATTCCCCCGATGCTTCGCGCAGCCCTGCATTTCGAGCACTAGAAAGTCCTCCATTAGGTTTATGAATTACACGGACTCTTCGATCCTTCATCACAAAGGCATCGCATATAGACGGGCATCTATCAGTGCTTCCGTCATCGACCAGAATCACTTCAATATTTGTGTAAGATTGATTCAGAATACTGTCAACGCATCGCGAAAGCTCATGCTCCACGTTATAAACCGGAACAATGATAGATATTTTGGAATTATGATTAGCCACAATACTTCCCTGCTTCATTAAAGAAGTTCACCCAGTCAAAACTATCGAGTTTTCTTCTGGCAGAAATCGGCGTTAGAAACGCGCATATATCAGCAGTCTGACAGCTGCCGCTATCTAGCCAGCTCGGTTCAACAAATACTGAAGAGCAGTCTTCAATGGGTCTATAAGTAAGAAATACCTTCCGTTCAAAAGGCAGCGCATCAAAACTCTTTGCCATTTTTGGAGTGCATCCGTCTCGATCAATCATGATCGCGCAGCAATTGTTCAAATCAACACGCTTAACACGTGCAATCCATTTCTGGCGGGCAACTTCAAAGGAGGGATAGTGAACAAAATGAAGTTTAACATCTCCTAGTAAACCCACTGGGTACCCCCCCCATTCAGAAGTGCCACCGTCGATAACGTCAAGCGAGAGATAATACTTCAAGTTGTTAAGAAAACGGAGGTAATCATCCGGCATCATGAATAGATTCACCATCGGACTGTTAAATCGCATGCCAAAGTCATGGCAAACAACCGCACCGACGCAATTGGACGAAAAAACAGTTACGGATGTATTGACAAGCCTTTCGCGAGAAGAACGAAGCACTGACGCTCGCGCGCGCTCTCTTATCAATTTTTTAAAACGACCGAGCATTTATCTATCACCCTTGCATATCAAATCTAAATAAACCCTCTTAAGAAGGGCCACTTGTTCAGCCATTGTGATCGGATAGTCTTCCGGAATGGAAACTACAGAATCCGAGCTCAAACAAGCATGCTCAAGTTTTGCGGCCAAGTCGGACGCATCCCCAGCTTTGAATACGAACTCATCAGGGACCAGCTCGCATGCGCCTACAGCGTCCGAACAAACGACTGGCACATGTTCGCAAAGCGCCTCCAATACCACGAACCCGCAGGTTTCGTGACATATTGAAGGCACGACGACTACGTCATGAGCTTTCAATATGTCACGCATTGAGTCGGGAGCGATACGACCGTACCTATGAACCTCCGGGATATCTTCAAAGGCAGGATAGTCGTCTCCATATAGATCGAGCTCGAATTTAATTCCACTTGAATGTAGAATTCGCACGGCTTTACAAAGAGTTGCAAAACCCTTATAGCCTTTTACTCCCCCAAAGTAAGCCATCTTAACAAGATTACCGCGACGGTGAAACTCTTTAGACTCCTTTGATGAATTTAAACCTGAATGAGTGATGGGGATCAACCTATAAAAGGCATCTGGCAAATACCTCGAATACATGCGTTCCGTCATGAGGGTATTCGACGCAACGACATCAATATCATCGAAAATCGCTCGATTGTAATCAAGATAATCTTTATAGACGCCGACCTGTTCAGTCGTAGGAGCATTAACGAGTATGGAATCATCAGAGACAGACATCTCGTGCTTAACACGAGAGCCGAAAAAACGAACCATTTTCGATTGTTTTAGACGCGAATAAAGCCCCGATTGCATTATCTTGCTCTTCGCAAACGTCATGCCAGCACCGCAGCAACACATAGCGCAACGGGACGCAGAAGGACCACAGCAGCTTTCACCGCAACGGTTGACCAACGTGCAACGTGGGCAAATAGCGAAATAATCATGAGTTGTAAAGAGCATAGGAATGCCTCTGCTCTTTGCAATATCGAAAAATTCTTTATGAATACCCTGAAAACTGTGGATATGAATAATGTCAGGGCTGAAAATCTCAATACAAGACTTATAAGCGTCGGGATTATCACATGAGGCCATAAAAGCCTTAGGTTCAGCCACTCCATAGGTAAGCGGGACCGGAAGAGGATTTACCACCTCAAACGCAATCAAATTATCAAGTTTTTTTGACTTTATTCGAGTCTTGCCTGGAAGAAACCGACCGGGATAAAGCAGGGCGATTTCATAGCCAAAATCATCCTGAGCATCCATCAACTCGGTGCAGTATCTAGTTAATCCACCAGTCCTTAAAGGCGGCAATCCTAAACTCACATGAAGAACTCTCATGCACGAACCATTTCATTATGTCGATCCAGAATCTCGTCAAGGTACTCCCCGAGCTCTTCCTTCCAGTCGGGCATGTGGAACCCGACCGACTCGAGCCTGGAAAGGTCGAGCGCAGAGTGGACCGGGCGCGGTGCGATGGGGCCCGCGGCGTTCGCGTAGTAGTCGGCTGTCGACACCGGCACGACTTTCTCGCCGTTGCCGTTGGCGGCCTCGAAGACGGCGCGGGCGATGTCCGCCCAGGACCTGACGGCGCCGGAGCCGGTGCAGTTGTAGGTGCCGTAGGGGGCCTTCGCGTCCAGCACGTGGAAGATGGCGGCGGCCATGTCGCGCGTGAAGGTCAGGCGGCCCAGCTGGTCGTCCACGACCGTGACCTGCATGAGCTTGTCCTCGGGGTCGGCTACGCGGTCTGAGAGCGCCTTCATGGTCTTCACGAAGTTGCGGCCCTCGCCGATGACCCAGCTGGAGCGCATGATGTAGTGGCGCGGGCAGCCGGCCACGGCGATGTCGCCGGCGGCCTTGGTCTGGCCGTAGACGGACAGCGGGCTGAGGGGCTCGTCCTCGGTGTGGACCTCGGCCGTGCCGTCGAAGACGTAGTCGCTGGACACGTGGACCAGGGTGATCCCGTGCTCGGAGCAGGTGCGGGCGAGCATGGCGGGGCCGGTCGCGTTGGCCTTCCAGGCGGTCGTGCGGCCCTCGGGGGTCTCAGCCTTATCGACGGCCGTGTAGGCGCCGCAGTTGATCACGGTGCCGTAGAGCGACCAGTCGTACTGCGCGTAGGCGTCCGGGTCTGACATGTCGAAGGTGTCGATGTCGCAGAAGTCGAAGTCCTTGGCGACGCCGCGCTCCTCGGCGAGCGCGCGCACCGCATGGCCCAGCTGGCCGTTGCAGCCGGTGACGAGCGTCCTCTTGGGCGCCATTGGGACGACGTCCCTGAGCATCGGGTGGTTGAGGTCGGCCTCGGAGACCGTGGCCTGGTCCAGCGGGATGGGCCATTCGATGGCGAGCTCGGGGTCGGCGAGGTTCACGAAGGTGTAGGTCCTCTTCAGCTCCAGCGACCAGTGGGCGTCCACCAGGTAGGTGTAGGCAGTGCCGTCCTCGAGCGCCTGGAAGGAGTTGCCCACGCCGCGCGGGACGTAGATGGCCTTGCTCGGGTCCAGGATGCAGGTGAAGACCTTCCCGTAGGTGGCGCTGCCTTCGCGAAGGTCCACCCAGGCGCCGAAGACCGAGCCGCGCGCGACCGAGATGAACTTGTCCCAGGGCTCGGCGTGGATGCCGCGGGTGACGCCGCGGCTGTCGTTATAGGAGATGTTGTTCTGGACGACCCTGAGGTCCGGGATGCCCAGGGCGGTCATCTTGGCGCGCTGCCAGTTCTCCTTGAACCAGCCGCGCGAGTCGCCGTGGACGGCGAGGTCGACGACCTTGAGGCCCTCGATGCCGGTCTCGGCGACGGAGAGATCCTTTTCGAACGCGATGTCTGCCATGTCTCTCCCCTCCTACTGGCCCTGTGCGCGGTAGCGCGCCTCGGTGGCCTCCTTGGCCGGGCGCCACCAGGACTCGTTGGCCACGTACCAGTCGATGGTGGCCTTCAGGCCCTCGGCGAAGTCGGTGTGGGCCGGCCTCCAGCCCAGCTCGCGCTGGAGCTTTG
>ERZ827528.3198-NODE-3198-length-13731-cov-3.597031_pt1 | contig 13731 bp, 15 predicted proteins | sample MGYA00519768_ERZ827528 | MGnify/ENA primary metagenome ERZ827528 (study PRJEB31778, sample SAMEA3449343) | human gut metagenome | biome: human gut; feature: human-associated habitat; material: faeces | place: United Kingdom | collected 2010/2012 ...
ACCCGGGTGAAAACATCGGAATGGGTAAAGACCACACTCTTTTCGCTTTAGTAGACGGAACAGTTAGTTTCAAAGTAGGTAAAGAAGATAGAAGATATGTTTCTATCGTTCCTGCAACAGAAGCATAATTATCCGGACTGAAAATAGTTAAGACAAGGAGATGCAATCCACAAGATTGTATCTCCTTTCTTTTTATACCAAAACATACTTTATCGCCTGACAAGTATACGCCTTTTTAACATTCAAATATTCACCTCATGGATATTTTTCATTTTTTCCATCCTTATTATTACCAAAATATTACAGAAGTGTAATATCGTTTATTTTTTTATCTATCTTTGCTATAATAAAAAAGACGTGTTTTATACGCCAAATACGAGCACGGTAGTATGGTTTGTGCTTCCGGGGGAACGGAGGAAAAAATGAATATTTACAATCCGCAGATTGAATGTATGGATAGGGAGCAGATGCGCGCTCTCCAGCTTGAACGTCTTAAAAAGACCGTTAAGTATACATTTGAAAACGTGGAGCATTACAGGAATAAGCTTTTAGCGGCCGGCGTTAAGCCGGAGGATATCCGCTCGCTTGAGGATATCCGATATATTCCCTTTTCAACCAAGGCAGATATGCGGGATAATTATCCCTTCGGCCTGCTGGCCAGGCCCATGAAAGAAATGGTGCGCATACATGCTTCCAGCGGCACGACGGGCAAGCCTACAGTAGTTGCCTATACAAAAAATGATTTGGAAATGTGGGCGGAATGCATAGCGCGCATTGCGGTTGCGGCGGGCGCTACAGATGAAGACATAGTGCAGATAACCTTTGGCTATACACTTTTTACCGGCGCTTTCGGGCTGCATTACGGCCTGGAAAAGCTGGGGGCGACGGTTATTCCCATTTCAAGCGGAAATACAGAGCGCCAGATTATGATTATGAAGGATTTTGGGAGCACGCTGCTGGTAGGCACGCCCTCATACGCGCTTTACCTGGCTGAGACGGCTGAACGGCTGGGTGTAGGCAAGGATGAGCTTAAACTGCGTCTGGGCATGTTCGGAGGCGAGGGCATAACCGAGGCCATGCGTGCTGAGATTGAAAGCCGCCTCGGCATTTCGGCTACCCAGAATTACGGCCTTTCGGAGATAGTGGGGCCGGGCGTTTCGGGTGAATGCGAATGCAAATGCGGCCAGCATATAAATGAGGACTGCTTCTATCCAGAAATAATCAATCCCCAGACAGGCGAAGTTCTTCCAATAGGGGAGACGGGCGAACTGGTTCTGACTACCATTAATAAGGAAGGACTGCCCATGCTTCGCTACCGCACTAAGGATATCACATATTTAATAGAGGAAAAATGCGCCTGCGGCCGCACAACCCTGCGCCATGCCAGCATACAGGGCCGCAGCGATGATATGCTTATAATCCGGGGAGTAAACGTATTCCCCTCCCAGATAGAAGAAGTGCTGCTCTCGGTTAAGGAGATAGGGCCCCATTATGAAATAATAGTGCGCCGGGACAACTACCTGGACACCATAGAAATACTCGTCGAACCTTTGGACGAAACCATGCTGGAGTCCTTTTCACGGCTGGAGGCGCTTCAGAACAGCATACGCGCCAAACTGCGCGTAATTTTGCAGCTGGACGCCAAGGTGCGCTTAGTTGAGCCTCATACTCTCAAACGCTTTGAGGGCAAGGGCAAGCATGTTACTGATATGCGCAAATAAATTTATGCCGGCTTTTTAACTTCCGGCGGAAAGGCTATACATATGAAAAAACTTATGATAGGGAACGAGGCGGTAGCGGCCGGAGCGCTGGACGCAGGCGTAAGGCTGATATCCTCATATCCAGGTACGCCCAGTACTGAAATAACTGAATTTGCCGCCAAGAGCAGGGATTTGCATGTGGAATGGGCACCTAATGAAAAAGTAGCGGCCGAAACGGCTATAGGCGCGGCTATAGGCGGCGCGCGGGCGCTTTGTGCCATGAAGCATGTTGGGCTGAACGTGGCGGCCGACCCCCTTTATACTGCGGCCTATACGGGCGTGCGCGGCGGTATGGTGGCCGTGGTGGCAGATGATCCGGGCATGCACAGCTCGCAGAACGAGCAGGACAGCCGCTGCCATGCGATAGGGGCGCATCTGCCCATGCTGGAGCCGGCTAATTCCCAGGAATGCTATGATTATACGCGCCTGGCCTTTGAAATAAGCGAGCGCTTTGACACTCCCGTTCTTATCCGGCTTACCACCCGCATTGCGCACAGTCAGAGCCTGGTAGAGACGCGCGAGGCTGAAAAGCCCGAAATAATAAAATATGAAAAGCAGCCTGATAAATACGTCATGATGCCTGTGCAGGCTAAGGCGAGGCATATTGCCGTTGAAAAGCGGGATAAGGAACTGGCCCTTGCTGAGAACCGCTTTAATCTGGACAGGCAGGAGCTTTCGGGCAAATTAGGAGTAATCTGTTCGGGCGCTGTCTATGATTACGTTAAAGAAGCGCTGCCTGAGGCCAGCGTATTGAAAATAGGCATGGTCAATCCTCTGTGCGATGAGGAAATAAAGGATTTTGCCGGCAAAGTGGACAGGCTGATAGTGGCTGAGGAGCTTGAACCGGTACTGGAAAATAAGGTCAGGGCTTTAGGGCTGGAATGCCAGGGTAAGGATATTTTTACCCTTCAGGGAGAATACTCGGCCAATCTTATCCGGGAACGGGTGCTGGGCGAAAAGCCTGAATTTCAGGCGCCCGTAAAACTGCCCGCTCGGCCCCCGGTGCTATGTCCGGGCTGTCCGCACCGTTCGGTTTTTTACGTGCTCAAGCAAATGAAGCTTACGGTTTGCGGGGATATAGGCTGCTATACTTTAGGCGCTAATCCTCCTTTAGGGGCAATAGACACCTGCGTCTGCATGGGCGCGTCCATTGGCGTGGCTCACGGCTTTGACCGCTCCGGGGCGGTAGATCCTGCCCATACCGTGGCGGTTATCGGGGATTCTACCTTTATTCATTCGGGAATTACCGGCCTTATAAACGTCGTATATAATAAAGGGACCTCAACAGTTATAATCCTGGATAATTCCATAACGGGCATGACGGGCCATCAGCAGAACCCTGCTACCGGCAAGGACGTCCGCGGAGACGCGGCCCCTAAACTGGACCTGTATAAATTATGCGAAGCTGTGGGTGTGGAGGATATTAAGGTTATAGATGCGCGGGACATGAACGCTTTGAAGGAAGGGATTAAAGATTCCTTAAGCAGGCGGGAGCCTTCAGTTATAATAGCCCAATGGCCCTGCGCGCTCCTTTCAAAGGAGAAGAAGCAGCCCTATATTGTAAACGAAAAATGCATAGGCTGCAAAAAATGCATGGGCATAGGCTGTCCTGCGGTGCGTTTTAGGGACGGACACGCTGAAATAGACCATTCTCTATGCGTAGGCTGCGGCCAGTGCGCGCTGGTCTGCCCTGTTAAGGCGATAGTGCCGGGAGGTAATGAATAATGGATATAGTAATAATTGGCGTAGGCGGCCAGGGTACTCTTCTTGCCAGCCGTGTGCTGGGCGCTATGGCCATTTCGGACGGATTGGACGTAAAGGTAAGCGAAGTGCACGGCATGTCCCAGCGGGGCGGAAGCGTGGTAACGTACGTCCGTTCAGGCAAAAAAGTGGAATCTCCCATAATAGAATACGGCCAGGCGGATATAGTTTTAGCTTTTGAACAGCTAGAAGCGTACCGCGCGCTGCCTTATCTTAAAAAGGGAGGCATGGTGGTAACCAGCACTCAGAAGATAATGCCCATGCCCGTTATAACGGGAGCGGCGGAATATCCTGAAGATATTTTAGAAGCCTTTAAAGATAAGAATATAAAATTCAGCGCGGTAAACGCGCTAGAACTGGCTGAAAAGGCCGGCAGCTCAAAATGCGCTAATACTGTTATGCTGGGCGCGCTTTGCCGCATTCTTAACGAACCTGAAGAAAAAATGCTTGATATAGTCAGCGGTTTGGTGCCCCCTAAAACTGTTGAAATGAATAAAGCAGCCTTTAAGCTGGGCTATGAAAGGGGACAAAATTAAAATGATATGGAACAAGGACAGGGAATGCATCAGCAAGGATGAATTGCGCGCGCTGCAAAGCGAAGGGCTTAAGAAAGTGGTGCGCCGCGTTTATGACAACGTGCCCGTTTACCGCGAAAAAATGCAGCAGGCGGGCGTAACTCCGGAGGATATTCAGTCGGTAGAGGACCTAACCAAGCTACCTTTTACCACTAAAGCGGATATACGGGATAATTACCCTTACGGCCTGTTTGCGGCGCCTATGGAGGATATTGTGCGCATTCAGGGCTCAAGCGGAACTACTGGCAAGCTGACCATAGTGGGCTATACCCGCAATGATTTGAATGTATGGTCTGAAGTGGCTGCGCGCAGCCTTACCTGCGCCGGAGTAACCAAAAAATCCATAGTGCAGGTTTCCTATGGCTATGGCCTCTTTACGGGCGGCTTGGGCGCGCATTGCGGCGCCGAGCTTATAGGCGCGACGGTTATACCTATGTCGGGCGGCAATACCGAGCGGCAGGTAACGGTTTTAAGAGATTTGAAGGCCACGGCTCTGGCCTGTACGCCCTCTTACGCGCTGCATATAGCGGACACCATGGATAAGATGGGGGTTAAAAAGGAAGAATTAAGCCTAAAAGCGGGAATTTTCGGGGCGGAGCCCTGGACGGCGGCTATGCGCGGGGAGATTGAAAACCGCCTGGGCATTACCTGCTATGATATTTACGGCCTGGCGGAGATTATAGGGCCGGGCGTGGCCATTGAATGCGGCGAGCATAATGGCCTGCATATCTTTGAGGACCATTTTATAGCTGAGATAATAGACCCCAAGACACTTCAGCCTGTTCCCGACGGAGAGCCGGGCGAATTGGTATTTACCACAATTACCAAAGAAGGAATGCCTTTGATTCGCTACCGTACCCGTGATCTGACACGCATTATTCCTGAAAGCTGTCCCTGCGGGCGCACTCACAGGCGCATGGAAAAAATCCTGGGCCGCAGCGACGATATGATAGTTATAAGAGGGGTCAATGTATTCCCCACCCAGATAGAAACCATTCTCATAGAAATGGGGGATCTGGAACCTCATTATCTGCTGGTTGTGGACAGGGAAAACAATATGGATAATCTGGAAGTGTGGGTGGAGATGAGCCAGCATCTCTTCTCGGACGAAGTAAAGGTAATAGAGCAGGCTGAGCGCAGGCTCAAGGAGCGTATGCATACCATCCTGGGCATAAGCGCGCGGGTAAAATTAGTTGAGCCGGGCACAATCCCCCGGAGCGAGGGCAAAGCAAAAAGGATACAGGATAACCGTAAGAAATAGAGAATTTTATAAATAAAAAGGCATATAAATATATGAGGAGGCCGCAGTATGTTTATAAAGCAGATTTCGGTTTTTATGGAGAATAAAAAGGGCAGGCTGGAGAGCCTGACCAAAGCGCTTGCCGGCAATAATATCGACCTTGTGGCGCTGTCTATAGCAGATACGGCTGATTACGGCATTATGCGGGCTATAGTGAATAACACGCAGAAGGCTCTGGACGTGCTTAAGGAAGCGGGCTTTATGGCCAGCGTAACCGAAGTGCTGGCTGTAGAGGTTCCGGATGAGCCGGGCGGGCTGGCCGGCGTGCTGGAATTGTTCAATAAAGAGGATATTTCGGTGGAATATCTCTATTCCTTTGTGCGTGTCAAGAGTGAAAAGGCTCTGATACTGTTTAAGGTGAGCGACAGCGCCAAGGCTATTGACGTGCTTACCAATGCGGGCGTAGGCCTGCTCACCCAGGAACAGGTGAACAATCTGTAATGGGGATTTAACTTACGGCGGTTCAGCTTGGAAAGCAGCGGGCAGCGGCTTATTCAGGTCGGAACAGCCGGGAAGAAGGATTATATGAGACCTACGGTGGCATATATTGATTTAGACAAGCTTGTACATAACTATAACGCAATTAAACGCCATGTGGGAGATAAAACCATGATTATGGCCATGGTTAAAGCCGATGCCTATGGGCATGGGCTTTTGCCTGTTTCTAAAACTCTTGAGCAGGCGGGGGCTGATTATTTAGGAGTGGCCATGATTGAAGAAGGTGTCCGTCTCCGCCGGGCAAATGTAAAATTGCCCATACTCTGCGTAGGCGCCTCCTTTAAGAGCAGCCTGGAAGAGGGGATTAAAGAGGATATAATTCTTACCCTCTATGAAACAGGCCAGCTATGCGATATGCAGGAGGCCGCTAAGCGTGTTGGAAAGAAAGCGCGTGTACATATAAAGCTGGAAACGGGCATGAACAGACTGGGCGCGCATACGGACGGCGAATTGCTCCAGCTTGCGCGTGAATTAAAGAAATACGATATGGTTCAGGCAGAGGGAGTATTCACTCATTTTGCCGCCAGCGACAGTGCAGACAAGACATTTACATATGAACAGGCAAGCACATTTAACCGAGGACGGGAGATCCTGGCTAATGAAGGGCTGGAAGGGCTTATCGCTCATGCCGCTTGCAGCGGCGGAACCTTAGATTGCCCTGATTTATATTACGATATGGTGCGGCCGGGAATAGCTCTCTATGGCTATCCTCCCTCAAGCGAGGTTATTAACCACCTGCCCCTTGAACCCATAATGCGCATTGAGAGCCGGCTGAGCCAGGTTAAGCATATTAAGGCGGGAGAGAGCGTAGGCTATGGCCGCAGCTATACGGCGCAGAAGGATATGCGCATAGGAGTAGTGCCCATAGGCTACGGTGACGGCTACCGCCGCGCTTTAAGCAATAAGGGCTTTGTCATTATAAATGGCTGCCGCGCAAATATTCTGGGCCGGGTGTGCATGGACCAGATGATGGTGGATATAACCGACATTCCTGCCGAATCGGGCGAATTAGCGGTGCTGTTAGGAAAAAGCGGCGGGGAGAAATTCGATGCGGAGGATATGGCTGAAATCTGCGGTACGATAAGCTATGAAATCACTTTAGGCTTTACGGCGCGGGTGCCCAAAATATATTACGGCGAGGCGTATGACAGGCTTGACAAGAGAGGATTATAAAAAAAACAGGGACGTGCTGCCGTCTGGCGAGCGCGAGGCCTTTTCAAAAATTGTTTGTCATGCTATAATAAACAGCAGGGAATATAAAAATGCCCGGCGGATAATGGCCTATTGGGCCATATCCAGCGAATTGTCTTTAAGCGGACTTATTGAAAACGCGCTTTTGGACGGAAAGGAATTATATCTGCCCGTGTGCGCTCCTGACGGCAGCATGGAGGGGGCGCGCTTTTTGAAAGGGGACAAGCTGCATTCAGGAATATGCAGGGTGCCCGAACCTGCGGGAGATTTAATCCCTCCGGAGGAACTGGAGCTTATAATTGTTCCAATGCTGGCCTTTAATGCGGCCTGCTTCAGAACGGGCTGGGGCAAAGGCTATTATGACCGGTATCTTGCCCGGACGGGCGCGTTCCGCTTAGGAGCGGCTTTTAGCTGTCAGTATGACGGACTTATGGCGGTGATGCCGCATGACAGGCAGCTGGATAAAATAATAACAGAAGCGCATATCTGGACGCCGGAAGCGCGGGAAGGGTATTAAGAAATGATAAAGGATACAATTAAATTTGCGGTAAAGCTGTTTTTTGTTAATCTGGCCGTTTCCTTTCTGGGAATTATAACGCTTTCACTGCTGCTTTCTGCGCAGGTAGGCTTTGCGATATGCGCTGTGGCCGGCTTTATCTTTATAGGCTTTACCCTTGGTGTGGTCTGGGACAATACCTCCCGCAAGGGCGGAGAGGACTGCAAAGCCACGCTGAATTTTTTAAAGTACGGGAGTGGGCAGCGCGCCCAGGACAGTAAGCGCTTCTATCCGGCCAAGGGCTTTATTGCGGGCTTGATTGCCATGCTGCCTTACCTTATAATATGGATAATTTATATGTGCGGGACTTTCCACGGCTGGGAAAAGGGAGTGCCGCTGGGAGTGCAGCTGCTCTATTCGGTGCTGTATCTCTCTTTTATTCCCTATGCTCCCTTTCTGCGCCTTGCGACAGTGGCCGACCCAATCGTATATCCAACTCATTATATGCCCCTGGGAAGTGAAGCCACGCAGTATTTTAACTTAATGACCGTCAACAGCAATGTTATGCCCTATATGTTTATTATTCCAATAGTGCTTTATATACTTACTGCGGGTATCTGCTACATATTGGGCAATAAGCAGCAGCAGAAGCTTTATCCTGAGCATACCTTTAAAAAGTATTTTGAGCATCAGGAGAATGCTCAATCTGAAAGCGGCAGTGTTCAGGCGGACGTAAACCAGAGTGTTCAGACGCAGACGGCAGAGCAAGCTGCCCGCGTTGGCGAAAGCGTGCCGGACGGTGATGAGCTTCAGAGCGCAGAAGGCACGGCCATAGAGAAAATGCCTCAAAGTGCAGATAGCATATTGCCTGAGGAAACGGAAGCTGCTAAAAATCAGGCGCCGGGAGCTATCAACGGCGGCGCGGGAGAAGGCGAATGAGAATTTCGGGAGGCCAATGGCGCTCAAGACGCTTAGTATGCCCTGAGGGAAGGGATATACGTCCTACAGCGCAGCTTGTTAAAGAAGCGGTTTTTAATATGCTGCAGACGCGGGTATATAATTCAAGCGTTCTGGATATATTCGCAGGTACTGGCCAAATAGGATTGGAAGCTCTTTCGCGCGGCGCGGCCCAAGCGGTTTTTATAGATAAAGACGTAAGGCCGCTTTTAAAAAATATTTCTTTTCTTGAAACAGCTCCCAGGGTTATTAAAGGGGATTTTGCCGGAGCGCTGAAAGTTCTGGCGGCTGAAAAAAACAGTTTTGACATTATTTTTGCTGATCCGCCTTATGAAGCGGGATATTATTCTCAGATTATTGAGGAGTCGGCGCCTCTTTTAAATAAAGACGGAGTGCTGGTGCTTGAGCATGACAGGCGGGAAAGCATTGAGCCTTTATGCGGCCTGGAAATAATAAAGCACAGAGAATATGGGCGCAGGGCGGTAACGCTGCTTGCGTTTCTGGAGGATTGAATATGAAGCGACTTGTATATCCGGGAAGCTTTGACCCGGTCACTAACGGACATTACGACCTTATAGAGCGGGCCAGCCGCATGACGGACGAATTAATCGTAGCTATTCTGAACAATCATAATAAACGGCAGTTTTTCAGCGTTCAGGAGAGAAAGGATATGCTCAGGCAGGTAACGGCCGGGCTGGATAATGTCATTATTGACAGCTCGGAGGATTTGCTGGTGGATTATGTGCGTTCAGTCAAGTCGGGATTTATTCTGCGCGGACTGCGGGCAGTTTCGGATTTTGAGTATGAATTGCAGTATGCCATGCTCAATCAGCGCCTGGATAAGAATATAGAAGCCGTATATCTTATGACCAGCAGCGACAACAGCTTTTTAAGCTCGTCCATGGTCAGAGAGATAGGGAGTCTGGGCGGCGATATATCTTCAATGGTACCCCCTGTTATACATGATTATGTCAAGCAGCGACTTTTAAAAAAATAGAGGAGGACTATTCAAATGACGGTAAATGAAATGCTGGATATGCTGTCCGAGGAGCTGGAAGGCGCCAAAAAAGGGCTTTTTACCTCAAAACATCTTGTAGATGCGGATAAATGCCTGGATCTTGTGGATGATATTAAGGATACTCTGCCTATTGAATTGGAGCGGGCGGCCAACATTATGAAGGAACGCCGTCAGATACTGGTGGATGCTGAAAACGAGGCGCAGCAGTATATGGACGAGGCGCAGAAGAAGGCCTCGGAGCTGGTCAAGGAGACTGAAATATATAAAAAGGCCGAGCAGGAGGCTGCTAATATAGTTAACAGCGCCAAGCAGAACGCCAAGGAGATACGCCTGGGCGCAAAGGCTTATGCCAATGAGCTGCTGCAGGAGCTGGAAAAATACCTGCTCAGATATGCCGACCAGGTAAAGAAATCCCGCGACCAGTTCGAGAAATAAGCAGGCGCCGTATAACCGCAGTCAGGGCTACAGCTCCGGCAGCAACGGCAAGAGGCAGAATAAGACTGCCGCATATTATATAAAGCCTGCACAAAATATAGGCGGCGCAGGCGGAAACCAGCCTTGCCCCGATAAAAAACAGAGGGTTTATTTCCTTGGGCAGAAAGGCGAGCGCCTGCATGCATATGGAAAGCCCGGAAAAGCTTAAGAGGAACGAGCAGAGGGGCAGCAGGGCGCCGAGGGGAAGCCCCATTTCGCTTAAGCGGTTTATTCCGTTGGTCATCTCCATAATTCCGGCAATTAAGGCGCCTCCCAAGCCTTTTAAAAGCCCAAAATCATCCGCCAGCGCGATTATTACGCCGAAAAGGAGCATATATCCGCCCACTGAGAGAATGGCCTTTATGGAGGACAGTATGCTTTGGCGCAGGATTTCTCCAATGGAGGTAAGGGGCGGTTCTCCCTTAAATTGGTTCCCCTGCGCGGTTCCTCCTGAAAACATCCCGTAGAGGGAGCCGGTTAAAAAACAGGCGAGGTAATGTATAATTAATAAGGTAAGCCCCATTTCGGGCATGCCCAATATTGCCGCGGCTACGCTGCCTGTTATAAATACCGGCCCTGAGCTGTGGCACAGGGCGCTCAAAGGCTTAAGCTGGGCGAGAGAAATATATTTTTGGTTATAAAGTTCCCCGCACATGCGCGCGCCCGTAGGATAACCGCATAAAAGGCTCATGGCCAGAGCGTATCCGCCTTGGACGGGCATTCCCATTAAGCGCATAAGAGGTTTGAGCGCTTTGGCAAAAACAGGAGCGCAGCCTAATAGGAGCAGAGCCTGGGATGCGATGAAAAAGGGTAGCAGGGCCGGAAGGACGGCCTTTGCCCAAAGCAGGATAATATCTATCCCTCCCTTAAGCACCGTCTGGGAACGGAAAACGGACAGAACAATAAGAATAATAAACAATAATATATATATAAATCTGGGCCGAAAAATCCTCTTTATTTTCAAGCGGGACGCCTCCTTGGCAGGAACCTGCCGGTATAGAGAATATATTCGGCCGTTTATCAGATTATGAGTTAAAAGGAGCAGTAAATGAGCTATAAGGCGCTTTACAGAAAATGGCGGCCCGAATTTTTCCGGGACGTGGTGGGGCAGGAGGTAATAGTGCGCACACTCAGGGCGCAGATAATGTCCGGCCATATAGCGCACGCTTATCTTTTTACCGGTCCGCGGGGTACGGGCAAGACCAGCATGGCCAAAATATTTGCGCGCGCCATTAACTGCCTTGAGCCTGAAGAAGGGGACGCCTGCGGCAAATGCGGGGTCTGCCTTGCGCTTAAGGGCGAGGCTATGGATATAATAGAGATGGACGCCGCAAGCAATAACGGCGTGGATGAAATACGGGCGCTCAGGGAGAATATAGTTTTCCCGCCGGCGGTGGGAAGATATAAAGTGTATATCATAGATGAAGTGCATATGCTCTCTCAGGGCGCGTTCAACGCTCTTTTAAAGACTCTGGAAGAGCCGCCTGAGCACGCAGTGTTTATACTTGCCACTACCGAGGTGCATAAACTCCCTGCCACTATTCTTTCCCGGTGCCAGCGCTTTAACTTTAAAAGCATCAGCGTATCGGATATAAGCGGGTACCTGAAAAAAGTGCTTAAGGCCAGCGGCGCTGAATTTGAGCCGCAGGCAGTGGATTTAATAGCCCGCTCGGCCGAGGGGGGCATGAGGGACGCGCTGTCCATAGCGGATATGTGTTTGTCCTACTGCGGCAGCAATGTTGGATATGAGGACGTAGTAAGCATTTTGGGTACGGCGGACAGGGAATTCATGTTTAAGTGTGCCGACGCGCTTATAAATTCGGATGTTAAGGGGGCGTTGGACGCCTGCGCGCAATTAACGGACAGCGGCGGGGATATAGGGGTATTCATGAGGGATATCATGAGCCACCTTTCGGATGTGCTTACGGCCAAGCTGGCGGGAAAAGAGGCTTTAACAGCCCTGCCTGACGATATTGTTTCCCGGCTCCTTGAGCAGGGGGAACGGGCTGATGCGGACAGGCTTATGCGCGCGATTGAACTGCTGGCGCAGGCGGAGAGCGAGCTTAAGCAGCATTCCCGGCCCAAGGTTATATTAAGCGCCGTTATGGCCAGAATCTGTACTCCCCGTCTGGAAGAGGACGCGCTTGCGTTAAGGGACCGAATTTCCGTGCTGGAACAGGAATTAAGCAGCATTAAAGCTAATGGCATAGAGATGTCTTCTCGGCCGGCGCAGCCTGCAAAGACCGAGGATAAAAAAGAGGCTTCATCCAATTCATCCAAAGCGCCTGCGGCAGAAAAAAAGATTTCGGGCGCTGTTAAGGAAACCAAGCAGGATGCTCAGCAGGGTGAACTTTGGGAGGCGCTTTTAGCAAGAATGCGCAAAAATGCCATGCCCGTGTATATGACGCTGAAAAGCGCCGAGGGCGGGCGCAGGCAGGATAATGCATATATAGTTATGTTTTCTCCTGAGCATGAGAGCAAGATGAAATTTATTAATGGCAAGACAGAGGCAATATCAAAGGAACTGGAAGCTCTGACGGGGGAAAAACTGGCTGTGCGTACTGAGCAGACTGTCCCCGCACAAAAGCAAGAGGAGCAGGATGAGCTTATCGCAAATATAATTGATATATTTGGAGAAGAAAATATACATTTTAAAGATTCGGAGGAATGAATTATGGCAAAAGGCGGTTTTGGAGGCTTTGGCGGAGGCAATATGCAGCAGCTTATGCGGCAGGCGCAGAAGATGCAGCAGGATATGGAGAAAGCGCAGCAGGAATTAGGCGAAATGCAGATTGAAGCCAGCGCGGGCGGCGGCATGGTAAGCTGCACTGTAACGGGACTTAAGGAGATAGTTTCTATAAAGATTAATCCCGAAATAGTAGACCCGGAAGATATAGAGATGCTGGAGGATACCGTTACGGCGGCCGTTAAGGAGGCCATGGCTAAGGCTGAAGAGGCCCACAGCGAGCGCATGGGACGGATAACGGGCGGCATGGGAGGTATGTTTTAACCTTGAGCATGTATATAGAGCCTCTGGCGCGGGCGGTTAACGCGCTTTCCAAGCTGCCGGGCGTAGGGGGCAAATCTGCGCTCAGGCTGGCCTATCATCTTATAGATATGCCCAAAGAGGAAGTAGAGGAATTGGCAGACGCTATTTTAAGCGTGAAGGAAAAAGTGAAGTACTGCCAGATATGCGGCAATTTCTGCGAAGAGGATACCTGCTCCATTTGCCGGGACGACGGCCGGGATAAGGGTACTGTTTGCGTAGTGCGCGATCCCAGGGACGTTATAAGCATGGAGCGTATGCGGGATTACCGCGGAGTTTATCATGTTTTGCACGGCACTATTTCTCCCATGAACGGCATAGGGCCGGAGGATTTAAAAATCAAGCAGCTTCTGGACAGGATTGCCCAGGGCGGGATAAAGGAGATAATTCTTGCTACTAATCCCGATGTAGAAGGGGATGCCACTGCGCTTTACCTTGCGCGGCTGCTTAAGCCCCTTGGGGTAAAAGTGACCCGTATAGCATACGGTATACCTATAGGCGGGGAGCTTGAGTATATAGATGAGGTTACTCTCTCCCGTGCCATGCAGGGCAGACGGGAGATGTAGTTATTTGCTCTTGAAGTTTTAAGAGGAAGCTTTTCCTTTTGCAGGTTCTTTCAGGGGGAGCAAAAAGCAGGGGGCGGCTCTTGCGGCCC
>ERZ827528.3214-NODE-3214-length-13680-cov-3.049468_pt1 | contig 13680 bp, 12 predicted proteins | sample MGYA00519768_ERZ827528 | MGnify/ENA primary metagenome ERZ827528 (study PRJEB31778, sample SAMEA3449343) | human gut metagenome | biome: human gut; feature: human-associated habitat; material: faeces | place: United Kingdom | collected 2010/2012 ...
GTCCTATATGTAAATATCCATTTGGCTCCGGTGGGAATCTGGTGACGATCTTCGGAACCTTTCCCTCAGCTATATCTTTCTCAATTATCTGTTCAATGAAATTCTTACCTGTCATCTCTTCAGCCATTTTATTGCCTCCCGCTTATAATATAAAGACGCATCAACATACGTGCGTACGGCGTCTGTATGTATCATATTTTCCCGTGTTTCAATAGTTTTTACCCTATTTTTGCACGCGATTATAATTATTTTACCATACTTTTGCCACTTGTACCACAATTATCTTTTGATTTGCAATAATTTTCACAACAAATACAAATATTCCGCTTGATTTTTCACATCTGTTTTGGTATAGTTATTATTGCTTTTGGAAAGCAAGCTACTATAGCTCAGGTGGTAGAGCGCAACATTGGTAATGTTGAGGTCACGGGTCCGACTCCCGTTAGTAGCTTTTATTTTTTTGCAAAAAATGGGAACAGCTTCACACTGTTCCCATTTAGTTGATTCTCTTAATTTGTGTTTTTATATGTTTCTGAGTTTAGTTCGTATACGCTGTATCGCATTATCTATAGATTTTGCAGATTTGCCAAGCCTTAAGCCAATCTCTTCATACGATGCCCCTGTCAGATATTCTTTCAAGACCATTATCTCTAGCTTTGACAGCTTCATGTCTATGGTCTTTAATATATCTGTCTCTCTGAGCCTTGCCATCATAATCTCTTCCGGATTAGTAATAACACCACTGTCTATTTCATCAAGCGGACTCATATATTCACTGTTTTCATCACCATATATTGATATGTAATGATTAAGCGGTGTATTTTTCTGGCTATTTGAACTACTGACTGCTGTGAGCATCTGTCTTCTCACGCACGTAAATGCAAAAGTTTTGAACGACGCCCCTCTATCCGGCTTATAATCATTTATCGCCTTTATCAGCCCTATCATGCCTTCCTGTATAAGATCTTCTTCATCTGCTCCGATAATATAAAGACTTCTGCTTTGCCTGGTCACCAAAGGGCCATATCTTTTTATAAGTGTCTCCATAGCCTCATTATTCTTTTTCGTTCCGATTAACTCAAGCAATTCATTATCTGATAGATCCGAATACATATAATGTTCCTCTTACTTACCCATTCTCTGCCTTACTACCTCGTAGGCCAGAACTCCCGCTGCAACAGATGCGTTAAGTGAATCGATATCCCCCTTCATAGGAACTGATACAACATAATCACACTTTTCTTTCACAAGTCTGCTCACACCATTTCCCTCGTTGCCAATAACAAGTCCGAGCGAACCCGTGAGATTGCATTTGTACATGAGCTCTCCATCCATGTCAGCACACGCAAACCACATACCACGCTCTTTAAGCTCCTCTATGGTCTTGCTGATATTTGTAACCTTAGCAACAGGTGTGTAGTTGATGGCACCTGCCGACGCCTTTACGACGGTGGCTGTTATACCGACTGCACGTCTCTTTGGAATTATGACTCCATGTGCACCACACAGATTTGCTGTTCTTATGATCGCACCGAGGTTATGTGGATCCTCTATCTCATCAAGTATGAAGAAAAATGGGTCCTCTCCTCTGCTCTCTGCAAGTGCAAACATATCCTCTATCTCAGCATACTTGTAGGCAGCAGCGTGGGCGATAACGCCCTGGTGTTTTCCCGCCTGTGACATCTGATTTAACTTATCCTTTGAGAGATAGTTTATCACTGTGTCCTGCTTCTTTGCCTCTCTGACTATGCTGTTCACCACGCCATCTCTGCATCCGTCAAGGACATACAGCTTATCTATAGTCTTTCCTGATCTGAAAGCCTCAAGCACTGCATTTCTTCCCTCTATGACAAATGCCTCCTCAGCATTTTCATTTACATCGTTGTTGTTCTCAAATTCTCTGCTCATATTACTCTCCATCCACCGTCACGGTGTCTTCTTCATATTTATCTGTCTCTGCAATTTTCTCTTTATTTTCGTCAGGTTCAGGCATTGACAGTATCAATTTGGTGATTTCAAACATTCTGTCATACTGCTTATCGAGATAAAGATATCCTATAAGGCACTCAAATCCGGTCGCCATACGGTACTGCCCCACCGTGGCATTCTTGGCTGTGGAATGTGTCTTTGTATTTCTTCCTCTCTTGTATATCCACTCTTCATCATCGGTGAGAAGTCCATTGTCTAGCAGATAAATGATATATCCCGCCTGTGCTTCAGCCTTAACCTTCTGGCTGACTTCTTTGTGATATTTGTATGCTTGCTTATTGTCCTTCGTGACCGCAAGTGTCTTTATGAGAAGATCAAACACACTGTCGCCTATATATGCCAGGGACAGCGGCGAATACTCTCTGGGATTGGTATACGTCACTCCTAGTATCTCAGTAAAATAGCTGTCTATGCTCTTTTCCATTTTACGCCCTCTCTTGTATCCTCAAGGATGATTCCCATGCTGCTTAGCTGATCACGGATCTCATCTGCTCTTGCAAAGTTCTTTGCCTTTCTTGCCGCCTGTCTCTCCTCGATAAGAGCCTCTATATCAGAATCAAGAATCTCCTCTTTCTTCTCGGTGATGATACCAAGTATGTCACAGAGTTTTTCTATGGTATTAAGTACAAGCTCCACTGTAGCCTTTGATGACTCCTCAGTCACATTTACATTTGCATACTTTACAAGCTCGAATATAACTGATATTGCATCCGCAGTGTTGAGATCATCATCCATGGCATCCTCATACTTCTTAACAAATGCATCCATCTCATCAGCCACTGACTTATCCACATCACCATCTATACCGTTTATTGACTTCAGTCTATCTACTGCTGTGAGTATTCTCTCAAGACCGTTCTTTGATGCCTCGACAAGCTCCGCCGAAAAGTTGAGAGGACTTCTGTAGTGTGCTGACAGCATAAAGAATCTGATGACCTGAAGAGGATACTTCTCGGCAATCTCCCTGACTGTGAAGAAGTTGCCAAGAGACTTGGACATCTTCTCATTGTTGATCTTGAGGAAACCGTTGTGCATCCAGTATCTTGCAAATTCTGTGCCATTTGCTGCCTCACTCTGGGCTATCTCGTTCTCATGGTGTGGGAATATAAGATCCTCACCACCGGCATGTATATCTATGACATCACCGATATACTTCTTGGACATAACAGAGCACTCAAGATGCCAGCCAGGTCTTCCGTCACCCCATGGTGATGGCCATGAAGGCTCTCCCTCTTTCTTTGGTTTCCAGAGAACGAAATCGAGTGGATCTTCCTTCTCATCAATTCCGGATACGAGAAGATCTCTGTTGCCTGAACGAAGATCGTCTATGTTCTTCTTTGAAAGCTTGCCATAGTCCTTGAACTTTCTTGTTCTGAAATATACTGTTCCATTCACCTCATATGCATAGTCCTTCTCTATAAGAGTCTTGACCATCTCTATCATATCAGGTATCTCTTCGGTAGCCTTTGGATGTGTCGTCGCCTCGCGGACATTGAGCGCAGCCATGTCTTTCTTAACCTCTGCAATATATCTCTCAGATATAACACTGGCATCCACACCCTCCGCATTTGCGCGCTTGATGATCTTGTCGTCAACGTCTGTGAAGTTTGATACATAATTGACCTCATATCCCTTGTACTCAAGATATCTCCTGAGAGTGTCAAACACTATCATAGGTCTGGCATTTCCTATATGAATATAGTCATACACCGTAGGTCCACATACATATATTCCGACCTTTCCCTCATTGATCGGCTTAAACTCTTCTTTTCTTCTCGTGAGTGTGTTTAAAATCTTCATAAAATATATCGTCCTTTCTATAATAATTAATACTCAATGGCCAATACCATCTGTATACAAAAAACTTCGTCTCAATACACATACATATTATGCATATAGAGACGAAGTATCAATTCACGTATATTGTATTACGTATATTCTCCGCGGTTCCACTCTAATTGAATATACTCTGATATGGCATTCCACATATCAGCATATGATTCCACTTTTACGGGTGTAACGTCCCTTGCACGTGCCGGAATACTATAATTAGAAGTATTATTAAAATCAATTCCTCCGGCAGGCTCCCAAGTGCACTTCACCCCATCTCCGATAACCATGCTCGCAACCGATGGCACAGTCTCTCTGAATCTTCTGAATGTGGCTACTCTCCCTGTTCACAGCCTTTCGCATTTAGTATATGTGGGTGGGTGTTGTTTGTCAACAACTTCATTTTCCTCCATTACTTTTTCCATTGCTTTTCCCCTCTTTTCTGTTATACTTTTATATAGTTATAAACTTTATTACCTCGGCACCGAACAGGAGAATTTTGATGTTAGATATTACGATTACAGAGACACGGGACTTTGTCAAGAAACTTCTCATGGAAAATACATTTGACCACTTTCTCACCATGGAGGCATTTGTAAGAAGTGGCATCACATACAGCTTTGACGGAAGAATAAACAAAGACTTCTATGATAAGGAAGAACTCGAGGCAATGGCTTCGACATCATATACTACATGGGAAAATCTCAGGACTCATGTATACAATGTGATCCGCGGGAAAAAGCTCCCTCTGAGTTTCAAGATCGTACTGGTGCTCGCACAGCCTGATATAATGGATATGCTTGAGAAGAATCACCTCACAATCCCCGTTTCTGACGTTGCCAACCTCACACTCAATATATATTATGATGGAATGAGCATACAGCTAACGTCCATGGCAACCCAGAACATTTTTACCATGGACAAAACTCTTGAACTCGTATGGGACGCAGAGATACGGGAGTTTCTGAAGAAAGCCGGCATATATTTTACCGACAACTAATCAATGTATTTATGAATATATTAAGGAAGTCTGAGTTTTTATATGCTCAGACTTTTTTGTTCTCACGGGCAGTAGTCAAAGGAAGTATTGCGCAAAAGTCTTGTTAGCACTCATTATATTTGAGTGCTAATTTTTTCTTGACTTTAGTAACGGGCTGATTTATCATATCTCTTAGCTTGATGTGTCAGTGTATCTTTCATACATATATGAACAGGAACACGAAACGGGGATGACACATCTTTATTCCAGAAAATTATTTATAGGAGATGTATACGATATGAAGAACGGTAATTTATCAATCAATAGTGAGAACATTTTCCCTGTCATCAAGAAATGGCTTTATTCAGACCATGACATATTTGTCAGGGAGCTTATATCAAATGGCTGCGATGCCGTAACAAAGCTTAAAAAGCTGTCACTCATGGGCGAATTTGACGAGCCAGATGAGCCTTACCGCATCGATGTGACCACAAGTGCCAACGACAAGACCATAACCTTCACTGATAACGGTATCGGTATGACAGAGGAAGAGGTCGAGAAATATATCAACCAGATCGCATTCTCAGGGGCTGAAGCCTTCCTTGAGCAGTATAAGGATAAGGCGACTGAGGAGCAGATCATCGGACATTTTGGACTTGGTTTCTATTCAGCATTCATGGTTGCCGACAAGGTAACAATTGAGACAAAGTCATATAAGGGAGACGAAGACGCTGTCTACTGGGAGTGCAAGGATGGTCTTGAGTACTCCATGAAGAAGAGTCTCAGAACAGAGCGTGGTACCACTATCACTCTTTATCTGAATGAGGACAGCTATGAATTTGCAAATGAATACAGAATCAAGGAAGTTATAGACAAGTACTGTTCGTTCATGCCTGTTGAGATATACTACACCAACGCTGACGCTCCAAAGGAGAATCCTAAGGATGCAACTGTTGATGTAGACGCAAAGGAAGTCGATGAAAAAACAAACGATGCTGAAAGCAGCACAGACAACAAGACCACAGATGCGGAGGCTTCAGCTGATGACACCAAAGATAAAAAGGACGGAGAAAAGCCTGAGGCTCCTAAGCCTCTCAACACCACTACTCCACTGTGGGCTAAACATCCAAATGACTGTACAGATGAGGAGTACAAGGAATTTTATAGAAAGGTATTTCACGATTATAAGGAGCCTCTGTTCTGGATACATTTGAACATGGATTACCCATTCAACCTGAAAGGAATCCTTTACTTCCCTAAGATCAACACACAATATGATAACCTTGAGGGAACCATCAAACTTTACAATAACCAGGTATTTGTCGCTGATAACATCAAGGAAGTTATTCCTGAGTTCCTCATGCTGTTAAAGGGATGTATCGACTGTCCTGACCTCCCTCTGAACGTATCACGTAGTGCACTTCAGAACGATGGATTTGTCAAGAAGATATCCGATTACATCACCAAGAAGGTTGCTGACAAACTCTCAGGCATGTACAAGGTACACAGAGAAGACTACGAGAAGTACTGGGATGACATCAATCCATTTATCAAGTTTGGCTGCCTGAAAGATCTCAAATTCCTCGACAAGATGAAGGACTACTGCATCTACAAGAACCTTGAAGGCAAATATATCACACTTCCTGAGTATCTTGAGGCAGGAAAAGAAAAGTATGAGAACAAGGTATTCTATGTAACTGACGAGCAGGCTCAGTCACAGTATATCAACATGTTCAAGAGCGAAGGAATGGATGCCCTGATCATGACTCAGACCATAGACAGTCCATTTATCACAATGCTTGAGCAGAAGAATGAGAACGTTCACTTCTACAGAATAGATGCAGAGCTCTCTGACAACTTCGTTGGTGAAGAACTCTCTGAAGAGACTGCAAAGGAATACAAAGATAAACTCACTGCTACATTTGAGAAGGCTCTTGATATGAAGAACCTCAACGTAAAAGTTGAGTCTCTCAAAGATGAGAATACATCTTCTATCCTCACACAGCCTGAGGAGACAAGACGTATGCAGGAAATGATGAAGATGTACGGAATGGCAGGCATGGATCCTTCAATGTTCGGTCAGGGCGAGGGCGAAACTCTCATACTGAACAGCAATAACAAGCTTGTAAAGTATGTTCTTGATAATCCTGACAACGAGAACACTGCTACTATCTGCTGCCAGCTGTACGATCTGGCTGTACTTGCCAACCGTCCGCTGTCAGCTGATGCGATGACAAAGTTCATAGCAAGGAGCAATGAGATACTTTCAATCCTTACCAAGTAATAATGACAGGTAGCCCCAATAGGGGGATAAAATATGATCCATAATAATAAAAGCAACCAATCGGTAATGCAGACGACTGAACTTTGACGTTTCTATGCTAAGGCGAAGCGCGCAACGCCCTTATAGCACGCGTGAGCCGCATGCATATAGAAACCAGTCAAAGTAAAGGTAGTCAAATGTGATTGGCTGCTTTATTTTATGGATATTTATCCCCATTGGGGCTATCGTTCATACTCTTTAGTGTGCCAGTATCTCTACTCCGTGATCAGTCATAACCAGTGTATACTCCCACTGTGCAGATGGCGATCCATCCTCTGTATATATGGTCCATCCGTCGTCAGCATCCTGATATACATCAGGGCCACCAAGATTGATCATAGGCTCGATAGTGAACACCATACCCGGGGCAAGCACATAATCTTTGCCAGGCTGTCCTATATGGCATACATACGGATCCTCATGTATAGCAAGACCAACTCCGTGACCTCCTATCTCCCTTACAACTGAGTATCCCTGCTCCTGTGCAAATTTGTTAATGGCATATCCTATATCGCCTATAGTAACATAAGGCTTGCCGCAGACCTCCACACCTATATCAAGTGCCCTCTTTGTATCCTCGACAAGTTTCTTCCATGCCGGATCAACATCGCCCAGCATGAACATTCTGGATGAGTCTCCAAAATATCCGTTGTACTCTGTTGTACAGTCTATATTGACAATATCTCCATCCTGAAGAATGATATCGTCACTTGGAATACCGTGACACACCACATCATTTACAGATATACATACACTCTTTGGATATCCTTCATATCCAAGACATGCAGGAATCGCATTTATAGACTTGGTATAGTTGTAGATGAGATCATCAAGCTCTCTTGTCGACACACCAATCTTTACAAATGGTGTGATGTAGTCGAGCACATCCGTGTTGACCTTTGATGCGACTCTGATTCCCTCTATCTGCTCTGCATTCTTTATCATTTTGTGGGTTGGAATCTTGAAGCCTCTGTTCTTCATATCCTCAAGCTTCTCATCCAGTGCCAGATGACACGCCTTATATTTCTTTCCACTGCCACACCAGCACATGTCATTTCTTCCAAGTTTCATAACTAACCTCTTTCCTATTATCTACATTTTATGTTTCATATCCACAAGTAAATATAATACATTTTGGAGAGAACTTCTACATTTTATGTGATAAATATTGTCATTTGCCAAGATACTCAGCAACATAGCTATAATATCCTGTCTCCGTTATATTGTCCGCTGCGGTAAATTTATCTGCAACATAGAGCTGCATAGCATCAAACGTCTCATCCGAGACATCCCCCACAATCGTACCAAGTGCGGCATTGTACTCATATGTATCAGTCACATAACTGCGGTCAGGGAACAGAACAAGCCCCGCGCTGTCCGACAAAATATCCCTGCCGATTATGAGTCTTGAATCATATTCTGCCCCCATAAGATTAAGCAGTGTTGGAAGAATATCTATACTGCTGCAGACCTTGTTTACCCTCACAGGCTTTTCCATGGACCCCGACCATATGACAAGCCTGCTTCTGTATGAATTGAAAAATCATCACAAAAATAAACAAACTGTGCAGCCTTATCGCAACCATTAGCTGTAAGCTTAGGTTCGTATTCTGCTACAACTTCCATATTGTCGTATGGAACATGATCTCCCGCCAGCACTATGACCGTTTTGTCCAAAAGATTTTTCTTTTCAAGACGTTCCACTATCCCCTCAAGCATCTTCTCCATCTCATACTGTCACGCCAGATATGCCTTTGTCGTATCCGAATAATTCAGGTCAGACACAACGTCTTTGTTCTTCTCTGACATGGCATTAGCCGCACCGTACCCATAAGGCACATGACCGCTCACCGTCAGATAATACAGATGGAATGGCTGATCGTTTGTATATTTGTCAAATGTCTCCTCCATCATTACTAGATCAGACTGAGGCCAGATGTCCTGTCCATATTCATCAGTCTGATATTCAAGCCCATTGCCACTGGCTATCCACTCATAGCCAAGCGCGGGATGTGTTATATTCCTGTCATAATATGTATAGTCATTGTCATGGAATCCATAACAGCTATACCCCATGCGCTTCAAAGTGTTTGCCAGAGAAAAGTACATGCCATTTTCGTTGTCGGCGGCCCTGCACATGCTGAGATATGCTCCGTTCTTTGTCGGACTTCCCATCAGATTTGCATACTCCCCGCCGAGGGTCGAGCCGTACCACAAAGGCTGATAGTAACTATCAAACACAAACCCTTCATCAGCAAGCTTTGATAATGTAGGGAACAGCCCGGATTCAAGTGCATATCCCGTGAATCCCTCAGCGGTTATCCATATGACATTATATCCCTCAAACATGCCCGTATACTCATTCTTCTTTGTCGGCGTTACATTTTCAAAATACTCACTCAGAGAGGCAACTGCATCGCTGCCAGAAAGCTCATTTATAGCTTCAAAATCGAGATCAAGCATATTTGGAGATGTGTCAACCGGAACCTCGGTTGTCGCCTCCGTGGTCGATACACTCTTATCTCCGGATGTATCTGTATCTTCATCAACATTTTTATATGTATTTGGCTCTTTTGTATCTGAAGCATCTGGGATATTTTCTGATGTTTTTCCTCCTTCAAGAGGATCGACCACACTGTCCATTCCTGCGGAAGCAAAACTTATCTGGCCTTTATCCGATCCGCTTGTCACTGATGTCCTTACATCTACGACAAAACTCTCCATTACACCGAGCTTCTCCACCGCCAGATCAACAGATGTATACTGGCTGTATATCTTGTATGGACTATATACATCTGAATCAACAGCCCACATAACCATGATCGTTGCAATATACACCACCGCAACAATACCTGTTCCTATTAGATTAGTCCACCATCTGCGCCTGTCAAATGCCATTATCGTCCATATCAGAATTATCGCTATAATAACAGGGATAACCATTAGGATTATATCGGATATCTGCGCCTTCATATTAGATATGACCGTATCCGCATTGTCTGCCGCCTGATTGCCAAACCGTATCGTACCCATGACCGACAGATAATTGTTGAACACCGAGTGGTATATATACTGTGCAACAAATAAGATTCCAATAAAAAGTGTGAGCACAGTGGCTATTATCTTGTCAACTATGACCGGAAATACATTTGTGATAATTCCGCATACACCCCCGCCGACAAGGGCAAATATGATTATCTGCACAATATTTCCATCGCCGATACCAAAATTCAATTCATGGAACAAAAGCTCATAATACAACAATATGGCTGTAAATAAAATCCAGCCAGACCATTTCCCGAAATAATACCTCAGATCACCAAGCGCCGCCTTGCAATGATTTATCATATACTTCTCCATAATCCGCAAAATCCGTAAAAGATCCTTAAAGTAAACCGTATTGTATGTTATCTAAACAAAAATAAAGATGCAGCCCAATTATGACCACACCTTTATTTTATATATTATCCCAAGATATTTTACAATATTTTAAGGATTAATATGCCGAATTTTTATTTTACGCCATACTGATCGTAATATGCATCTATGGCAGCCTTCAATGTGTCATCTATGATGACTCTGCCCTTGTACTCCTTGTTGTACAGATGCTCAACGACCTCAGCCATGGTTACAATCGCTGTTGTCTTGATTCCGTAATTCTCCTCGATCTCAGTAAGGGCGCTCTTTTCTCCCTGACCTCTCTCCATTCTGTCAACAGATACGACAAGACCCATAACATCCACATCGCCCTGTGCCTTGATGATAGGAAGTGTCTCCTGAATGGATGTTCCGGCTGTTGTGACATCCTCTATGATAACAACCTTATCTCCATCCTGTATAGGGCTTCCAAGAAGGATTCCCTTATCTCCGTGATCCTTTATCTCTTTTCTGTTTGAACAATACTTGATGTCCTCGTCATACATCTCTGCGATGGACATAGTAGTTGCAACTGTAAGAGGGATTCCCTTGTATGCAGGTCCAAATAATACATCAAAATCAAGTCCGAACTCAGCGTTGATAGCCTCTGCATAGTACTCACCAAGTCTCTTGAGCTGTGCTCCTGTTCTGTAGAAACCTGTATTTACAAAAAATGGTGTCTTTCTGCCACTCTTGGTAACGAAATCTCCAAACTTGAGCACGTTACAATCGATCATAAACTCAATAAATTCCTTCTTATACTGTTCCATGGTTCTCTGATCCTCCTTTTATTTAACACATCCAATCAGCTCATGTATATCGCTGATGGAATTCTTCTTCATATACTCCTCTATGCCTTTGATTATCTCAACTGTCGCATATGGGTTGTGGAAATTCGCTGTACCAACAGCAACCGCACTTGCTCCAACCATGATCATCTCAAGGGCATCCTCTGTGGTAGCCACGCCGCCCATTCCGATGATTGGAAGTTTTATCGCATTTGCTACCTGATATACCATACGCACTGCTATCGGGTGGATCGCAGGGCCTGACACACCTGCTGTCTTATTTGCCACAGCAAATGTCCTTCTGTTCACATCTATCTTCATACCTGTCAGTGTGTTGATAAGTGATACCGCATCAGCACCGCCTACCTCAGCCGCCCTTGCCATCTCGGTTATATCTGTGACATTTGGGCTGAGCTTCATGATGATAGGCTGCTTTGCCGCCGCCTTCACCGCCTTTGTTATATCATAGAGAGCATCAGGCTGCTGGCCAAATGCTATTCCGCCCTCTTTGACATTCGGACATGACACGTTGATCTCAAGCAGATCCACGTCACAGTCGCCAAGCTTTTCCACGCAGTCCACGTAGTCTTCCTTGGACTTTCCACACACATTGACGATTATCTTCGTATCATAATCTCTGAGGAATGGAATATCCCTCTTCTTGAACACATCTATTCCTGGGTTCTGAAGTCCTATGGCATTCATCATTCCGCCGTATGTCTCCGCTATACGAGGTGTAGGATTGCCCGGCCAAGGCACATTTGCCACACCCTTGGTGGTCACTGCACCGAGCTGTGAAAGATCCACAAACTCACTGTACTCCATACCTGAGCCAAATGTTCCTGATGCAACTGTTATCGGGTTCTTGAGAGTAACACCTGCTATATCCACTGACATATTGATCTTATCTGACATTACAGCTCCACCTCCTCTGCATAGAATACAGGACCATCCTTGCATATCCTTCTGTTATGCACCTGTGAGTGCTCGTCTATATCCTTAGTCTTGCATACACAGGCAAGACATGCGCCCACACCGCACGCCATCTTCTCCTCCATGGATATCTGACACTCAACGCCCTTCTCCATGGCGTAAGCCTTGATTCCACGAAGCATAGGAGTCGGACCACACGCATATATGACAGCACCGTCCACGCCGTATTCCTTTATGGCATCTATTACATTGCCCTTCACACCGTGCTGTCCATCCTCGGATGACATGTACACGTGTGCGTACGGCTCAAACTCTTCGTTAAGAAAGATTTCGTCCCTGTATCCAAGTACAACCGACTTCTCGCAATCAAGCTCCTTTGCAAGCTGAAGCATAGGTGGGATTCCTATACCACCACCTATCAGGATCGCCTTCTTGTCTGACTTCATGAAACCATTTCCAAGAGGTCCCAATATATCCACGGTATCGCCTGCCACAAGCTGTGAGAACTCCTTTGTTCCAAATCCAACCACTCTGTACACAAGACGGAGTGTTCCCGCCTCTCTGTCTATTCCGCAGAGGCTGATAGGTCTCGGGAGCATCTTACTGCCATCATGAGTGTACACAGACACAAACTGTCCCGCTATAGCCTGTGCAGCTATATCAGGCGCTTCTAGTACCAGACTGTATACGTCAGTGGCAAGTGTCTCCTGGCTGACCACCTTTGCTGTCATCTTAAGTTTGCCCATAGTCTTCCTCCATCATCTCTTTATTATCAGTGTACGGCGGACTACCTTGATCCGCCAAACACATTCTGCTTTTTACGCGTCAAGTGCGCCGTTGATATCCTCTATCATGTCAACTACTGCCTGTCTTGAAGCATCAGCGTAGTTCTCTGCACCAAACTGTGCATACTTGTCCTGCTTATAAGCTGCAATGATTCCTCTTGATGAATTGACGATCGCACCAAGTCTGTCTTCATTGAAGTAGTGTACAAGGTCTGCAGCCTTACCGCCCTGTGCTCCATAACCCGGAACAAGGATAAATGACTTTGGCATAACCTTTCTGAGCACCTTGCCCATCTCAGGGTATGTGGCACCGACAACAGCTCCAACTGCTGAGTAACCGGACTCGCCTATGACATCACTGCCCCACTTGTCAACCATCTCTCCGACTATCTCATAGAGTGGACGTCCATCAACAAGTCTGTCCTGGAACTCACCTGATGATGGGTTGGATGTCTTGACGAGAACGAATATACCCTTGTTCTCCTCCTTGCACACATCCACAAATGGCTTGATTCCGTCTGTTCCAAGATATGGATTTACTGTGATGAAATCCTCATCAAATCCGGCGTATGTCTTGCTTCCAACCTGTACCTTGCCGATATGTCCAACCGCATATGCTGTTGATGTTGAACCTAT
>ERZ827528.3215-NODE-3215-length-13676-cov-8.047207_pt1 | contig 13676 bp, 10 predicted proteins | sample MGYA00519768_ERZ827528 | MGnify/ENA primary metagenome ERZ827528 (study PRJEB31778, sample SAMEA3449343) | human gut metagenome | biome: human gut; feature: human-associated habitat; material: faeces | place: United Kingdom | collected 2010/2012 ...
TGAAGCGCGACGAGGAGAACCCGACCCAGCAGATCACGTACGCGAACCGTCTGCCCGACGATTTGAGCGGCCGTCAGTGCTTCCTGATTGACCCGATGCTCGCCACCGGCGGCACGCTGGTCGCAGCAACGCATTACCTGGCCGAGCGTGGCGCGAAAGATGTTACCGCCGTGTGCATTCTGGGCGCTCCGGAAGGCCTGAAGTTCGTTGAGGAGAACCTCGACCCGTCCATCAAGTTCAAGCTGGTGCTGTGCGCCGTCGACGAGAAGCTCAACGACAAGTGCTACATCGTGCCAGGCTTGGGCGATGCCGGCGACCGTCTGTATGGCGTGATCGACTGACCGAAGCAGAGCTCAACCGAATCGGTCCAATCAGTCAATCGAGTAAATCGAATAAAAAAACGGCCTGCCACAACGCAAATCATGCGGCGGCAGGCCGAAATCATATGTAAAAACCTCTACCGCTCATCGGGCACGAACGCCTCGAAAATATGATGGTCGAACCAATCATCGCACTGGGCGAGCTCATCGCGGCTACGCACCGTCCACGACACGGGAACGGCACCCATGAAACGAGCCAACCGCACCTGCGGACTGTTGCCGCCATGCCAGTCGTAGGCGACGAAATCAGGGCGGGAAATCCAGTCGAAAATCAACGCACCGGCCGCATATTCCTTGGCGAGCGCAGCAGGATCAGACGGCTTCTCCTCCCCCTGCGGCCACCAGGAAAGCTGGCCACGGCACACTTCCGGACGGTTCTCCTTATACCAGTTGACGGCGGCCGGATTGAACGATTCGATCACATACGCACCGGAATAGGCTTGCAGCAGCGCGTCGCCCTTTTCCATAAGCTCGACATCGCGCGGACCCCACTTGGAATTGTCGTCGAACTTGTATTCAACGATCAGCGGCACACGACCGGCCACTACCTTGAGCACGTCGGCGAACAGTGGCACATGCTGGAAGTATCCGTCCGGAGCACTGTCGGGGGTAGTGACCAGCGGCGGCTTCTCCAGCGAGCCCGACAACGGCGCTGCCACAGCGGCACCCGGGGCATCGGTTGGGAACAGCGGGATACGAGTCAGCTCATCGTAGGTAAGATCGGCCACGCGGCGTGGATCTCCGGCGACGCGCATCAGATCGCCGTCATGCACCACTACGATTTCGCCGTCGGCGGTCATCTGCAGGTCAAGTTCGATGCCGTAACCCGCCTCACAGGCCGCCGCGAATGCCGCAAGCGAGTTCTCCGGAGCGATCGCCCCGACTACACTAGGGCTGCCATAGCCGGCCTTCATGGCCATGCGACGTGCCAGCGCCACATATTCGCCGCTTTCGCTGGCGTACTGCGCGGTGAGGCCGGAACCTGCGTCATGTAGGCCGCGATGCGCATACCACACATCGGGCACGGCTGGCACATAGTTGCGACGCTTGTCGGAGAAAGTACGCGGGGCGATTGCCCATACTGCGGCGCCCGCAGCGAGCGCACCGCCCACCAGCACTTTGTTGACGAATGATTTGGACATGGGCTTTCCTCCCTTACATGGCCGTTCGCGCATTCTCTCGCATTGGTTCGCACCGTTCGCGGCCATCGAATCTGTTTCTTCTGAGATTAGCCTATAAATCACAAAAAACTACCGTTTTTTGTTGGAACGCCCCTTGAAATAAATGTCGAACACGATCCAGACGGACAAAATGAACGCAATCACATAGCCGAGAAAACCGACAATCGGAATACCGAAAATCACCGGTTTGATGCCCGCATAGTACACGATCGACGAGCCGATGAACAATCCGACGACAATCAGCGCCATCGTAAGCCTGTTCACCATGTTGGCAAGCAGATGGATTGGTTCCTGCGAGCCGACCATTTCCATGTTGACGCGCAATTGGCCGCGTGTGAGCATGCGGGATGCCACTTTCATTTCGTTGGCTGCGGACAGCAGGCTGTGCAATGCCTGATGTCCTTCGATGGCAAGCGTTTTCACCTCGCCTTTGGCGAAATCTTTTTTCGACGTGCTTGCGGCGATATGGTCGGAGATGATTTGGATCATGTTCACATCGGGAATGAACTCGTCGAGCAGGCCTTCCAAAGTAACCAGCGCACGCCCGACCGTGGTGACGGTACTCGGCACTTCAATGCCGTGGCGTTGCGCCATTTGCGTCAATGCGGTGAGCATGGCGGCGATGTCGAGTTCGGCAAGGTCGACGGTGCCGAATTCCTTAACGATCACATCCAGGTCGGCCAGCAAGGCCGGGTAGTCTTCGGAATCGGCTTCGGCTCCGGCAAACCGCAGCAATCCGTCGGCGAGCGCGGGCGAATCCTGTTCGGCGACCGCGAAAATCATATCTTTCAACACGGAACGGGTTTTCGCATTGAGCCGACCCGTCATGCCTAGGTCGAGTAGCACGATCTGCCCGCCGCGCACCATAATGTTGCCCGGGTGCGGATCCGCGTGGAAGAAACCTTCGTCAAGCACTTGCGTGGCGTAATTGTCGACCAGTTTGGTGCCGATTTCCTTCAGGTCATAGCCGGCTTCGATCAACTCGTCCGGATGGGAGACGGAAATGCCCTCCACATAGTCCATGACCACCACATGCTCGGTGCACAGTTCCGGGTAGGGCTTCGGACAGTCCATGTATTTGTAGCGTTCGCAGAATCGTTTGAATTCCGCCAGATTCCGCGCTTCGATCAGGAAGTCCGTTTCCGATTCGAAGGTGTCCCACAATTCCTCGACCACGCCAGAGAGATCGACCACTTGCGCGCTGCGCATTGTTTTGGCGGCGATTCGTGCAATAGTGCGCATGATGGACACATCCTGTGCCATGGTTTCGCGCACTCCCGGCCGCTGTACTTTTACGGCCACGTCCTCGCCGGTGGAAAGTTTCGCGCGATGCACCTGCGCAAGACTTGCCGATCCAAGCGGCGTGGCATCGATATGTTCGAAGATCTCGTCAACAGGACGACCGTATTCGTCCTCAAGCACCTGCAATACCGTACCGTACGGCATAGGATCGGCGTCGGCGCGTAGTTTGGACAACTCGTCGCAGAACGATTGGGGCAGGATTTCGGAGCGCATGGATAGAATCTGCCCGACTTTCACGAAGGTCGGACCGAGCGCTTCGAACATGAGACGCATTTTGATGGGCGTCAGTCCGTGCACGATGTCGAACTGGTTGACGATCTGTGCGATTTGCGCAAGTCGTTTCAGTTTGCCGCGCCGCGTTAGGTGGTAACGCTGCGAGAAGGAGTCTTTGCGAGAGCCGAACAGTCCGATGGTTTCGGGTTGCGTAAAGGTTGCACTGTTCTGTTTGCGCGATTGCGGCATTCCCGTTTTTTCCGCGGATTTGGCTGCCGTTGCCGCCGCCGCGTCGGGCGAGGGGTCCGCCGTCGGATTGATCACCGCGTTGACTCGGTCAGAGAGTGTGACCGGTTCCACGCTTTCGGGGCGGGCCGCGTCCGGCTCGATTGGGGAATTCAAAGACATATCGCTGCTCGCAAACGTTGGTTGGATTACGATGAGTAGGATTCATAGGGGCTTGCGTCCCGCGTATTTCATGCGATTCGCGCATTTCGCACGTTTCATGCGATTCGCACGCGATTGTTCGCATGTTTCGCATGGCACGCAAGTTTCGCATGACGCGCAAGTTCCGCATAGCAAATCGCCGTCTGAACGTGATGCGACGCGCAGACGGCGATGGGAACGATTGAACGTTACTCGGCTTTGGCTTCAGGCTTCGCTTCCTTGACTTCCTCTGCAGCCTTGGCGTCGGAGGCTTCCTTGACCTCCGCGACCTTGTGCTTGAGTTCGGCGTTGAGGGCCTTGCCCTGTTCGACGGTCAGCTCGCCTTTCTTGACGAGATCGTCGACGATTTCCTGACTCTTCTCAACCGTGGTCGCCAAAGCGCCAACGCCGGCGAGGAAGACCTTACGTAGGCCGTCACCAAAATCAAAATCAGCCATGATTACCTCCTTAGGTGATGGTAGTACCCACTCTATCGCATTATCTTCACAAATAAAGTCAACGAAACTGGTCAATTGTCGCAATTCTGCGGAAGGCTCGCTGCCGTATGCTCACAGCGTACGGAAAACGAAAACGAAGCCGCAAAAACACAGGACAGCGTGATCGTGCGAAACTCGCGCAAAAAAATGAACGGCCGATCAGCGCGGGCGTGACATGGCCACGCGACGCGCGTTGCCTGCAATCGTATTGATGCTGTCAAGTTCCGCACGCTGCGCTTGCGTTTGCCCTGCAGCAACCGGATCGAACGAACCGTATCGACGTTCCACGGCGGTGCGGATCAGAAAATCGGCGAGCGCAGGATTCTTCGGCAGCAGCGAACCGTGCATGTATGTGCCAATCACATTGTTGACGCGCGCGCCTTCCGTATGATCCTCACCATTGTTGCCGATGCCGTCCGCGTCGACAGTACCGAGCGGCTGCACGCCTTCGCGCAGGAAGGTCTGACCGGAATGGTTTTCGTAGCCGATGATATCGCCAAAATCGGCGGAATGCTCGGTCAGATTGCCGATCATGCGCACTTCCTGACCAACCGTGTACGCGCCGATCACGCCGATGCCGTCGAGTCGGGAACCATCCACCGTTTCGAAATATTCGCCGAACAGCTGGTACAGGCCGCAAATCATGAGCATGGGGGTGCCGTCGGCAGCCAGCGAGCGCAACAGGTCGGCGCGTTTGAAGAAGTCGTCGATGATTTTCTTCTGGCCGGTGTCTTGGCCGCCGCCGCCCAGAATCATATCGACATGTTCGGGCCACGCGTCGCCCTGATTGTAGGCGTGCACGTGCGGTTCGTAGCCGTACAGCGCGAGTCGGCGCTGGATGGTGAGTACGTTGCCGGAGTCGCCGTAGATGTTCATGTCTTTCGGATATAGCGACACGATGTCGATTGTCTGGCTCATATCGTCTCCCTCATGCGTTTCATACGTTCTTCATGCGTTTTCATGCGTTGCGCCGATTTTCATGCGTTTTTCGCACGTTTTGCCGGATTGTGCGGATGTGCGCCGTCACTTGCCCACGCCAGCGTCGGCGACTTCGGCGATTCTGCCGAGCGCGGCTCGCGTTTTGAGCATTGCCGTGTATGTGCAGTAGATATGCTTGGGGGTACCCGGATTCGCGTTCACGAACGTTGAGACGGCCTCTTCAAGTTCCGTGTTGACGCTATTCACCGGCACCTGATCATATTCGAGACGCAACGCCATATCCCATGCGCGCACGCCTGAAACCATAGATACACCGGTGCCTCGCAGCGAGGAGAAGTCCACGTCCCACAGCCAGCTCATGTCACGCCCGTCGGCGTATTCGTCGTTGATGGCGATCATGGTGTCGCAGCCTTCGGGGGCGAAGGATGCGAGCGACAGACGGAATCCCATGGGATTTTTGACGAGCAGCAGCTCCACCGGTGAACCGTTCACGTCGATGACTTCGCCGCGTCCAAATGCCGGAGTGACTTCGGATGCCGCGTCGATCATGGATTGCGTGGTGGAGCGCGCGAAATCGATCATGCGCTGTGAGATTCCTACTTGGCGCAGCAGTTCGTCGGTTACGTTCTCTTCGAACGGCAGGAACATTGCCTGCGCGTCGGCCACGACCGCTCGCACGGCAGCCAGCGCGGCCGCCGCGTTGTACAGGTTGTACACACCTTCCAGTTTCACGCCGGTTTCGTACGTTTCGCCATCGATGCCGAAGCTGGCACGATGGTCGCCTACGGCAAGCAGGGTCACGTCAGCCGGTAGCCGTTCCGCAGATTCTGCATTTTCCGATTTTTCTGCATGTTCCCCAGTTTTCGCAATTGCGGAAGCATCGCCAATCTCAATATTTTCGTCCGATTCTGCAGATTCGGACAAGTCAATACCAACTGACGCTTCAGTATCAGCTGCCGATTCCGTATCAACCGTCGTGCACATGTCATCGTCGGAAGGGAAGAAGCTGCGCAGCGACTTGTCAAGTCCGAAATAGCGCACTTCCACACCATCTTCAGTATGCGTGACGTCTGCAAGCCGTGCGATGCGCGGATCCTCACGGTTGAGCACCACGGTTCCGGTGGTCGCTTCGGCAGCTTTGCTCAGCAGTCGGGCGGTATTGTCGATTTCGCCGAAACGGTCGAGCTGGTCACGCATCACGTTGAGCAGCAGGCAGTAGTCGGGTTGCACTTGTTTGACGAAATGCACCGCGTACGCTTCGTCGAGTTCCAACACGGCGATATCGGCGTCCAGTTTGCCGCCAAGCGAGACTTCGGCCAGCAGCGACGAAACCACGCCACGGGTGAAGTTCGATCCGGTCGGGTTGGTGAACACTTTTAATCCCAACGATTCCAGCATGCTTGCCACCATGCGAGTGGTGGTGGTTTTGCCGTTCGTGCCGGATACGAGCACCACGCCGAGCGGCAGCTGCTGTAGCGTGCGTGCGAGGAATTGCGGGTCGATCTGTTCCACGATTTTGCCGGGGAACGCGCTGCCACCGCCATGCGCCAAGCGGGAGGCCGCTCGCACGGCTTTGCCGATCAGCGGCGTTGCGAATGAGTTCCACGCCATGCTTATACCTCCTGCTGGCTCTGATAGTCCTGCGGCATATCTTTGAACTTGGAGTACGCGCCAAGGAACGCGAGGTTGAATGTATCGGTCGGACCGTTACGATGCTTCGCCATGATGATGTCGGCCTCGCCCGGGCGGTCCTCCTTGTCGTAGGCGTCCGGCCTGTGCACGAGGAACACCACGTCGGCGTCCTGCTCGATAGAACCAGATTCACGCAGGTCGGAAAGCTGCGGCTTCTTGTCCTGACGCATTTCGGGGCCACGGTTCAGCTGGCTCAGCGCCACCACCGGCACTTCCAATTCCTTGGCAAGCAGCTTCAATGCACGCGAGAAGTCAGACACTTCCTGCTGGCGGCTTTCCACGGCCTTGCCGGAAGTCATGAGCTGCAGGTAGTCGATCACCACCAATTTCAGATCATTCGTCTGCTTCAATCGACGGCATTTCGCACGGATCTCCATCAAACTCATGTTCGGACTATCGTCGATGAATAATGGTGCGTTCTGCAGTTTATCTTGCAGATTATTAAGGATATTCCAACGTTCCTGCGTGATATCTTCCGCTCGGCGCATGGCTGCCAACGGAATATTCGTTTCCGCGGAGATAATTCGTTGCGCAAGTTCGTTTTTGCTCATTTCCAAGCTGAAGATCACGGATGTCATATTGTGGTGCAACGCGGCGGATCGTGCGAAATCGACGCCGAGCGTGGACTTGCCCATGGCGGGGCGTCCTGCCACGACGATCATCTGGCCCGGCTGCAGGCCTTGCGTCACTTCGTCGATGTCGCGGAATCCGGTTGGCACGCCCTTGGAGACTTCGCCGTTCTGCAGTCGGTCGATTTGGTCAAGGGTGTCGGTGATGACGGTGCCGATCGGCGCGTAATCCTGCCTCACTTTGCCGGTCGACATTTCGTAGACTTCGGCCTGTGCCAGGTTGACGACGTCTTCGGCTTGGGATCCTTCGGCCGTGTAGCCGAGCTGCGCTATTTTGGTGCCGGCTGCGATCACATTGCGCAAGATGGCGCGCTGATGGATGATGTCGGCATAGAAGGTTGCGTTGGCTGCGGTCGGCACGGATGCGACGAGGCTGTGCAAATAGTCGGATCCCCCCACTTTTTCGAGGTCGCCGTCTTTGAGCAGTTGATTGGCTACCAGCACCGCGTCGACGGGTTGCGATGCGGAGAACAGGTTGATGATGGCTTCGTACACGGTTTGGTTACGCGGCTGGTAGAAGTCGGTGATGTCGATCATCTGCGAGACTTCGCCGATGGCGTCTTTGCTCATGAGCATGCCGCCGAGCACCGCCATTTCAGCGGCGTCGTCATGTGGCGGCACACGGTCAAAGATGGCGTCGCGAATGGCTGCTCCGGATGTTCCGGGAGTACTGCCATTGCCTGAAAAAACGCGGTTTTGCCCTTGATTCAGGCCGTTGTTCCAAGAATTGCTCTCCGCCATGCTTCTCCAGCTCTTCGATGTGTGGTGTACCGGGAAAAACCATAATACCTGTGCCACTTCACGAATGATGTTGCGATGAGATTCTGGAGGAATCTCCGCATTGACAGGATCGGAATCACCCGACACGCGCGAATCGGTTCGCTGTGGATAAGAAAGTCGAAAAAAGCCAAGTTATCCACATATTGGGGATAACTATGTGGAAAACATATCGAGTTATCCACCAAATGGGGATAACCAAGTGGACAACTTGGGGACATCTTTCGTACAGGTGTCTATTCCCCTGGTTTTAACTTGCTTAAGTGAACTGAAGGTGATATGTTCCCCACTTTTTCTTAAATAGCGCATATACGACAGCGCGGCGGGCGCCATATTAGCAACCAGTCGCTTTGCCGGACACTCGCCCACGGCCTACACGGCCTCACATGTGATAGCGGGTGGCGTTGTACATGGTTCGGACGAGGGTTTCGCGCCATTTGCTCCAGCCGTACTGTTTGGAAATGGTCTCGCCGGACGTGGCACCCAATGACGAACCGTCAGCGCGAGTCAGGTCAAAGAGCATGTCAAGCAGCAGCGGATCATGATCAAGACGGGAGGCCAATTCGTCACCAACATTCGGATCATTAGGATTCTGGCCAGTCGCAAATTCCGACAACGTAAGATGCTCGCGCACCAGCAACGTGACCCACCAAATAATGTCACGGTCAAAACCCATACGTTTCAAAACCGTGGACGCATGACGGGCACCCTCCGCAGCATGATCGGCAACCCACGGACGCTTGCCGATATCATGCAAAATACCAGCCAACAGCAACGCCTGATAATGCCGATCATCATAACGGTTTCCACGAGGTGTTTCACGACCAAGCCGTGTGACCACCTCAACCGAATGACGGTCAATCGTGTAACGATGAGCAGCCGAAGTGCTCGGACGATTACGAATCGCCAACCATTCCGGAATCAAACGACCCGGAATATCAACAAAATCAATCTCCTCCCACACCTGCAACAACGCGGGACCGCTCGCAAGCAAACGCAAGAACAGACTGCGCGACTCATCATTCCAAGTGCGATCATCAATCGGACATGACTTCAGATTCTGCAACGTGCCGGGCGCAATCGGCAGACCAAACTCAGCCGCAGCAACAGCCGCACGCAATGCAAGGCACGGGTCAGACTTCGGATCGGCACCCGGCGCAAGCACAATCTCCTCCTCATGCTTGGCAATACCGGGCGCGACCACATCAAACGTAGGCGCCTGACGCTTGCCACCGCCACGAGGCTGGAACACCTGAAAAAACGCAAAACGAGGCTTCTCATGAGTCAACGAATGCTCGGCGCGGGAAGCCGTAGAATCAAGCGAAAACGCGATTTGACGGCCAACACGAGCGAGCAACGTCTGCAAATCATCAATCGACTTCGCCTCACGCTCGCCGCTCGGCAACGTCGGATCAGCCAAACCCAACATCGCCGAAACCCTCGCCTGATAGGGAGCAAGCAGCATATTCGTGTCTTTGGCGGCAACCAAATGAATGCAGTCACGCACATCCAACAACCGTTCGACAGCATCGTCATACTGGCCGTGCGGGCGGTCGGCAAGCCAAGAAGCGGCAAGCGCGGATACCAGCACGGAATCGCGCAAACCGCCGCGAGACTCCTTAATATCAGGCTGATTGCCGTACGCCATACGGCCGAACTCGTCCAAACGAGACTTGGCGGAACCCAACAATTCAGGCAAGCGCTTACGGGCGGCCCTACGCCAACGCTCTAAAATGGAGACGGCCGTGGATTCGATCAGCTGCGTGTCGCCCGCTATCGGCACCACATCCAGCCAACCCATCGCGGCGGGCAGATCATGGTCGGTGACCGCCTCGCACTGCGCGCGGGTGCGCACCGACTGGTCAAGATCAAGGCCAGAATCCCAAATCGGATACCACAATTTGTTGGCAAGCTCATTGAGCTGCTGGTCAGTAAGCGCGTGAGGCTCATAAATGACCACCAAGTCAAGATCGGAACTCGGTCCAACTTGGCCGCGAGCCAACGAACCGACCGCACCAAGACCAATACCAACTTGCGGAACGTCAAAAGAAACCGTCTGGCAGGCCTCCTGCCACAACTTCGTCAGGCAATCCATGGCCAGATCCGTACGAGCCTTGCGCTTCGCCGCACCATTGCGGTACACGCCGTCGGCATCCGGCTGACTTATATTCATGAAACGTTGTTTAAGACCATTAACCGCTGAAGTCATAGCAAATCCTTATGAATCTTCGCAAAAACAAGCAAATCTGAGCAGATAAAAGCGAAAGTGGGGAAATCCGAAGCAGACAATCTGACGCGAAAATCGTATGAAAATCCCCGCACGGCGCGAAGCACGTACGGGGATCTGTCTATTGATAACCCGAACCTAAGCCCGGAGTCCTTAATATCTATCCGAATGAATTATCAGATAGCGGCAGAGCCGGTCTCGCCGGTGCGCACGCGGGTCACCGAGTCAAGCGGGGCAACCCAGACCTTGCCGTCGCCGATGGTGCCGGAGCCGGCGGACTTGACGATCACACCGACCAGAGTCTCGGCATCGGCGTCGTCGGACAGCACCTCGATGCGAATCTTCGGAATGAGGTCCACGGTGTATTCCGCACCACGGTAAACCTCGGTGTGGCCACGCTGTCGGCCGTAACCGTTAGCCTCAGACACGGTCAGACCGTGAACACCTGCGGCAGCGAGGGCTTCCTTGACATCGTCAAGCTTATGCGGCTGAATGATAGCGGTAATGAGCTTCATCTCACTTCACCTCCTTGAGAACAGAGCTGGCGGTACCAGCAAAATCGTAAGCACGTTCACCCTGATCGGCAAGATCAATACCGCCGACTTCCTGAGCTTCGGTGACACGCCAGCCAATCGTCTTCTCCAGAGCGAAGGCGATGATGCCGGTGACAACAGCGGACCAGATGATGGCAACGAGGGCAACGAGGAGCTGCACAACCAGCTGTTTCCAGTCGCCGCCCGCGAACAGGCCGGTACCTTCTCCGAAGAAGCCGATGAGCACAGTGCCGGTGAAGCCGCCGACGCCGTGGACGCCGACAACGTCGAGAGAATCATCGTAGCCGAGCTTGAACTTCAGGCCGCAAGCGAGGCAGGTGAGCACGCCGGCGATGGCGCCGAGCACGATGGCCCACAGCGGGGAAACCACATCGGCGGCCGGGGTGATGGCGACCAGACCTGCGACGATACCGGAAGCGGCACCCATGGCGGTGTAGTGGCCGGTACGGATCTTCTCAGTGAAGCCCCAAGAGAGCATTGCGGCGGCGGTTGCAGCGGAAGTAGAAACCCAAGCGTAGCCTGCGGTGCCGTTGGCGGCGAACGCGGAACCAGCGTTGAAGCCGAACCATCCGAACCACAGCAGGAAAGCGCCAAGCATCACGAACGGAACATTGTGCGGACGGAACGGCTGGGTGCCGAAGCCCTTGCGCTTGCCGATGATCAGCACGATCACCAAAGCGGCGACCGCAGCGTTGATGTGCACGACCGTACCACCTGCGAAATCGTGGGCGGCAGCGCCGATGGCCTGGGAGATCGCGCCGTCAGCGCTCAGCAGACCGCCATTCCACACCATGTGGGCGAGCGGAGCGTAATCGAAGGTAATCCACAGCGCGACGAAAATCATCCAAGTGGAGTACTTGACACGTTCAGCGATAGCGCCGCAAATCAGAGCGACGGTAATCATGGCGAATGCGGACTGGAACGCCACATCGACGCTGACCGGGTAATTGTTGGAGTTCAGCGAAGCCGACGTGAAGACGCCGCCGTCGGAAACCATGGAATCCTTCAACAGGAAGCCCGTGGCCGGATCACCGAAGACACCGCCGACCGAAGTGCCTGCGTAGGCGATGGACCAGCCCCACAGCACCCAGATCACCATTGTGACGGACAGAGCGGCCGCCTCCATGATCATCATGTTCAGCACGGCCTTTGCACGGACCATGCCACCGTAGAAGAACGCCACACCCGGCGTCATGAGGAACACAAGGGACGCGGAAGTCAAAATCCACGCGGCATTTCCAGAATCAAGCTGACCCATGTCACCCTCCTCTTTCTTTCTTTTTGAGTTCACATTTCCGGCCCCATCGTATGGGGCTGACAAAACGGTATGGAACGCCGCCCGCGTTTTGAAAACGTTACGACGTGTTACAGCAAGGTAACGCCATCTCGCCATTACGCCAACCGAAAATGGCGGAATAAAGCGGCTGGCATGTTTTGTTTCAGATTGCGCACCACTCCCAGGACAAACCAATATCAGCCCATTTTTCAGCGTATCTGCCATATGTAGGCGAGATAGGACTGGTCGGGGGTAAAAAGAAAGCCTCCCACGCGGGGAGGCTTTCTCGAGAGCGTAATCAGCTCAGGCGAGGATGCCGTCGACGAAGCCTTCCGGATCGAACGGGGCGAGATCGTCCGGGCCTTCGCCAAGGCCAACGAGCTTGACGGGCACGCCAAGCTCCTTCTGCACGGAAATCACAATGCCGCCCTTTGCGGAACCGTCAAGCTTGGAGAGCACCACACCGGTAATGCCGATGGCTTCGGCGAACACCTTGGCCTGCGTCATGCCATTCTGGCCGGTGGTGGCGTCGAGCACGAGCAGCACCTCGTCGACCGGAAGATTCTTTTCGGTAACGCGGCGGATCTTGCCGAGCTCGTCCATGAGGTTCGCCTTGTTCTGCAAGCGGCCCGCAGTGTCGATGATGAGCACGTCGACGTTCTCTTCCTTGGCCTTGGCGCTGGCCTCGAATGCGACGGACGCCGGATCGGCGCCGTCCTTGTCGGAACGCACGACCGGAACGCCGACCTTGGCGCCCCAAGTTTCCAACTGGTCGGCGGCCGCCGCACGGAAGGTATCGGCAGCGCCCAGCATGACTTGCTTGCCGTCGGAAACAAGCAGACGGGAAAGCTTGCCCGCAGTGGTGGTTTTGCCCGTGCCGTTCACGCCGACCATGATGATGACGCTCGGTTTGTTCGCGCCTTCCTTATCGGCATTGAGACGGCGATCCGTGTCAGTGCCTACGAGCTTCAGCAGCTTGTCCTTCAGCGCGGCACGCACTTCGGCCGGGTCGGACTGGCCTGCGATGCGGGCGTCGTTGCGCAGTTCCTCAACGAGCTGTTCGCTGGCTTCCGCGCCCACGTCGGCAAGCAGGAGGGTGTCTTCGACGTCCTCCCAATCGGCTTCGGAGAGCTGATCCTTGGCGAGGATGTTGAACAGTGCCCTGCCGAACGGGTTGCCGGACTTGGACAGGCGCGCTTTGAGGCGCTGCATGCGGGTACCGGCGGCTTCAGGGGTTTCGTGGGACGGCTCCGGCTTGGCCACGCCGGAAGTGGCTGGCTCAGGAATAGACGCTTGCGTCGGAGACTTCTGCTGGGTCTCCGCAGTCGTTTTCGCTGCCGTTTCAGCATCAGAACCAGTAGACGGCTTCACCATAGAAGAATCAAATGCGGCCGACTCCGCTTCCGCAGCAAGACGGGCGTCAGCCTTGGCTTTCGCATCCTCCGTGGACTTCGCCACGGCGTTCTTGCGCGTCTTACCGAGCCACCAACCGCCAATCACCAGAATTGCCGCAATAACGGCAACAGCGACAATCGCAATAATCACATTCGTATCCATGGCTCCAGCCTAAAAAGCGCAACGGA
>ERZ827528.3218-NODE-3218-length-13651-cov-2.732789_pt1 | contig 13651 bp, 14 predicted proteins | sample MGYA00519768_ERZ827528 | MGnify/ENA primary metagenome ERZ827528 (study PRJEB31778, sample SAMEA3449343) | human gut metagenome | biome: human gut; feature: human-associated habitat; material: faeces | place: United Kingdom | collected 2010/2012 ...
AGCTCTGAAATTTCCATAAGCCTTATATATATTTTCTTTATTCTCAAGTTTATATATTCAATATATCCCCTTTTCATAATCCAGTCATTTACATCCATCTCATCAAATAAATCTTCATATTTCTCTCTTAAATACTCTATATTATCACTATGCATATTTAACATATATTCATATAAAAACTCATATGCATTTTTGTATGTAAATACATCAGTTTCTGAATTATTGACAGTAACTATCAATAACTGTCTTTTTTCATCTATATCAAACTCTGTTTTGTCCATCTCAAAACTCCCCATTTGACTTATTAATTTATCTACCTCTTCTAATAAATCTCTAGATTCTTTCAATAATTCAATCTCTCTCATAAAATCCCCCTAAAATTTTTATATAATTAAAGGCACAATATAAATTATATATTGTGCCTTATGTGTGCAAAATTAAATTTTAATTTTATATAATTTTAATTTTTTCCCTTTGTATTACTTGTAATTTATAAATTTTAATTTGTTAAAAAATATATGTGGTTTAAATGTTATATTTTAATTTGTGAATTGTTATATTCATTTATACCTCAAGTATACTAAAGATAGTATTTTAATTTGCACACATATTTATTAAAAGAATAAAAATTCTATTAATCTATATCTATTAAAATCTCATTATTAGCTTTATTTAATGCAATTTCAAGCTCTAAGATTTCTTCATTTCTATCTTCTAAATACTTTTTCAACTCTTTTTTATTAAAATTCGGTTCTTTAACTCTATAATAAACAGAAGTTGCCGCTGCATCTACTTTTCTTTCTTTGCTAACCTTAACTTCTTGAAGTAAATTTTCCAATTGGAATACAAGATCTCTTTTTAATTTCACCTTATTTAAAGCGCCTTGAATACTTGTTTTTTCTCCTAAAACTTCTATAACAGTCGTATTATTGGCATAAGATATGGCTGTCTTAATTTTTTCTATTTCTTCAGATAAAGAGATTAATTCATTTAATTCTTTTTCAAAATCAAATTTTTCATCACAATCAAATCTACCTCCGTCAGCTTCAAGTATATAAGTTATACTAGCTTTTTTTCTATTTATAATATAAGGTGATTTATATCTATAATTTCTTTCTAATTCCGCTACCTTTATCATTCCTTGATTTATTGTTAGTTTTTCCATAAATAAAATCTCCTCCTTATCGCTTATACAAATTTAAATTTTATTCATATGATTTTATAATTTTTATAAATTGATTTAATAAAATTTCTCCATATTTATAATCTTCTATTTCATTATATATCTCATTGTAATCTTTTCCAATATTTATTATATTTTTCTTATTAATTTTCACATATTCCTTTACTATATCACTTATAAACTCCGGATGAAATTGTGTTGTCCATATATGATTTTCATAAGAAAATGACTGAATTTCATCATGATTATTATAAGCTAAGATTTTAGCGTTTGAAGGAAGTTTTAAAACACTTTGAGAATGCGCTTCATATCCTTCAAATTTTTCAGGTAGTACGCCTAATAATTTATCTTTTTGACCTTCTTTTGTAAGATAAATATCACTTTCTCCAACTTCCATACCTTTAGAATTATATCCAACTTCTCCTCCTAAAATATCTGCTAACAATTGATGACCATAGCAAATTCCCAAAATAGGTATATTTGTATTTATTATATTTTTTAACCAATTGGAAATTCTTACACTCCAAGGCTCATAATCCGTCACCATAGAATGAGAACCTGTAATTATAATTCCTTTTATATCATCAACACTTGGCAAAAATTCTTTTCTTTGACAGTCTACAACTATAAATTCATCTACACTCAAGTTAATTTTATTTATAATATGTTGAGGAAATTCTCCATATTTTTGAGATATTGATTTTAAAGTATCACCCATTTTTAATATTAGTATCTTTTTCAAATAACTCCCCCCTAATAAAAAATCAACCCCTCGGTTAAATTTTATTTTCACCCTAGAAGTTGACTTTTAATATTTATAGTATATTAATTTATAGGCATTATATAATTTTTTTCAAATATAAAAACTAATTATGATAATTGTATATTAATTTATCTATTAATTCAACTTATAAATCAATAATATATATAGGTTGAATTAATAGATATAGTATTTCATAATACTTATATACGATATTATTTTAAGGTGGTATTTATGAATAAATTAAAAATTGGTTTAATTCAAATGAAAGTTTCTCAAAACAAAAAAGAAAACTTAGATAAAGCTTATAATTTAATAAAAGATTTAACTTGTAAAAGGGTTGATATTGTTGTTTTACCTGAAATGTTTTCTACTCCTTATGTTACTTCTAATTTCCCACTTTATGCCGAAAAAGAGGGTGATTATTCCTATAATTTTTTATCAAATATTGCAAAAGAAAATAATATTTATTTAGTTGCAGGATCTATTCCTGAGTTTGATAATAACAAGATTTATAATACTTCTTTTGTTTTCAATAGACATGGTAAAAAAATTGCCAAACATAGAAAAATACATTTATTTGATATTGATATAAAAGGAAAACAAACATTTAAAGAATCTGATACTTTAAGTCCAGGAGATGATGTCACTGTATTTGACAGTGAATTTGGCAAAATAGGCCTTTGCATATGCTATGATCTTAGATTTCCCGAACTTGCTAGACTTATGGTAAATAAAGGGGCAAAGGTTATAATCGTACCAGCTTCTTTTAATATGACTACAGGCCCTGCCCATTGGCATCTTATGTTTAGATCTAGGGCTGTTGATAATCAAATTTATACCATAGGCTGTTCTCCCGCTTCAGATTATAATTCTTCTTATGTTTCTTATGGTCATTCATTGATAGTTTCTCCCTTTGGTGAAGTTCTTTGTGAGTTAGATGATAAAGAAAATATAATTACATATGAAATTGATTTAGACTATGTTGATAAAATTAGAGAAGAACTACCTCTTCTTAACCATAGAAGAAAGGATCTATATGAATTAATTGAGAAATAAATTAATAAAAATGTTTTACTAAATTTAAAAAACGAAGTAGCTTATAAAATACAGTTTTATAAAAACTATAAAAGGAGTATATTGATAGGTATACTCCTTTTATAAGTTAGTCAAATAATTTTCTATTATTTTCTTTTTTTATTATTGAAGCTTAAAACTTTTACATCTTTTTTATCTACTAAAGTACCTTCTTTAAGACCCATTAGTATTTCTAAGTCATCTGGATGTAAAATCATATTTTCATTATATAGTTTTTCCATTAATGTATTTTTACTTACTATATTATTGTCTAAAAGTAATTTATAAGCATTTCTTAAACAAGTTGGATGAGTTGCTTTTACATTATCTAAAGGCTCTTCTTTGTGCCATCCATTTTTGCTTATTTCATTCATTAAATAATTATATTTTTTGTAATTTATTAAACCTAATGCATAAGCTCTGTATAAAATTATTGTAAGTGGTACCATAAATTTAGATTTAACTTCTAAATAAGATTCTAATTCATTTGGATTAGACAATTCTTCTATTAATCTATCTTTTGGTAATAATAGCGCAGATGCAAAATCATCTTTATTAAATCTTTTTGATGGTATGTTTAACTCATTACTTATAATAAAAGCAAATTCATAAGCTAAGTCATAATTTCTTTGTGCTAATGAATTTTTATCATGCCCAAGAGATACTATATATTTACTTTTTCCATTTATACTTTGTTTTTGTGAATATGGAGAAGCTCCTCTTCTATCAAGATTCATTCCTGTAACTACAACACCTATAGCCTCCATAAATGAAAGCATATTTACAAGAGGTTCATCGCCAGCTTCATAATATTCTCTGCATTTTGTAGCTAACTCTTCCTCATTCATATTTCTGTGTAAATTTTGCGGTAATTGTAACTCAGGGAATTGTATAAAGTTTTCAAAGAATAAATAAAGCTTATGAATCATTACTAGTTTTTCTCTATAGGAGATTTCTTTATTTCTTTGTATAGTTGATTGTGGATTAAAATGTACTGCTTCCACATTTATTTTTATATTTTCATTTCTATAAAAATAATCCCTAGGAAAATGTAGTACATTTGATAATTTCAAAGCATTTTCCACTGTAGGTTTATATTTATTTTCTTCAAAAGCTAGTATATCTTTTTTATTTATATTAGTTTCTTTAGATACTTGATCTATAGTTTTTCCTCTATATATTCTGGCTACTTTAAGTCTTTTACCATTAAATAATTCTTTTTTCATATTTATGGTCCTTTCGTTGTTCATATTTTGAGAAAATAGATTTTCACATTCAATCTCTTATTATACTGAATAAATTAGATCTTTTCAAATAATAAGTTCAAATTAGTTTGATTTTAATTTCATTTTCACATAATCAAACAACGAATCTAAATTTCCGTTATTTTTGCCTCCACCTTGGGCTAAAACTTTACTTCCTCCACCTTTTCCATCTACTAATTTAATACTATCTTTTAATAAATTGTTCATATCAAGTTGTTCTAAATTTTTTGAACAAGCAAATAATAAATTTAATTTATCATTATTAATTAAAGCAAATAAAGCCACCATATCATCTCTTTCACTTATTTTATTGGCAATTTTATTGATATAATTCATAGTTTTATTTTCATATGTTTTTACTATAACACTCATATTGTTAATTTTTTGTGCATTTTCAATCATTTCTTTTATTTCATAATTACTTATAATTTCTTCTAATCTTCTATTTTCTCTGTTTACTTCATTTAATTTATCATTAAGATTTTCTATGCTTTTGTAAGCACCTTCTTCATTACTACTTAACATTTTACAGATTTTATGTAAATAATTATCTCTTTTTAATAAATCTTCAATTGCCTTTGTCCCGCAAAGAAATTCAATTCTTGTCGCTTTTTTATATTTTTCAAATTTCTTTATTTTTATAATTCTTAAATTTAAAGTATTTTTCACATGAACACCACAACATAAATTCATATCTACATCATCTATTTTTACAACTCTTATATCATTATGCATTTTAGATAAATCTTCTTTTATTTTTAATTTTTTAGCTTCTTTTTTACTTATATTAAACGTTTCTACAGCTATATTTTCTCTAATAATTTCATTACACATATTTTCAATTTTTAATATGTCTTCTTCTTTAAAAAATCCTTCAATATCTACAGTACTTGCTTCATTTCCTAAATGAAATCCTACAGTTTTTGCTTTATACTCATTGTTAAAACAAGCTGATATAATATGTTGTCCCAAGTGATGTTGCATACCATATTCTCTTCTATCCCAATCTATTTCACATTTAACTTTATGAATTCTATTTGGCTTTTTGTCTAATACATGATAAATTTTATCATTTTCTTCATAAACATCTACAACTTTTATATTATCTATAAGCCCCAAATCATTATATTGACCTCCACCTCCTGGGAAGAAAGCTGTTTTATCTAACAATACACGATATTTTGAATCAACTTCTTTAATTTCTTTTATTTCAGCAGTAAAGTTTTTAATATATGAATCTATATAAAATAATTTTTCCATTTTTTATCTCACTTTCCTTATTTATTGTTTATTTTCACCATTATTAGTTAATTATAACTAGAAAACTATTAATTTAGTAGGATCTTATGCAAAAATTTTATCTTCCAATTATAATTAAAATAAAGTATTTATATAAGGAGACTTGTTATGGATAAAAAAGAAAAAGTTTTAAAAAAATTAGATGAATTAAATATTCACTATAAATTAATAGACCATCCTGCTGTTTATACTATTGATACCATGGATGAACTTCATTTAAATAAAAATGGACACATTGTAAAAAATCTTTTTTTGAAAAACTCCAATGGTAAAAAACATTATCTTGTTGTATTAAAGGGTGACAAAAAAGCTGATTTAAAATCAATTAAATCTCAAATAAATTCTACAGCTCTTAGCTTTGCCTCTGAAGAAAGATTAGAAAAACACTTAGGTTTATCAAAAGGTGCTGTAACACCTCTTGGTATAATCAATGATGATGAACACTTGGTAAATATAGTTTTAGATGAAGATTTAAAAAAGGAAGAAATTATAGGTGTTCATCCCAACGTAAATACTTCTACTGTCTTTATAAGTTACAATGATCTAATTAAATTTATAAATAGCTTTGGAAATGAAATTTTTTATGTAAATATATAACAAAAAAGTTGCCCTAAAATTTAAGGCAACTTTTTTTATTTTACTCCTTCAAATGTAAATTTACCACTTTTACCACCAGTTTTTTCAACTAAATGAATATCTGATATAACCATATTTTTGTCTATAGCTTTGCACATATCATAAATAGTTAAAAGAGCCACATTAACACCTGTTAAAGCTTCCATTTCCACACCTGTTTGGCCTGCTAATTTAACTAAAGATATGGCTGTTATACTTTTTTCTTCTTCATTAAACTCAAAATCAATTTGAGACTTTGTAAGCATTAAAGGATGACACATAGGAATAAGCTCTGATGTTTTTTTCGTAGCCATTATTCCTGCTACTCTTGCAACTGCCAGCACATCACCTTTAGCCATATTTCCTTGTAAAATTCTATCATATGTTTCTTTATTTACAAATATTTTTCCCCTGGCTATAGCTTGTCTTTGTGTAACATTTTTTTCTGTTACATCCACCATTATGGCATTTCCTTTTGAATCAAAGTGATTTAACTCATTATTCATATTATTTTTCCCCTTCTTTTTTATCATAATATTTTTTTATAATTAAACTTATTGCATCATTATCTAAAGCTTCAGCTTTTCCCACATTCCCATTTAACATTGCCCATACGTAATTATGTACTTCAACTGCATTAGAAAAGTCCCCCCTTTTCCATTTAGCCAAACTATTTCTAAGGTGCATTCTATCATAATCATCACTTATTTTTTCTACACCTTTAATGGCTAACTTTATAGTTTTGGGCGTAACTTCACTACATTGCCATTTATATTCAGCTTTTATAAGAGTATTAGCTAAAGAATGAATAAGTTTTATTGCTTCATTATTATTTCTAGGCTCACTTATATCTTTTTCTTCTATAAAAATAGTCTCTACAGAAGAATCTGCACTACCTTCTATTACTTCTTTATTATCTATTCCCATCATAGATTTTATATTATCAATTTGTATAGCTTTATTTATTTTCTTAAATACAGGATAAACTGTAGGTAAATTTTCAAAAAGTTTAGGATTTATTATTCCACCTACTGGAAGTAAAATTATTGCTACTATAATTAAATCTAAAAATGTATATCTAATATTTTTTCTTTTTTCCCTTTTTACTTCCTTAAAAGGTTCCTTTACATTTTTTTTTAGATCAGTAGGAATAATAATTTTATTTTTCGACTCTTCATCTATATTAAAATATTTAATATATTCATCTATATCTGACTCAACATATTTATCTATATTAACACTATCAAAATCAATCTTACTAATATTTTTATTTAATTTTCTATTTTCCATAAGCACTCTCCTATATTATACTTTCTTTCATATTTTTTAAAGCGCTTCTAAGATACATTTTTATAGTACTTTCATTCATATCAAGTATATCCCCAACTTCTTTATAAGTCATTTTATAAAAATATAATAATATAATTACATTTTTTTGATATATATCTAATAAATCTATAGCTTTGTACATATCAATATTTCCATTGATATCAAGATAGTTTATATTATTATCATCTTCCACCACTCCAACTTCTTCCACATATTCATTAATATATTTTATAGTTACTTTTATCATATATTCATTAAAATTCTTAATTTTTGATAATTTATATATATTATCGTTTATATAAGCTATAGTATTTTTCATTATTATTTTTGCATCATCTTCATATTTAGTATGCATAAAGGCTAATTTGTATATATATTCACTATTATTTATCATAAGTTTTTTTAAAGCTTTTTTATCACCTTTTTTAGCCTTTTTTAATAAACTTAACTCCATATAAGTCTCCTCTCAAATGAATTTTTAATAATACTGTCGCTGATTGTAAAAATACTCTTTTACTCATTTTACACCTTTTTACCTCTATCTTCAATAATTGCAAGTTTTTTACTCTTAACTTTATATCATATTTATAGAAATTTTTTGTTTATACTTTTTAATAATATTAAAGCATATAAATAATATATAAATTTAAAATAATATTTTCTAAGATTGCAGGGAGATAATTATGAAAAAAAGAAACTTATTGATTAATATAATACTACTTACTGCATCTACAATGACACTAGGATTTATATCCATGGCTTTTAGAATTTATTTATCCAACAAAATAGGTGCAGAAGGTATGGGATTATTCCAACTTATCATGAGTATTAATATTGTATGCCAAACTTTAGCTATCTCAGGCATAAGAGTTACTATGACAAGACTTGTTGCTGAAGAAATTGGAAAGGGCAATAATCATTTACTAAAAAATATTGTTTTAAAGGGTATATTTTATACTTTATGTTTTAGTATTGTTACTGGATTTTTATTATTTAACTTATCAGAATTTATTTCCATATCATGGATCCAAGATGAGCGAGCTATTATACCTTTAAAAATTTTATCTTATTCTTTACCTTTTGTTGGTATATCTTGTTGCCTTAACGGTTATTTTTACGGTTGTAGAAAAGTTGTAAAATGTATAAGTGCTGATATTATAGAAACTTTAGTTATGGTAACTATTGTATCTTTATGTATTACATCTTTTTCAAATGGAGATTTAGCTTACACTTGTGCTTTAATTGCTGTTGGTAACTCCATAGGTAATATTTGTGCAGCATTTTATTCTTATACTTTGTACATATTTGAAAATAAAAATATATCTTTTCATAAAAATTCACATAATAAATATCCATTTTTTAAAATTATAAGAGTTGCAATACCTTTAGCATTTAGTGCTTATATACAAACTTCTCTAAAAACTGTTGAAGATATTTTAATACCAAAGTCTTTAAGACTTTATGGATCATCTGATGCTCTATCTTTATCCATATTTGGTATGGTTAAAGGAATGGTTATGCCTCTATTAGTTTTTCCATCTATTTTTTTAGCATCCTTTTCCACATTGATAATACCAGAAATTGCAGAAGCAAATGCTTTAAATAAAAAAAATACAGTAAATTATATAATATCTAAGGTAGTAAAGTTTACTCTCTTAATTGCCATATTTGCTACAGGTATATTTATTTGCTTTTCTAGTGAACTAGGAATTAGTTTGTATAAAAGCGAAGAAGTGGGATATTTACTTAAAATTTTAGCTCCTTTGATTCCTTTTATGTATTTAGATAGAATTGTTGATGGTAGCTTAAATGCTCTTGATTTACAATTTTCAACCTTAAAATTTAACATTATTGATATGTTTGTAAGAATAAGTGCCATAACTTTTTTAATACCTAGATATGGTATAAAAGGATTTATATTAGTTTTATTTATAAGTACAACTTTTAATACATCTTTAGGTGTTATAAAAATATTAAAAGAAACAAAGCTTAAATTTCACATATTTGATTGGATTTTAAAACCAACCTTATCCATATCATTATCTAGTTATGCTACAAAAATTATTCTTTATTGTTTACATATAAATGATTCTCTTGCTTTAATTATTATCTTAAATATAATAATTTATTTTATTATGCTAATTCTTTTTAAGGCTATTAGAAAAAAAGACTTACAATGGTTTGCTGATGGATTTAAAAAAGATGTTAAAAAAGGAAAATGGGAAACTATTGGACTTTATAAAGATATATAATATACACTAAAAAAGAGTTTGCAATAGGCAAACTCTTTTTTAGTGTATATTATATAAAAAATTAACTATATTTCTTACGGTTATATCCATTTGTTCATCGCTACTAATCAAAGCTCCTCCATCTCCACTGTAAGTTCCATAATTTGCAAATTGAGAGTGGTTTGCTCCTTCTATTTCTATATATTTAGTATCTTTTGGAAGTCGTTCTTTTGAATTAATTAATTCTTTATAATCTACAACATTATCTTTACTTCCCCATAAAGATAATACTTTGAAACCTAATTCACTTATATTTTCTCTAGGATATGATGATATAAATACTATACCTTCAATATTTTTATTGTTAATGGCATAATTAGAAGCTACTGTTCCTCCTAATGAATCTCCTCCTATAACCCATTTTGTAATCTCTGGATTATTTTTTATCACATCATCTGCTTTATTTTCTCCAAAACTTGCATAATTAAAAGGCATATCTACAGCTACTACTTTATAACCATATGATGCAATCATATTGCATAGTTTTGCATAAGATGATGAATCTACTCTTTCACCTGGATAAAATATAAATCCTTTTGTTGCATTTACATTTGTAGGAGTAAAGTAAGTATAATCTCCATCAGTTTTAACTTCTACTTTAGAATTGCTTTCTAAGTATTTCAGATCATAACTTTGTAAAGAATAACCATTGCTTAACCATATGAAAAAACCTATTATAAATACAGTAAGTACAAATAGAAGAGCAAACAATGCTTTCTTTATTGATTTAACTCTATTTTGTCTTTCTTCTTCTCTTTTCTTTTCTGTATAATCTTCCTCATTGTAAAGCAAAGGTCTTTCTAATTCCATTGTAATACTAAAAGTGTCATACATATTTTTGCTACTTGACTTTGCTTTCTTTTTTTTCATATTATCCCTCCAAATTCCTTAACTACATTATATTTTAACATATAAATTTAATCATTTCATCTTAATAAATATTAATAAATACATCAAATTTCTTATAATTATAAGTTAAATGTAGTTTATATTTAATATATTATAAAAAATTATCTTAAATATAACATAAGAGATATAAAAAAGTATATTATGCAACTTTTTTATATCTCTTAATGATAATTATTTTATAGTATTTTCTTCATGACTTTTTAAAAATTCTCTTCCCTTTTTTTCTAAAAAAGTATCATCCTTTGTCTTTTCATCTATATCTATATGATTATTTAGTATGTTTTCTTCGTAAGTTTCCTCATCAAGAAAATCTTTTTTATTTTCATGTAATATATCAACTTTTTCTATTTCTTCACTTGTGTCAAAAGCAAATTCTTCATCATCACAATTTTCTTTTTCTTTATAAGTATATTGTATTTCTTCTATTTTATTACCACAACAAGAACAGAATTTTGAATCTTCATCTATTTCTTGATTGCAATTTGGACAAATAATATATGATACTTCATCTTTTATTAAACTTTTCCCACATTGAGGACAAAATTTTTCATTTTTTAATGCCACATACCCACATTCACAAGTCGTTTTATTATTTTCATTTTCAATATTTTTAAGTTGCATATATTTAGTATATATTTCTATATCATAGTTTTTTATTTCTTCACATATTTCATTAAAATCTTTATCATGAATTTCATTTTTTCTTATTTTATCAAAAGTCATTATTCCAAGTTTTAATAAGGATTGTGACTTTAAATCTTCATACTCATTTATACTTTTTTTAATTTTTATTTTTTCTGACTCTTTTTGTATATTAGATAACTTCATATCTTTCATCTTTTCCCTCCAAATAATTAAATATATTTAATTTATAGCCAACTAAAGTCATTACAAAACTATATACAAAGGACATTATTATTCCCATTATAAAATTAAATCCCATTTGCATTGCACTTATAGAAGATAACATAGACGCTGCATTGTCTCCTATATATAAAGTTGTTAATAAGCCAATTGCTCCCATAATTGCTGCATAAGATGCACTAAAAATTACTACTGGTTTTATATCTTTACTTTTATATTTACTTTCTAATTTACAACCTACAATTATAAATATTAAAGCTGATAGTGCTATCAATGCACCTAAAAGTAAAGTTATATCTAATGATAAACTTGATTTAAATAAAGATATAAGAGATATTGTCATACTTCCAATATGAACTGGTATTAAATTTGAAAATGCCCATAAATACACAGCTATTTGACTTAATACTACTGCCATTGATGTGTTGCTAATATAATTATTTAATCCTAATTCATATATATAATTTATATTTGCAAAATTTAGTAACGATAATATTATTAAAGTTAAAACATACCCACCTAATATAACTTTAAGAGATAATTTTATAGCATAAACTATAGAATTTTCTTTTTCATATTCTTTTTTTAGACCCATAAATAAAATAGAAATAAATCCTATAATAAATCCTTTTATAAAAGTACTTATTGTGCTAAACCCAAGATAAATTCCATACCCATATTGTCCAAATCCACTTGATAAGCTAACTTCAACTTGTGAAAATTTAGCTAAAACAACTAATAAAAGTGCATATATTAATGCTACAGATAAAGAATTTTTTAAATGTATTAAAAAAGAAGTATTTCTTTTTTTCATAAATAATCTATATGATAATATAAATGATACTACTGGCAAGATTAATAATAATAAAAATCCAAAATTAACACTTGATTGACTACTATTCATAAATAATGACATTATTATATCTACAGTTGCCATATTGCCAAATAACATAATATGTACCGGATTAATTAATTGGCTTATTTGATCATTTCCTCCAACTATTAATAATTTTATTATTACAGAGAAAATATATAATATTACAAGTGCTACTACAGATGTTTTTAATCCTGTAATTAAATCAAAACTTGATATTATATTATTTAAATTACTTCTTTCTTCTTGTTGATTTATAAATTTTTCCCTTTTACTTTTTACATTTTCTAAAATTTGACCGCAATTTTTACAGTAAATATCTTTTTTATTTACTAAGCTTTCACATTTAGGACAATAATTAATATTTTCCTTTTCTATGGTAAAATAATTATTATTTTTTCTTGCATTTATTTTTCCATCTTTTTTCGAGTAATTGCAATATTTGTTTTCTATGATGTTTTCTTCCATCTCCATCTTAATTTCTCCCTCCTGACTTGCTTCTTTATTAATTATTCTCTTACTTTATACATGGATTATAACAAAGTTTTCTTAATTGTACCTTAATTGATTCTTAATATTTTACTAAATTTTTCTACCCTAAAAAAACACTTTACACTACTTTTAATTTTCATTTAAAAACTTCATTAAATCTGCATAAGATTTTTTAGCATCTTCATATCCTTCATTATATAAAGCCTTTAATTTATCTTTATTTTTTTCTAGTTCTTTTAAAATATTGCTTTTTATAGACATTTCATCCTCCAGAAGTTTTTAATATATAAATTTATTTAAAGCTTTTGCAATGAATGTAGCAAAAAAGCATTTAAAAATATCAAGAGGAATAAAAGGAATCACTGCAGTAGCTATTGTTGTTTTAAGATCCATATCAGTTAAAAGCTTCATATAGGATGCACCTAAAAAATAAATAATAGGCATGCCAACTAATATGGATAACAATAAGCATTTTATGGTCTTAAAAGAATTTCCTTTGAGATAAGATATAATGGTTGCAGCAGCTAGATAGCCAAAAAGATAGCCACCTGTTGGACCGAATAATCTACCAGGACCGCCAGTTCCACCAGAAAATACAGGTATACCAATTAATCCTAGTAAAAGATATACACCAACTACAGTAAAAGCTTGTTTAGGTTTAAGTAAAAATGCTAATAGATTAATAATAATAGT
>ERZ827528.3220-NODE-3220-length-13650-cov-3.097683_pt1 | contig 13650 bp, 10 predicted proteins | sample MGYA00519768_ERZ827528 | MGnify/ENA primary metagenome ERZ827528 (study PRJEB31778, sample SAMEA3449343) | human gut metagenome | biome: human gut; feature: human-associated habitat; material: faeces | place: United Kingdom | collected 2010/2012 ...
AGCTTCTCAATTAAGGATGCTCAGTAAGAACTTACTTGAAATAAATACATTAAAAAAATTAACCTGCATTGGCTTTGCTGATGCAGGTTTTTTAAAAACAGCATTAAATAAACAAAAGAAGAAGGTGAAAATATGGCATATAATGAGTTGGTTAAAAATTTCAAACGAATACGTGATTATATGAGAGAATTTTATGTTTATGGATTCAAAAGCCGAGATGAATTTAACAAAAAGAGCGCACGCTCATATGACGATGAACGGCGCCGTTTGGAAAGCTGGCTTGGTGATTATATGCAGTTTCGCCAGACAGCAGAAGGCAAAAATATGTTTCTCTCAATCGACAGTCGTTTAACTAAACATAATCCACTGTTTAAAGCGTGGAAAACGAAAAGCTTCACAGATGGAGATATTATCTTACACTTTATTATTATGGATATATTGTCAGAGCCGGGAATTAGTATGGCACTTGGAGAAATAACAGATGTTATTGATGAATATTTATCTAAGTTTTCTAATCCAAGAATGTTTGATGAATCTACAGTTAGAAAGAAACTTAAGAAATACGTGTCCTTGGGTATTTTGACGTCAAAGAAACAGGGAAAGACAGTGTATTACCAAAGAGCTGAAAGCGTAGATTTGCCTGACAAAAGTATGCTTGACTATTTTTCGGAGGTGCTTCCCTGTGGAGTTATAGGTTCCTATTTACTTGATAAGACGGAGAGTAGTGAGAGTAATTTTGCTTTTAAACATCATTACATAACTGGGACAATGGACAGCGAAATTCTTTATTTGATTTTTAATGCAATTAGAGAAAAGAAAAGTGTAACACTTGAAACGGTTAACAAAAAGAAGATGTTGATTACTGAAGATAATGTGATTCCAATTAAGGTAATGATAAGTGCGCAAAGTGGCAGACAGTATCTTATGGCATATGCACCACGAATTAAGAGAATAAAATCATTTAGAACAGACAATATAGTTTCTATTAAACTTAAAGATAAATGTGAACGTTTTGATGAACTTCAGGAACAATTAAAAAAGATGCAGCCACATATTTGGGGAGTAAGCACTCAGGGAAGTCCCGGTTCAAGAATGGAGCATGTGGAATTTACAATTCATTATGCAGATGATGAAAAGTTTATCAGAAGGCGTTTGGAGAGAGAAAAGCGTTGCGGAATAGTTGAACACATTGATGACAACACAAGTAGATTTTCGGTGGATGTGTTTGATTCAAGTGAGGTTATTCCGTGGATTAGAACTTTTATTTGTAGAATTATGGATATTCAGTTTTCAAATAAAGAATTGGAAAATCAGTTTAAAAAAGATATTGAAGATATGAACAGGTTGTATGGCATAGGAGGTGATGAGTAAATGATTTTCAGTGAACTTTATGGAGCATATTATAATACAGTTGCGGCAATTCTTACGGAAGCCATTGATCATCCCCTAACTGACCGATGTATGAATGAAATTATAAAGAAATATGCTTTTTCTGAAAGTATATGGGCAATTCCAGATGCCATAAAGGAAGAAAGATGGCAATTAATATTGCCTGATGGAACAACCCCGATTAAAAATAAACCTTCCATGCCAATTACACTATTACAAAAACAATGGCTGAAAGCTATAGGGTGTGATCCAAGAATAAAACTTTTTGGTGATTTTGATTTTGACTATGCTGATGTTGAACCCCTTTTTTTACCAACGGATTATATTATTTTTGACAAATATTCTGACGGTGATAATTTTACAGATGAAAATTATATTTCGAATTTTAGACTAATCCTTGATGCAATAAAAAACAAACATCCGTTAAGGATTGAAACTTTAAATAGAAAAGGAAATTTAGTAGGGCAGGTTGTTTTGCCTGAGTATCTTGAGTATTCAGAAAAAGATGATAAGTTTAGATTAATCAGTGCAGGAAAGCGATTTGGCAGCACAATAAATCTTGGCAGAATTGTTAGTTGCAAGAGGGAAGAAAAGGCATTTGAAGGAGTGCCTGAGAAAAGAAGTAAGGCAAGACCAAGAAGTGTAATATTTGAATTAAAAGATGAAAGGAATGCAATGGAACGTGTTCTTTTGCATTTTGCACACTTTGAAAAGACAGCCGAGCGAATAGGCGAAAATCTATATTCAATAAAAGTTTATTATGACAAAGAGGATGAAACAGAGATAGTAATCCGCATATTATCATTTGGTCCAATGATTAAAGTTACGGCACCTGTGCATTTTATAGCTTTAATAAAACAAAGATTAATTGAGCAAAAGAAGTTGTGAGCATTATGTTCGCAACTTTTTTTCCGTGATAAAGAAATGAAAATTTTATAGAATAACGGTGTAATCAAAAAGTAAGCGATAAGAAAAAATAAGTAGATAATACTTTTGGCATACCAATTAAGAAAGAGGGAGTGGTATTATGTTGGAAATAAAAGGAAAAGTAAACACAGCAATATGTTACGCTAAAGTTATAGATGAGGGGGCAATAGACCAGATTCAAAGAATGTGTGATTATAATTTAACAGAAGGCTGCAAAGTCAGAATTATGCCTGATGTGCACCAGGGAAAGGGTTGTACCATAGGAACAACAATGACGGTTAAGGATAAGGTTTGTCCTAACATTGTTGGAGTTGATATTGGCTGTGGAATGTACACTGTGAAGTTGGCTGATAAAACGTTGGATTTTGAAAAAATAGATGAGGCGTGTCATTATATTCCATCAGGAATGAAAGTGTGGGAAGGAAGAATGGAAAGATTTGACCTTACACAACTTCGCTGTTACCGAGCTTTGAAAAATTCAAAAAGACTTGAGCGTTCTTTGGGAACACTTGGAGGGGGGAATCATTTTATAGAAATTGATAAGTCATCTGATGGAACGTATTATCTTGTAATTCATTCAGGAAGCAGAAACTTGGGAAAACAGGTAGCAGAAATATACCAGCAACTTGCAATTGATCTTCATTCAGGAAAAGAGGAGTATTTCAAAAAAAGAGATGAAATTATAAGTACATATAAAGCAGAAGGACGACGAGCAGAAATACAGAATGTTTTGAAAGAACTTAAAAAAGAATATACATCAAATGAACCGGATGTGCCTATGGATCTTTGCTGGTTATATGGAAATTTTATGGAAGATTATCTTTATGATGTGGAAATATGCCAAAGATTTGCCAAGAGAAGCAGAGAAAAAATGGCTGAGATTATTTTGGAAAGAACAGGAATGACGGCTAAGGAGCAGTTCCATACAATTCATAATTATATTGATGTTGACGAGATGATTCTTCGAAAGGGTTCAATTGCAGCTCATAAGGGTGAGAAAGTTTTGATTCCAATTAATATGCGTGATGGCTCAATTATTGCTATGGGGAAAGGTAACCCGGAATGGAACTATTCGGCACCTCATGGGGCAGGGCGTGTAATGTCAAGAGCAACGGCTAAGCAGACAGTAAATATGGATGAGTATAGGGAGGCAATGAAAGGTATTTATACAACATCAGTAAACGAAAATACAATTGATGAGGCACCTATGGTTTATAAATCTTTAGATGATATAATTGATGTAATTAATGAGTCCGTAGATATAATTGAAGTAATAAAACCGGTATTTAATTTTAAGGCATCAGAGGATCAAAGACCATGGAAAAAAGAAGGAGATGAATCAAATGGAAAAGCTGATTTGCAGTAAGCTTCATGAAATTGAGAAAGAGAATAATGTTAAAATATTGCTGGCAGTTGAATCGGGAAGCAGAGCCTGGGGATTTGCTTCCCCTGACAGCGATTATGATGTAAGATTTATATATGTACGACCAAAGGAAGATTACCTTCGTCTTGAAAATGTTAGGGACGTTATAGAATTGCCAATTGATGATGTGTTAGATATTAATGGTTGGGATTTGCAGAAAACACTTAGACTGCTTTATAAATCAAATCCAACATTGTTTGAATGGTTTTCTTCTCCAATAGTATATTTAGAAACAGACTTTGCTGACAGATTTAGAAAAATTATGGGAGAATATTTTTCTACAAAGAAAAGCCTGTATCACTATATAAGTATGGCAGAGGGAAACTATCGTGAATATCTAAAAACTGAAATGGTAAGGGCAAAGAAATATTTCTACGTACTAAGACCAGTGTTGACATGCAGATGGATTCTTGAAAGGGGAACACCGCCACCGATGTTGTTTAGAGAATTAATGGAAAGTGAACTTCCAAAAGAACTAGTGCCGGAGGTAGAAAAACTTCTGGACTTGAAAATGAACTCACCGGAAATAAAAGAAATTCCACGCGTTGACAGAATCAATAAATACTTAAATGAATCAATTGAGGAAATAAAATTTAAGTTAAAATCAGTGGGAGAAAATAAAGAAGTGCAGTGGGAAGAATTGAATAAAGTGTTTTTGGAAGAGATTGATTAGCATATGTACCTCAAAAATCAAGAAAATAATTATATCTGGGTACAGGGCGCAAAAAAGGGGCCAAGAGATAGAATGTCTGCAAGTAATAGGTAGTTTTTACAAATTAACTTAATGACATTGTCTCTTGGCCCCTTGTAATTTTTTATCTATTTTTTCTTATTCAAGAAGTACAATACTTCATGTTTTCGTGGGTCTTTTACATTTGGTGCAGGGAATTTAACCTTGCCGAACCACCACTTAAATACTACAAAATATAATCCGATTGAAAGTATGGCTCCGCAGATTAAATCAATGACTGAGTGCTGTTTCAGGAAAACAGTTGAAAGGCAAATGAGAACCGTAAGAACCCATGAAACTTTCTTAATGCGTTTTCTTGAATTAAGTTTCTGCATATGCTTACTTTTAACCAAACAAAGATGAGCAGAAATTGTGGCAAAAACGTGAATGCTTGGGCAAACATTAGTAGGTGTATCGCTAGCGTAAAGGAACTGAACGATAGTTACTAGAATGTTGTTGCGACCAATATCTGTCAATCTTAAATTAAGTCCGTTAGGAAATACTGTGTATACAATAAGTGCAATTGTCATTCCTGTAAACTCATAGGCACACATTCTATAGAATTCTTTCTTTGAATGGTAAAACAAAAAAAGAAAAACAGCAGGTATGTACAGAAACCAAATCAGATATGGTATTACAAACCATTCACAGAATGGAATCATATCATCAAGGGGACAATATATAATATGTAATCCAGCATAATCCGGAGTTATTTTTTGCTCTAATATTAAAAACCATGGCAAATATATAAAAAAATACAATAAAGGCCAGGCGTGTTTGTACTTTGGAAGTTCTTTTTTTACTCTATTCATAACTCACCTTCTAAAATTGTATGAAAATAGCAGAAACTAAATGAGTAACTACCACAATATTTTACATAGAAAAATATCATAAAATAAAAACAAATTATTAAAAATCTGTTATAATACTAAAGAATTTGAAAAAAACATATACATATCTTTAGAAACACATAAAAAGAAGTATAACATCCTTGTGAAAAAATACAAGCAGACATTTACAATGAATATAAAAAAATCAAAATTGATTGTTTTGACACATAAATCGTATAAGAAAAGAAATGATACAAAACATCAAAAATGAAAAAGGAGAAATTAGTAATGAACATTAATCATATTATTGCAAATGAGCTTTCAGTTAAGCTTTGGCAGGTTGATGCAGCAATAAAACTTATAGATGAAGGAAACACCATTCCGTTTATTGCAAGATATAGAAAACCGGTAACAGGTGAATTAAATGATGAGCAGTTAAGAACACTTGATGAGCGTTTGAAATATCTTAGAAATTTGGAAGAAAAGAAGAAAACAGTTGTGGATTCTATAACAGAGCAGGGCAAGATGACAGACGAAATAATGTCTAAAATTGCCATGGCAGAAACAATTGTTGCAGTGGATGATATTTACAGACCTTTCAGACCTAAAAGAAAAACAAGAGCCACAGAGGCAAAGGCTAAAGGACTTGAACCTTTAGCTGATATTTTCTTAAAACAGGAAAAAAACAAAAATCCGGAAGAAGAGGCGAAAGCTTTTGTTAACGAAGAAAAAGGTGTAGCCAATGTTGCAGAAGCAATTCAGGGAGCAAAAGACATAATTGCAGAAATGGTATCAGATAATGATGAGTTCCGTAAGGCTATTAGAAACATAGTTGTTAAACATGGTTTAATTGTTTCCAATACTAAAAATCCTGAGGAAAAAACACCGTATGAAAACTATTATGATTATAGCGAAGGAGTAAATAAAATTCCGGGGCATAGAATTCTTGCCATTAACAGAGGTGAGAAAGAGAAAGTATTAAATGTAAAAATAGAAATGCCGGAAGAAAATATAATTGCATCTTTAGACAAAGTTATTATAAAAGGCGAATCTCAATTTAAACCGCTGTTAAAAGAGGCGATTGAAGATGGCTTTAAACGTCTTATAAAACCGGCAATTGAAAGAGAAATAAGAAGTCAGCTTACGGAAAAAGCTGAAGATGGAGCAATAACTGTATTTGGACAGAATCTTAAACAATTACTTATGCAGCCTCCTATTGCCGGAAGAAATGTTTTGGGCTGGGATCCGGCGTTTAGAACAGGATGTAAGCTTGCAGTTGTAGACAACACAGGAAAAGTATTGTATACAACGGTAATTTTCCCTACAGCACCGCAGAATAAGGTGGCTGAATCAAAGAAGATTGTTCTTGACATAATTAAGAAATACAATGTTAGTCTTATTTCCCTTGGAAACGGTACAGCTTCAAGGGAATCAGAAGCAGTAATTGTTGACATTATAAAAGAATGCCCTACAAAGGTAGAATATATTATTGTAAATGAAGCGGGAGCTTCCGTATATTCAGCAAGTAAGCTTGCAACAGAAGAATTTCCTAATTTTGATGTTGGACAAAGAAGTGCCACATCAATGGCAAGAAGATTACAGGACCCATTGGCTGAACTTGTAAAAATAGAACCGAAAGCAATAGGGGTTGGTCAGTATCAGCACGATATGAACCAGAAGAAACTGGATGAAGCATTATCTAACATTGTTGAAGACTGCGTTAACAATGTAGGCGTTGACTTGAATACAGCCTCAGCACCGTTACTTGAATATGTTTCAGGTATTAGTAAGACTATTGCAAAAAACATAGTTGAGTATAGAGAAGAAAACGGACAGTTTCAAAGCAGAAAAGATTTGCTTTCAGTAGCAAAGCTTGGACCTAAAGCTTTTGAACAGTGTGCCGGATTTATGAGAATAAGAGAAGGAAAAGAACCACTTGACTATACAAGTGTTCATCCTGAAAGTTATTCATCAGCAAAGAAACTTTTAAAAAAATACGGATTTTCAACTAAGGATATTCTTGGTGGAAATATTCATTTAACTGACGAAATAAAAGATGTTAAGGAAGTTGCCGAAGAAATAGGCACTGATCCCATAACATTAAGAGATATGATTAAAGAATTGGAAAAGCCGGGAAGAGATCCGAGAGAAGAAATGCCAAAGCCTGTTTTGAAAAGTGATGTTTTAGATTTTGATGACCTAAAAGAAGGAATGGAATTAAAAGGCACAGTAAGAAATGTAATAGACTTTGGTGCTTTTGTGGATATTGGTGTACATCAGGACGGACTTGTACACATATCAGAAATGAGTAACAAATTTATAAAACATCCGTTGGATGTTGTTTCTGTAGGAGACGTTGTAGACGTAAGAGTTCTTAGTGTAGACAAAGAAAGAAAACGTATACAACTCTCCATGAAGAAATAAAAATTAAATATTTTCAAACCATTTTTTTGTAAACTGAAGAAAATTAATTGCCTGTTTGCTAAGTGAAGTGTTTTCATTCCAGGCAATAACTAAGGTTCTAAAGACCTGTTCTTTTAAAGGTACGATTTTAATGTTGGGATATGGTTGAAGTCTGAAGAATTTTTCAGGCATCAATCCTATCCCTTTATTTTTGCTAATCATATAACGAATGGAAGAATAATCGTGGGACTCAAAAGCTACATTAGGAACAAATCCACCAACATTCTTACAAAAATCATCTGTAAAATCTCTTAAATTAATAGAACGATAATAGGCAACAAACTGTTCATCCCGAAGGTCTTTAATGCTAAGAAGAGAAGAACTGCTTAAAGGATTTTTCGTTGAAATAACAGCAACAATAGGATCGTCCATAAGCTTTTCATATTTTAATCCGTTCATATCTTTTTGAGGTTGCATAAAAGTAAAGTCATATCCGTTTTTATTATCTAATGACAACTGATTAACAGAAGAAATAAAAATATCCCTTGTGGAATATAGAAAATCAGCGGTAAGAAGAGAAACAAAACGACTTCCCGCCTGAGTATAAATTTTAATATCTTTGTGTACAGGGGCTTTAAAATGCTCAATGCCACTGTCAATATTATTAAGAGCAGTAGAAACTTTCTCGTAGAAAAATTTCCCGTTGTCATTTAAAACAATTCTTTTGCCCTGTCTGTCAAAAAGCAAAACTCCAAGCTCATCTTCTAATTTGCCAATAGTTTTACTAATAGATGGCTGTGGAACCATGTTTTTCTTGGCGACCATAGAAAAATTCTCCAGTTCTGCAGCATCTTTAAAATATCTTAATTGAAGTAACTCCATAATAACAGCCTCTCTATAATAAATTTATATCCATAATAGTATAGAAAAATATATAAATCAACTAATATTAAAGAATATATATATCTTTAAAGGTATAATGATATAACCTTTTTTGTATTTTACGTAGCAAAGAAAAATAATTATATTTGAATTAGATAAAGAAAGTGAATTTAGGAGGTAAAAAATGAACGTGAAATTAAAGAAAATATTAGCAATGATACTTAGTGTTTGCCTTGTTTTTTCAGGATTAACCTTTTTTAAAGGGATGGAAACAAATGCAGCAGACAAAGGGGATGATACAATGAATATTTTGTTTATAGGAAATTCAATGACATATTACAACACGCTTTGCAGCGTAGTTGAAGGCCTTGCAAATCATTACGGACATAAAGTTAAGTGTACAGCAGCAACAAACGGTGGCTATACACTTATCAGAAATGCAAAAGCCGATAATGTAATAACAGCAATACAAAAAGGTGGATATGACAAGGTAATTATTCAGGACATAGTTGGAAGTTTTGATGCAGATAATCATATGGAAGGTGTTCAGACTATTACTGAAATGATTAAGCAGTACAGCCCTGATGCAAAGATTTATTCATATGAACCATGGCCAACTAAAGATTCAATTCTTGGAGAAAACAGTAAGCTTCCATATTTTACATATTATTACATAAAGGCAGCAAAAAAATATTGTAATGGTGTGGCACCGGCAGGAGAAGCTTTCTACGATATGTATAAAACAGAAGGAAAAGATTACTACTGCACAGATGGCAAGCATCCAATGCCACTTGGAACTTTTGTTTCGGCAACAAGTGTATTCTATACAATATTCCCGGAAGAAGCGCAGAAAACTTTTAGTGGAGACGACTATACATACGTAACAAATTTAATACACAAAAACATTGCATATGTAGGAGCAAGTAATACAGAAGTTTACGACAATGATGAGCTAAATAAAATATCACAGTATTCATATACAAGAGCACATCAGGTAAATGAAGTAATTGAAGCAAATACAACTTATACATCTGTCGCAGGAGAATATGTTGATGCAGATGCAGAAGTAAATCCTGACGAATTAGAACCAATAACAGGTAGTGATGTTGACCGAAGTATATTCGAAGCAACCGAAAATATTGCAAAAGGTTGCAGCGTTGTAGCATCATCAGAAAAAAATGACAAGGCTGCAAATGTTACAGATGGAAAACTTGGCACAAGATGGGAATCAGAGTGGAATGTTGATCCACAGTGGTTATATGTTGACCTTGGCAGCGTAAAAAACATCAACAAAGTAGGTTTCTCATGGGAAGGTGCTTACGCAAAAAGATATTATGTACAGATTTCCAATAATGCAACAGACTGGAAGACAGTTGCAGCAGTAAAAGCAACAAGTGCGAAAACAGTTCAGATAACATTGGATAAAACATATAGCGCAAGATACGTAAGAATGTATGGAACAAGAAGAGGATTAGACGCTTACGGATATTCAATGTATGAAATGGGAGTATGGGAAGCTAAAGAAGTTCCAACAACAGAAACAACTACAACTGTTGATGTAACGACAGAGGCACCAACGGCAGAAGCACCTACAACTACTGAGCCAACAACAGAGGCTCCAACAACGGAAGCAGCCACCACAAATAAAAATATTCAGAATGCTTCTACAGAAATTGCAACTGAAACAACTGTTAGACCTACAGTAAAAATAACACCAGCTAAAGTTAAGGTTAAAAAAGTTGCAAGAAAAGCTAAGGGTACAAAAGCAAAAATTTCATTAAAGAAAGTAAAAGGTGCAACAGGTTATGTTGTAAAAATATCAACTTCAAAGAAATTTAAAAAGAAAACAACAATAACAAAAAATGTAAAATTAACAACATTTACATTGAAAAAGTTAAAGAAGAACATCCCGATAATCGAAAACGGGAAAACAATAGGATATGTCGATCTCAAAGATATGCAGGGAAAGCGTTTTGAAAACGGAAAAAAAATTCCGGTTGATATTCCGTCGAATATGAACGACATATTAAAAGAATTTAAAGAAAGTTACTTAAATTAGAATAAATTCAGAGTATGTTGTTGAAGGTTTCAGAAAGTGATTATGTAAGAGATTATGTTGCAAAAGCTTATTTGAAGATTAGTTATGCAGACGGAACAAGTGATGGCTTGATAGATGTTAATGGGCTTCCAACATTAGATGATGAAGGATGGTTTGATGAATTTAAATAAAAAACTTTAAAATGTGAAAATATTGTGTTAATATAAAAACGTTGCTTAAATATTTAATACGTAATTAGTTAGAAAAAAACTTTAATGTTTGGCAGGACGTTTTTGTAAAAGATAGATGGCCGAAATTAAGACCATCTATCTTTTTCTTTAAGCAGAGTAGTTGATAGACAAAAAGATAAAATGAACGGAGAAGTTAAAATGAAGTTTAATATTAAAAGCGAAGTAGACACAACTCGTAAAGAAATTGAATCTGCGTTGAAAAGCAATGAGCAGGAAAAACAAGAGGTTCAGTCATATCTTAATAAAAAGAAGAATAACAAAGTAAAATGGGACAGAACTAAGTGGATTATTTCCATAATTCTTTTATTGGCTGGCATTATTTTTATAGGAGTAAACAACGGATTGGCATATAGTACTGTTAGAACAGGACACAAGAAGTACGAAGATGCCAAGGTTTATTATTTAAAATCAGATAGTAAATGTACACAGGAATTTAAAGGTTATGATGGAACCTTGGAAGATATGTCTATTTATATAGACAATCAGGGAAGAGAAAGTTCAAAGGGTTCAATGATTCTTACTGTAGTTGACAAGGATGGAAATGAACTTGCAACTACTTCAAAACCGTTAACAGGAATGAAAACAAGAAAGTATACTCATTTTACTTTTGAGAAGCCTGCTAAACTAAAAAGAAATGAATATTATACACTTATAATTCAGTGTGAAGATGCTTATAATCCACAGAAATTTGGTGTATATACAACAGACAAAAATAACAGTTACTTAAAGAGTGGAACAATTGATGGGCAGAAGTTGGCTGATGGAGAAAAAATAGCCATTTCCATGGAATTTCAGTTTTATAACACAGGTGCTTTAAGAATAATGTTTGGAATGCTTATTCTTTCTCTTATTTTTGTTTTAGTACCTTTTGGAGTAATAGAAGAAAAGTTTAATAAGAAGTTTAACAAGAACATATCACTTGATAAGATTCTTTCGAGAATTTTATTCTGGGTATCTCCTATAGTTGCCTACTTTATGGTTGAAAGTTTGTCATCTTTTACTGTAGGACCTATTTTAGAGTCTTTGTTTACAGTAAGAGGATTGTTAAATATTATTATTTATTATATTGTGCTATTTGTATTTTTTGCAATTACGAACAAGACACAGTATTCAGCTATTTTAATGTGCATAGCAATGTTTGTTCTTGCATTAACTAACTATTTTGTATTTGGCTTTAGAGGAATACCTGTGCTTGCGGCAGATGTTTTATCAATTGGAACAGCCTTAAATGTGGCAGATAGTTTTGAGTATACATTTGATATATATGTTCTTTGGGCAGTAAGCTTTTTAGTGGCATTCTCAGGAGCAATGTTTAGCTTAAAGAGCTATAAAGGATTAAAATTAAAGAAACGTTTGGTATCAGTAGCAGTTATTATTGCTATTGTTATCGGTGGATATAATTTCTATATTAATTCAAGTGGGGTAGTAAATGCTGGCATTATTGACAGTCAGTGGAAACCACAGTTAACATATGCTCAGAATGGCAGTGTGTTGTCATTTACAACATCATGGAAATATATTAAGAATAATAAACCTGATGAATACTCAACAGACGACGTTGAAAAAATTGCAAAGAATTTTAAGTCAGATTCAACAGACAAAAATTCTGCAAAAACAAAGAAAATGCCTAATGTAATTGCAATCATGAATGAATCATTGGCAGATTTAAATGTGGATGGACCTTTTGAAACATCAGAGGATTATTTGCCATTTATTCATAGTCTTACAAAAAATACAATTAAGGGTAAACTTTATGTGTCGATTGAAGGAGCAAATACTGCCAACTCAGAATTTGAATTCTTAACAGGAAATTCATTGGCGTTTTTTGCACCAAGAGCAGTACCATATAACAACTATGTTAAGGGCGTTGTTCCTTCATTAACAAGAACTCTTGTATCTCAGGGATATATGGGCAATAATTCATATCATCCATATAAGAGAAGCGGATGGAACAGAGAGAATGTATATAACAGCTTAGGATTTAATCATTTCTATTCAATGGAATATTACAAAAAACCTGAGTTTATAAGAAACTTTATTTCTGATAAAACAGACATGGAACAGATTACAAAAGATTATGAAAAGGCAAGAAGCAAGTCATCTGATCCGTTTTATTTGTTTAATGTTACAGTTCAGAACCACGGCGGTTATGTTGGAAATAGAGGTTTTGTAGATGCTGACATTCAGGTAACAAACAGTATGTTAAGCTCAGATGAAGTAGAACAGTATGTTACATTGGCAAAGAAGTCAGATGAAGCTTTCGAGGAGTTGACAAAATATTTTGAAAAAGTGGATGAGCCAACTATTATTGTAATGTTTGGAGATCACCAGCCACCTCTTAGCACAGATTTTTACAGTAATATTTTTGGAAAGAAAATAGATAATTTTACAGCTAAGGATACTGCAACGTGGTATTCAACACCATACGTAATCTGGGCTAACTATGATATAGAAGAAAAGCAGAATGAGGATATGAGTGCAAACTATTTATCTTCATATCTTTTAAACCTTATTGGAGCGGATATGACAGGATATAACAAGTATCTTTTAGACTTACAGAAAAAGATACCTGTTCTTACCGGATTGTTCTACCAGGGAGATGATGGAGAATTTAGAAATATAGATGAAAAGTCAAAATATACTAAATACATAAATGAATACTCAAAAGTTCAGTATAATGGTTTATTTGATAAAAAACATAGAGTGGAGGATTTCTTCTTCCTAAAAGATGGAGATTATCAAGTGAAAGAAGATAATTAAAAAAAGTTTGAAAAAAT
>ERZ827528.3231-NODE-3231-length-13606-cov-4.963914_pt1 | contig 13606 bp, 10 predicted proteins | sample MGYA00519768_ERZ827528 | MGnify/ENA primary metagenome ERZ827528 (study PRJEB31778, sample SAMEA3449343) | human gut metagenome | biome: human gut; feature: human-associated habitat; material: faeces | place: United Kingdom | collected 2010/2012 ...
AACAGTTTGTAAAGTACCATTTACAATATCCTTAGCCACTTGTATATCTTTTAAATAAACTGGTGCTAATGGATGTTCACTAATATCACTTTCAAGTTCTGCTAATTTTTCTATAGTATTGAATTCATTTGAAACAGTATCCATTAATCCATTTGTAAATAGTGTTTTCATTTTTTTAGATACTAAATCTTCTTTATATAATCTTATATCTGAAATTGATGCCCAGTTTTCATGCGCCTTATCAAATACAAATTTTACTCTTTTAGCTTTAGTTGCATCAAATTGTATTTCTAACATATCATTAGTTACTGTATAACTACCTTCTGTCACCTTTTGAAAATTATCTCCTGAGTCAACTGGCGATATATATATACTAAACTGCTCTGCAAACCCTTTTCCACCAGATCTTGATTTATAAGTTAATCTACTTATTACTTCTGCTTCTTCTAAGGTTAATATAACTTCATTCTTAAATGAATCACTATTAGGCTTTCCTGTTTCCCAATGAGTATTAGCATCTTCATCTATTGCATACTTTATTGCAGAACTAGCATATTGTCCTCCATTGTTACTTATACTTAAGTTTTTAACTCTATATACATCATCATATTCATTTATATAATCTGTATAAAATGGTTCAAATTTAGATACATTTGCAGTACCACTTTCAACTTGCCCAAATTCAATTAACTCTTTAGCTAAATTTAGCTTTTCAATATATTCATCTTTAAATGGATGTCCATTAGATTCTGCTATTAAATTATTAATAGCTTCAATTGTTCCAAATTCAGGATTAACTTCATTCATTTTTTCATCTACAAATAATATATCTATTTTTTGATCTAATTCATCTGGCATATATAAACCAAATTCAGAAGCTAATGCCCAATTTTCATATCCCTTTTTATATACAAACTTTATTCTTCTTACTTCTGTTTCTTTAAATTTTATTTGCAAAGTATCTTTAGTCGTTATACTTGTAGATCCATCTGATATTTTCTCAAATGTATCCCCTTCAGAAGTTCTAGATCCATATATTTCAAACTCTTGTGCAAACCCTCTCGAAACTAGGCTTGTATACATTATTCTATCTATCGTAGTTAACTCATCTAAAGTTATTACCACTTCATTTGTATGGCTAGATGTATTTTGCTTACCTGAATGCCAATTTGTGTTTACATCTCCATCCATGGCTCTTGATATATCATTAGAGGCATATTGTCCACCATTAGTTGTTATACTTGTAACTTTTTCTAATGGTACCTTGAATAATTCATCATAACTTCCTTGTTGAATCAATCTTCCCTCTTTCATCACAAAAGTAAGTTGACTTTCTTTACAATGAGCCATGCGATGTGTAATAAAAATAACAATTTTATCTTTAGCTAAACGTTTCATAATTTTTAAAATAATCTCTTCACTTTCACGATCAACATTATTCGTTGCTTCATCAAAAATATAAACATCGCTTTCATATAATAGTCCTCTAGCTAACGCTAATCTTTGTCTTTGACCTCCTGATAAAGCTTTTGGCTTTCTCTTTAATAGGTGTTCAATATCTAATATTTTAGCTGCTTCAGTTACTTTTTGTTCTATTTCAGCTTTTGGAACTTTTCTTAATTTTAATGCAAATGCCATGTTATCGAATACTGTCATGTGTGGATATAATGCGTAGTTTTGGAAAACCATTGCTATATCTCTTTCCTTTGGTTCAACATCGTTAACTAGCTTGTCCCCTATATATAATTCCCCTTTAGAAATATCTTCTAGCCCTGCAATCATTCTTAAAGTTGTTGACTTACCACATCCTGATGGTCCAACGAATACAATAAACTCTTTGTCTTCAATTTCTAAATTAAAATCTTTAACTGCTGTTACATCCCCTGGATATATTTTATAAATATGTTGTAATGATAAATTTGCCATTTTTTATTCCTCCCATAAATCAACTTCTAAATTTATTAACTTCATTTGATATATTTATTGTACAACCTGTAACTGTTTTCATCCATATGCAATATTTACAAATATGTTACCTTTATTTTGTATATTTATCTAAAACTATTATTAAAATGATATTTTTTACATAATATATAATAAACTAAAAGACATATAGAAAACAACTCTCTATATGCCTTTATGCTAATTTCTTTTATTCAGTTTCTTTTTCCATTTGCTTTTTTAATTTCACCTAAAACAGCTTTCAATCTTTCTTCAAATTCACCACGATATTTAGCACCTGCTACAAGTGAACCTAAGTCAAGTTCATATAAAGTTTTATTTTGTAAAGAAATTGGTACATCATTTTTATAAATACGCCATGCCAATCCTTCAACGATGGCTGTTTTACCAACACCTGGTTCACCAATTAAAATTGGATTATTTTTTGTTTTACGTGACAAGATTTGAATCACACGACGAATTTCATCATCACGCCCAATAACTGGATCTAATTTTCCATTTTCCACATCTTTTGTTAAGTCACGTCCATATTTTTCTAATACTTCATAAGTATTTTCTGGATTTGGATTATCTACCATATGATCACCCCGCATTTCTAAAATTACCTTTTTTGTATCCTTTTTATTCATACCTTCTTGGTTCAATAAATCTTTGACCCAATTTTCATTTATTTCAAATAATGCCATAATGACATGTTCTACTGACATATATTCATCTTTAAACGATGTCATTTGATTATTTGCTTTTGCAAGTAAATCATTTAAGCTATAGCTTATTCTTATGCTATTGACATCAATATTTTCAAGTGTCGGCTTTTGTTGAAGCCTTTGTTCTAATACTTGAATGAAATGATTTTTATCTTTATTTAGCTTAGATAACACCCTTGGAAAAATACCACTACTATCATTCAATAAAACATACAATACATGTTCAATGTCAATTACTTGATGCTTATAACTTAATGCTAATTGACTTGCTTTTTGAATAGCCTCTTGCATTTTGGCTGTAAATTTTTCGATATCCATGTTATCACTCTCCTTTAGCACTCCTCTATCCCTAGTGCTAATTTCATTATATTCATATTTTTTATTATTCCATAATTTATATAATATAAAACAAAATTAGCTAAATCAAAATTCTTAGAGATATTTTACACTCTAGATGTTATGATATTATTATGGTATGAATGATGTTGCTGATGGTCTTGATTCATATTTAAAATAAATCAAAAGGAGGATTATATGCATAAGATTTTAATTATTGAAGACGATGAAATAATAGCAAAATCAATTGAAAAAGAACTTTCTAATTGGGGATTTATATCAAAATGTATTACAGATTTTCAAAATATTATTCCTCAATTTGTTGAATTTGATCCTCAATTAATACTATTAGATATTACACTTCCATTTTTTAATGGATATCATTGGTGTAGTGAAATTAGGAAATTATCTAAGGTCCCTATTGTATTTATTTCATCTGCTTCAGACAATATGAATATAGTTATGGCTATGAATATGGGTGGAGATGATTTTATTTCAAAACCATTTGATTTACATGTTCTAATCGCCAAAATTCAAGCTATATTAAGACGTACTTATGACTTTTCAACAAGTTCTAATTTATTAGAACATAGGGGTGCTATCTTAAATATAAATGATAACTCAATCTCGTATAATGGAGAGAAAGTCGAGCTTACAAAAAATGAATATAAGATACTTCAAACTTTATTAGAAAATAAAAATAAAACTGTAAGCAGAGATAATTTAATGATTAAACTATGGGAAACTGATAATTATGTTGAAGAAAATACTTTAAACGTAAATGTTACAAGACTTCGTAAAAAGCTAGAATCCATAGGTCTTAACAATTTTATAAAGACTAAAAAAGGCCTTGGATATATTGTAGAATAAGGAGACTAGGTATGGATAATAAATCACAATTTTTAAGTGTATTTTGTGCTTATATAAAGCAATACATCAAGGTACTACTCCTTTTTATAGTATTTGCATTAGTCTTCTGTATAGTATTTTCTTTGTATAATTTAGAAACCGAAGCTATTTATTATTCTATAATACTATGTGCTTTTATAGGATTAATTTATATATGTATTAATTTTATAAATTACTATAAAAAACATATTCAACTATATAAATTGCAAAACGAGATTTCTATATCATTGGAAAATCTTCCATCGCCTAAAACTTTAATAGAAGAAGATTACACTAATTTAATTTTAACTCTAAACAAGGAATATAAAAATTATATTTCTAAGTCTGATATAGCTAAAAGTGATATGATAGACTACTATACTATGTGGGTTCATCAAATTAAAACACCTATATCAGCGATGAAGTTATTAATCCAAACTTCAGAAAGTGAAATTTCAAGCGATCTTTCATCTGAATTATTTAAAATAGAACAATACGTAGAAATGGTACTTTCTTATATAAGATTGGGAAGTAATAAAAATGACTTCGTCCTAAAGGAATATGATTTAGATAATATCATAAGACAAGCTGTTAGAAAATATGCCCCACTTTTCATCAGAAAAAAAATCAGTTTGGATTTTCAACCTACAAATTATAAGGTATTAACTGATGAAAAATGGCTAGTTTTCGTAATTGAACAACTTCTTTCTAATGCTATAAAATATACAAATAAGGGTAAAATTTCGATTTATTCTTTAGAAAATAAAAAACTAGTAATCGAAGATACAGGAATAGGTATTTCCAAAGAAGATATACCTAGAATTTTTGATAAAGGATTTACTGGATATAATGGGCGAACTGATAAAAAGGCCACTGGCCTTGGTCTTTATCTTTGTAAAAATATACTTGATAAATTGTCACATAAAATATCTATTGAATCAGAAGTCGGTGTAAAAACTAAGGTAATTCTTGATTTAGCAATGGTCAATGTGAATATAGAATAAGTCTCCATAAAATTTATGATAATAATTATAAGTTTTCATCTAAAATTTTTAAAACATATATCTTACATTCTAAAATTACATGAATGTAAGTTTTGAGTGGGAAATGTAAGCCAAACAAATGGTGTCGCATTTCCCTCTTTTGTTATAATTAACTCATAAATAAGAAATTAATAGAATTTAAATAAAATGGAGGTCATTTAAATGGCAATTTTGCAAGTAAATAATTTAAAGAAAGTATATACCACACGATTTGGTTCAAATCATGTTCAAGCTTTATCAGATGTATCCTTCTCTGTTGAAGAAGGAGAATATGTCGCTATAATGGGTGAATCTGGTTCTGGTAAAACTACCCTACTTAATATATTAGCTTCACTAGACAAACCAACTAGCGGTGAAGTTTTACTAAATGGAAAAAATATAGTATCTATAAAGGAAAAAGAAATCTCAGCATTCCGTAGAAACAATTTAGGATTTGTATTCCAAGATTTCAATTTATTAGATACATTCACATTAAAAGATAATATTTTTCTACCATTAGTTTTATCAGGTAAAAAATACAATGAAATGAATTCACTTTTACAACCACTCGCAACTAAATTAGGAATAAGTTCTTTATTAGAAAAATACCCTTACGAAGTTTCTGGTGGTCAAAAACAAAGAGCTGCAGTAGCAAGAGCACTTATAACTAAACCTCAACTTATTTTAGCAGATGAACCAACAGGCGCTCTAGACTCTCATTCTTCTGATGAATTATTACAATTATTCGAAGATATAAACAAACAAGGTCAAACAATATTAATGGTAACTCACAGTACAAAAGCTGCTAGCAGTGCCAAAAGAGTTTTATTTATAAAAGACGGCAGAGTGTTCCATCAACTTTATAGAGGCACTTCAACAAAACAAGAAATGTATCAAAAAATTTCAGATACATTAACTATGATTGCTACAGGTGGTGTTAGAAGTGAATAGATTTTTTTATTTTAAATTAGCAGTTACAAATATAAAGAAAAATGCAAAAACATATGTACCCTATATAATTACATCAATATTAACTATCTGCATGTTTTATATTATTTGCTCTCTATCAAATAATCCAGATTTGACTAAAGCAACTGGAACAGGCACAATGTCTGAAGTCTTATTTTTAGGCACAATTGTATGTGGAATATTCGCTGTAATATTCTTATTTTACACAAATAGTTTCCTTATGAAACGTAGAAAAAAAGAATTTGGACTTTATAATATTTTAGGTATGGAAAAGAAACACATATCTAGAGTTGTATTATGTGAAACACTTATTATAAGCGTAATTAGTTTAGTTTTCGGTCTTTTAATCGGAATTTTATTTGATAAATTAATGCTTCTAGTATTATTATCAATGTTTTCAGTAAAAATTCCTCTAGGATTTTATATATCTTCTGCATCACTTAATTCTACTTTTATATTATTCGCTGGAATATTTTTATTAATATTCTTAAATAGTATTAGACAAATCCACTTGGCTAAACCAATAGAATTATTACAAGGCGGTACTGTAGGTGAAAAAGAACCAAAAGCAAAATGGTTTATTGCTTTACTTGGATTTATATGTCTAGGCACAGGATATTATATAGCTGTTACAACTACTAATCCTATAGCTGCTTTAATGTTATTCTTTGTCGCAGTAATTTTAGTAATTATAGGTACTTATCTCTTATTTACGGCTGGAAGTATTGTTTTATTAAAAGCATTACGCAAAAACAAAAATTATTATTACAAAACAAAACACTTTATCTCTGTTTCAGGAATGATATATCGTATGAAACAAAATGCTGTTGGTCTTGCTAATATATGTGTATTATCAACTATGGTTTTAGTAATGCTTTCATCTACATTCTCTTTATGGTATGGAATGAACGACATTGTTGACAATTATTATCCAAGAGAATTTCAATTTACTCCTTCTGAGTATTCAGATAAGGATATAAAAAATTTAAAAGCTTGGATAAACAACACACTTGATGATTTTGATCAAAAACCAACTGATATAATTGAATATAAAAGTTTGAACTTTGCTTGTATCAATAATGGGGATACTTTTATAGTTGATAAAGCCAATTCAACATATTCAAATATGGTAAATGATATAAGTACATTATCATTTGTAACTTTAGATGATTACAATAAAATATATAATTCTAATGTTAAATTAAATGATGATGAAGTGCTTATTTGTTCTAGCCGTGAAAAATATACAAGTCCACAACTTAAAGTTTTTAATTATACATTTAAAGTAAAAAATACTTTTGATAACTTCCCTACTGATCAATATGTTGCTGCTAATGTTGCAAAAAATCATGTTGTTGTAGTTAAAAATATAGATATATTAAAAAATATAAATAAATTGCAACAAAATGTATATGGAGATATGGCCTCAGATATAAAATATTTTTATTTCTTCAATGTAGATACAACTGCTGAAAATATATTAAAAATAAATGATAAATTTATAGATGAAATTCGCGCGATGGCCAACTATCCAAAAGATACAAATAAATACATTTATCAAGGTAAAATAGATTGTCGTGAAGAGTCTAGAAATAACCTTATCGCCCTTAATGGTGGTCTTCTATTCATCGGCGTATTCTTAGGTGTATTATTCATGATTGCTACAATTTTAATTATGTATTATAAACAAATTTCTGAAGGATATGATGATAAAGAACGTTTTGCAATAATGCAAAAGGTAGGAATAAGTCACAAGGAAATCAAGAAATCTATACACTCTCAAGTGCTTACAGTTTTCTTCTTACCACTTATTGTAGCAGGAATTCATATAGCTTTTGCATTCCCATTCATAACTAAAATATTAGCTATTTTAAACCTTACAAATATAAAATTATTTGTAATTTCTACTTGTGGTAGCTTTCTAATATTCGCCATATTCTACGGTATAGTTTATAGAATTACAGCTAGAAGTTATTATAAAATTGTAAGTTAAAATTGCAAACACTCTTTAAATTAATATATATTTATTCTTTATAGGCATATCGGATAAATTTTCGATATGCTTATTTTTTGTGAATTATATCTATGTCTTTATACAATCTAGAAAATCGACTAATTTTTAATTAAAATTTCTAATTTTATATATACAAAAATAATATCTCCAAGTATTTTTATATGCTAGGAGATATTATTAAGTAAAATTTCTTAGTAAGTTATTTATTCTCTATGCTATTTCATTATTTTCTCTCATAATTTTTTCTTTTCTTCTTTTTAATATAATTCCAGAAACTATACCCAATATAGACCATACAAGTATCCATATAAGCATCAAATCAAACCCCAATTTTATATTTCCAATATTTTCTCCATATGTTATAAATCTACTTATAATTATTGGCACAAACATATCAGGACTTAAAGCAATTAAAGATATAATACCTGTGGCTATACCTGTAGATTCTACTGGAATTCCTGCATCACCTAAGATAGACCAATATGTTGATTTAATAACATTAACAATATAAGCTAAAACAATTGTAACTATTATACATATTGCTGTTATCTTTGATGTTAAAAGAATTGCTGATACTGATATTGTTGCTGCTAAAAATACTAACATCATTCCTTGCCCTTTTGTCTTAAATTTATCTATTATAAATCCACCAGTAAATCCTGCTAAAAATACTATTACATAACTACGTATAATTGATAAGGTACTTGACATATTTGCTGAAATTCCGAGAACTCTTGTACAATAAGTTCCAATATATCCATTTGCTGTACACCATAATGTATAACCACTCATTATTACAAATATACAAATCCAGGTTGAAGAACTTGTTAATGATTTACTAATTATTCCAACAACACTAGCTGATTTTTCACTCTTTTCTTCTCCATTATTTTCTACAGTGTCATTAGGTATTATAAACATAACAGCCAACATTAAAAGTATAAATACTACTGCATTAATAATAAGTAATATACTAAAACCTATTGAAATGGATGCAAAACTAGCTACTACAAAAAGACAAATCGTAGCAACTACAGTTTGCCCAATCCCTCTCAATCCTTCGCTAATACCATACAATCTTCCTTGTTCTGATTCACTTCCAAGCTGTCTAACTGCTTTTAAATATGGTGACCAAAATGTAGCTATACTAAATATTCCATACAAAGCATGAATTATAATTAGTGAAATATATCCAGGTAAAAAACAATACCAAACTGTTATTAATGACATTGCAAATGTAGAAATTATTAGAAGTTTTTTTGTACTAAATTTATCTGCAAGAATTCCACTTATTGGGTAACAAATTATACAAAAAATTGCATACACAGATCCAATTGTTCCAATTTGAATATCTGTAAGATTTAGTGCTTCCATCATTTGATCGTAGAATGAAAACCTAAGTAATGGAGTTAAATACATCAATCCTGCGATCAAACTAAGGATTAGTAAAACTAAATTTCTATTTTTTTGTTCTTTATTAATCATAAATTACCTCCTTATGAATTAAAATAAACTCTTCTTTTTATCTTTATCTTTTATTTTAATTTGTGATGACAATACTTTTTGAATACTAATACATATGGCAATAAGTATAAATAAAAATGGAAATGATGCTGCTACCGAAATAGTCTTTACAGAATCTAATCCTCCTGTAATCAAAAGTATTATGGCAAATAAAGCCAATATAATCCCCCATAAAATTTTTCTATAGTTTTTAGGGTTTAAATCTCCTTTTGAACTCATCATACCTATCACAAATATAGCTGAATCTGCAGATGTTATAAAGAAGATTAGCAAAACAATTATTGATATTATTGATAAAAGTGTACCTATTGAATATTTATTAAATATAATATATAATGCTGTTTCTGGATTAACGGCCATTGATGTTAATGCATCTATACTAAATAAATTTACAACATTTAATGCAAGACTTCCAAAAACCCCAAACCAAATCATACATGCTATTGATGGAACTAATATTACACCTGCAACAAATTCTCTAATAGTTCTTCCTTTAGATATCCTAGCAATAAAAACTCCTACAAAAGGTGACCATGTAATCCACCATGCCCAGTAAAACACTCTCCACGTATAAATCCAAATGTTTTCACCATATGGATCTAATTTTAAACTATCTGATACAAAATTAGATATATATAATCCAACTCCATTGACTATTGTTTTAAGAGTTGTCTGCATAGGTCCTATACAAAAAGCAATTATTAATAAACATATAGCCAAAAATATATTTATATTAGATAAATATGTCATACCTTTATTTAATCCTGACACAGAACTCATTATATATATACATGCTACTATAACTATTAATATAATCCAAACCTTTACATTAATCTCAATTCCAAAAAGATAATTTAATCCTTCACAAATTTGCATACAAGCCATTCCAAGTGATGTTGAAACACCTATCACAGTCAGAACTGTAGAAAATATATCTACCATCTTACCAATAAATCCATTTACCCTACTTTCCCCTATAATGGGTTCTAATAAAGAACTAATTAAAGCTGGCTTGTTTTTCTTATATTGAAAATATGCTAAGCCCAAACCTACAACTGCATACAAAGACCATGGATGTACCCCCCAATGCATAAAACATGATTTTATTGAAAAATTCATTGCTTCTTTACTCAATGGAGTAATTCCTTCTATTGGATTTATATAATGGGCCAATGGTTCTGATATTGACCAAAATACTAATCCGACACCCATACCTGCACAAAATAACATTGCAAACCATGTAGTAGTTTTAAATTCTGGCTTAGAATCCTCAGGTCCCAGTTTTATATTTCCAAACTTACCAAATCCTAAATATATACAAAATACTACTAAAAAAAATGTTACTATTAAATAAAACCAAGAAAAATTATTTTCTAAAAATAAATATATTTTATTTGCTATCTCTGAAAATCCACTTCCATCAATAACTCCCCAAATAACCAAAAGACTAGATATTGCCATGGATACAATAAATACAATATTGTCTTTTATATAATATTTTAAAGTTTTATTACTAGTTTTTTGCAAAATATATCCCCCCATATAAACACATTTACTTTATTAAAAAATTAATTTAGTATATATTTTTATATTTTATATAAACTATTTTTATTGATATAAAAAATACTTTCAAATAAAGACACATATAAACTATGTGCCTTTACTTAAATGATATGAATATTTAATTTCTAGTATTTAAATAAACTTTATAATAAATTAATAATCATACTTATTTAATTTAACCCATCCTGGCTTTATATTAGGCTCCCACAAATCCTTTGCAAAGTGCTACTGCTCCAGTTGCATCTTCTGAATATCCATCAGCACCTATAGAATCTGCAAATTCTTTATTTACTGGTGCTCCACCAACAGCAACCTTTACATCTAATCCTTTTTCTTTTATTAATGCTACTGTATCTCTCATTGCAGGCATTGTTGTTGTTAACAATGCTGATAATCCAACTATTTGTGCATTATTTTCAACTATAGCATCAACAAATGCTTGTGGTGATTGATCTATACCAATATTTATTACAGTAAATCCTGAACTTTCTAACATCATAGCTACTAAGTTTTTACCTATATCATGTAAATCTCCTTCAACAGTTCCTATTACTACTGTTCCTAATGATTTTAAGTCTCCATCTTGAAGAAGTGGTTTTACATAATTTAATCCAACTTGCATTGTTTCAGCACTCATTAAAACTTCTGGTACAAATAATTCTCCACTTGCCATCATTGGTCCAATTACATTCATAGCTTCTATAAGACCATTATTAACTATATCACCTACTGATACACCAGCATCTATAGCTTCTTTTATTTTATCAACTATTTCCTCATCTTCACCATCTATAACAAGTTCTTTTATTTCTTCAACATAATTTGCCATTCTAAATAACCCCCTATTATTTATTTTTTTATTAAAATTTATATATTATTTAATTATTCTAAAAGCCCTTTTCTATGAGCTTTTAAATATTTTTTAGTAAATCTGTCTTTGTTAAGTAATGCTTCGCCAGCAAATATCATACCCATCATTTTTCTATTACCTGGGTCTAGAACTGCTCCATCAAGACCTGCATGCATACACATTGCCAAATAAGTTCTATTTAATAACCCTCTATTCGGTAATCCAAATGATATATTGCTAAGTCCACACATAAAATGTACTTCTGGAAAATTTTGTTTTATATTTGCAATTGTGTTAAGTGCAACTAATCCCATATTTGAATCTGTACTTATTGGTTGAATTAACGGGTCTATATACATATTTTCGTATGGGACACCATCTTCATACATTTTATTTATTAATTCTATACCGATTTTTGTTCTTACTTCATCACTTGGACTTATTCCATTTGCATCATCAATTAATAAAGCTACTATCTTTGCATCATATTGTTTCACTAAATTTATAACATCATCATATCTAGATTTTTCAGCAGTTATAGAATTTATCATTGGTACACCTTTGTGTACTTTTAATGCAGCCTCTAATGCTTTTGGGTTTGGACTGTCTATACAACATGGCTTATCAACTACTTCTTGAACTATTTCAACTAACCATGGTAACATTTCTTCTTCTACATCAATTAATGTTCCACAGTTTACGTCTATATAGTCACTTCCTTGTTTACTTTGTCTTACAGCTAATTCTTGAATAAATTCTTTATCTTTTGCTTTTATAGCCTCTGTTATCCCTTTTAAACTTGTGTTTATTTTTTCTCCGACAATTACCATCCTATTCCCCCCCTACTCTAGTTATATATTTAATACAAAAATACTTTATGGAGTAAGAGTTTAACACCACCTTGTATTTTTGTATTAAAATATTCTAATTTATACTAAATTTTATCTATGTCTTCTTGTTTCATACCAATACTTAACATGAAGTCATCTAATTGTTTTTCTATTTCTGGATCTAACTCTGGTTTTACATATGCAGCTAATTGTTTATCCATTCTTGCTTGCATTGAATCATAAAGTTGTTCATTTGGATCCATACCTTCTGGTAAGTTAGTTCTTAAACTTACTTGTGGAATATAAGCTTTTCTACAGTTTTTAACTGTATGTTTTTGATTTAAGAATATACCTTCTGTTTCTACAACTTCATCTCCTAAATCTGTCGAATCATTATTATTTTCTGTTACCATTCCTTCCTCAGATGAACCTTCAATTTTCTCTATATCTTCTATGGTAACATCTACTGAGCTATTAGCTTCTTCATTAATATTAGCATTAATAGAATCATCTATTTTTGTTACAGATTTTATAGTATCTGCAGATACAGTAGTTAAATTTGTAGTAGCTAAAGCAGTTGCAATAGTACACGATACTATCTTTTTCATTTACACCTCTCCTTTTTTCGCCAAATATAGATAATTGCCTTACTTAGTACTTATCTTTTTATATTTTACTCTATTTTTTTCGTTTTTTAAACTCTTTACGTTCATTTTTGTAATTGTTTTTTGAATTAAATTAAATTTATAATTCAATTTTTATTTTTTATAAATTTAAAAATATAACTTTTATATAATTAGCAATTTGTTAATTATTCATTTACTATTTGTTTATTTTTCTCCTACTTTTTCTTATTACTTTTCACAACTTATAATAAAGAAACACCATCTTAAAATTATTAACATTTTAAGATGGTGTTTAAATTAATACAAATTATATAT
>ERZ827528.3240-NODE-3240-length-13570-cov-2.505956_pt1 | contig 13570 bp, 10 predicted proteins | sample MGYA00519768_ERZ827528 | MGnify/ENA primary metagenome ERZ827528 (study PRJEB31778, sample SAMEA3449343) | human gut metagenome | biome: human gut; feature: human-associated habitat; material: faeces | place: United Kingdom | collected 2010/2012 ...
TGCTGGCCGTTCGGGGCAAGCCGGTGCAGGCGCTCCATCGGCAAACATTCGGCCCGTTGTCCTTGGAACCGGAACTGCTGCCGGGACAGTGCCGCTTGCTGACGGAGGAGGAGATCTGCGCCCACCGTTGGGCTGTGCAAAAGCGGCAAGAAGGGGGAAAAAGTTTCCCGAAAGCTATTGATAATGTCTAAAAAAATCGGTATAATGTATTAGATGTAGAACAACAGAATGGTTCAACTGTTTGAACACCGTGCGCCAGTGGCGCGAAAGGAGCGAATTCCATGTCCAACCGGCTGTTTCAAAGTATCGTCTTACAGTTTAAAGAAAGTACCGACCGAATGGTCGGGGTCATTGATATGGAGGGGAATGTTATTGCCTGTACCGACCTGCCATCCATTGGCGGCCATATGCCACAGGTGCTCCCGGCGCTGAACGGAGAACGGGATGCCACTGTCACTGCTGACGGCAAGACCTTGAAATCTCTAGGGGGCTGGAGCATCCAGTTTGGCTACGCCGTCTTTGTCCAAGGCGAAGACCAGGAGGCAAGACTCATCTGCACCATGGCTGCCGTTGCCCTCAACGGGGTCAAGAGCTACTATGAGGAGAAGTACGATAAAGGCACCTTTATCAAAAATATTATTAAGTTGGCTAACTATTTTAGAGTCAAAATTATTTAATAAATTTCCAGTAATGCCATTAACATCATTAAGTACTTCTATTACACTATTTAATTTATCTACAGATGGAGTTTGTCCATTAGCAAGCTGATTTTTTATACTTCCTAATACATCTTTTGCTGATTCTAATTTTTCTGTTGTAGCATTTATTTTGTTTATAGTATCTTCTAGAGCTGTACCTGGAGCTATATTGCTTAATTTAGTTAAAAAATTTCCCAAAGTTGATGATATATTTGACAAATTATTTACTTTATCATATAAATTATCAACTATTTCAGGCGCCTTTTCATAATTTTCTTCTATAGCATTTATTAAATCTTTAACTCCACCAGCTATAGAGACTGATAAATCATTTATTATTTGTAAATCATTTTTTATAGTTGGTGCAATATCATTCATACTAGATTTTGTACTTTTTAAAAATTCTTTAACATCTGATGATAAACTCTCTGAACTTTTTAATGTACTTTCAATTTTTGGCATATTAGTTTGTAAGACTTTTACTACATCTGTCATTTTTTCAGAGGCATCACTAGCTGTATTTAAAATATCTTCTATTTTAGTAAATTTACCTTGTACCTCGATTAAAGATCCTTCTATTTTTGTCAATGTTGGCAACTTATCTTCTAATGTTATTCCTGCTTCATTCATTATTTCAAATACTGCTTCACTTGCCGTTTTTACTACAGTTTGATTTACTTGTTGTTGAATTGTTGATGCTCCTTTGTCTGTTATTTTAGGAGCAATGGCATTTATTTTTTCATTAACTGTATATACTATTTTTGCTTTTTTAATATCTTTATCCAATATTGATACTAAGTTTTTTGAAAAATCTTTTGTAATTTCTATAGATGCATAATATTTACCTGTTTCTACACCAGTTTTTGCTTCTTTACTATCAACAAATTTCCATCCCAAAGCTTTGTTTTCTTTCAATTGTTTAATCAGTCTATCTCCCATATTCAAATCCTTATCAAATAGAGTAGTTCCTTCATCATTATTTACTACTGCTACAGCTATATTAGATGTGTTTCCATAAGGATCCCAAGATGCTTTTATATTAAACCAAGCATATAAAGATGGTAAAATTGCTAATCCGATTAATAAAATTAATACAGATACATTGGAAAACATATCTTTTAAATCATCTTGAAAAATTTTAATTATATTTTTCATTATTACTCCTCCGAAGTTTTATAAATTAAAAATGTCTTATTGAAATTAAACTTATTTTCTGTCTAATTTTTAATATTTATACAAAAATGAGGAATAAGTCTATAATATAAAATTATTAAATTAATATATATTATTCAAAAAAATAAAGGGTACTCAATAATTGAGACCCTTTATTCATCATTAATTTTAAATTTATACTCCAACTACTTTTTTTACTCCTGGAACTTCTTTAACTAATAAATTTTCTATAACTGCTTTTAAAGTCATTGTAGCACCTGGGCATCCAGAACATGCTCCTTTTAATCTAACTAATACTATACCGTCATCACTTACTTCTACTTTAACTTCAAATGTTGTTTCATCATAAGTTACTCCTCCTAGAGTGCCTTTAACTTCTTTTACAGTATAAGTATGACTTCCAACTTCATTATATTTTATTTCACTAAATACAATTGATCCTTTTTCATCATTCTTTCCACTTGCAACTTCCTTATTATTTTCACCTACAACTTTGAACTCAAACATTCCTTCTGTTAAATCTTTTCCTGTTAATTTCTTTGTTCCTTCTAATATTACTGATGTTGATTTGCTATCTTCTAATTTCCCTGTAAAGTCCCACTTATGAGACTCCTGGCCATCATTTTTAACTTTATTAGCAATTAAATTTCCATTTAATGCACCATATTCAATATTTGCATTAGGAGCTAATATTGTTCCCATGAAATAATCCCCAGTACCAACCTTCGCATAATCACTAGTGGTAAATAATTTATCTTCTCTTAAGCTATCATATAAATTCCACAAAACATTATTTTCTTTCCCTATAACTTGCTCTGTGTTTCCATGGTCATTAATTTTAGTTACTAAATTTGCTAAATAATCTTTATCTACACCAGTCATATCTACATTAATAATTAATGTTTGCCCTTCAGCTATATTTATCTTTAGATTTCTCTTATTATTTCCATCACTAATTTCATTAGCTTTAATATTCAAATAATAAAAACTACTATTTCCATCAGTGGTTATCTCTTGATTTTCACCATTTAAGCTCCCTAATTTTACTCCACTTGATGTTGGATTATCTGATAATGCTTTTGAAATTTTTTTCAAATTATCTAATTCAGCATCAATATTTATATACGGCTTTGAACCTTGTTCTTCCTTATATACTTCTATATTTTGAAGTCCAGTACCTCCAATTCCTATACTAACCTTATTTCCATTATCGGTTATCTGTGTTGGAATCTTGTTTCCAATAACAACATTTCCATCACTCTTTATTTGTGTAATATTATCCGCACTATTTTGAATGTAATTCTCCTCATTCAATTTTAATGATGAAGACTGGCTAGCCCCAAATCCTTGTCCCCCTGCATCTAAATCTTTAGTTGCTATATTTCCATTAGTATGAGCTGATAAAATAGCTTCTGTTGAAAAAATATGAAAATCAAATGCTGGTGTAGTATATTCAATACCATCCTTTACATATCTAAAAGTATTTTTGCTCTTATATTCTTCTGTCAATTTCTTAGTTGCATCCAAAACATTTATCGCTTCAAATTCAATTGAACTTTTTGTAATTTCTTCACATTCATCGATTTCAGATATTCCTAATACTTCATCAGTAACTTCAGTTGAATTTTGTATATCATCTATTTTTTCACTATCTTCTTTAACTTCATTAGTATTTTGTATTTCATCTATATTTCCAGAAACCTTATCTGTACTAGATTCTATATTAACTGCTATATTAACTTTTTCTTGTCCAATATTAACGACAATACTATCATTCACTAATTCTTCAACTTCTAAAATTGTGCCAATAATAGAAATATTAATTTCAGACGAATCAACTGCTTTATCATTCAGAGTTAGAGTATATACATTCTGACTATCAATCACAGGATTTGAAGTAAAATACTCTGGTTCATAATTTATTTTTACATTTTTAAAATTTAATGGCAAATCAATATTAACTTCATCTCCAGCTTGTATATTTTTATTGCTATTGGTATATTTTATATCTAATTCTACCTCATCATTTGCACTAAGGTTAACTACTGAATTAATGTCAGTTATCATTGAATTAATTTTTAATACACTTAATATATTTATATTCAAATTAGTTGCAAATACATTTGAAGTATAAAAAATATTAAACAATAACGTTATTACTAACATTAACGCTACCTTATTTTTTTCCCCATAACATAATCCCCCCTTATAATAACCATCAGTCAAAATAACCTTATGTAAAATTTTAACAGTCAACTGGTATTATATTCCGTTTTTTTTATCAAATAAATAATCCTATATAATAAAATAAAACTACATACTTATGATTAACTCTTCGTATTATTTTTTCACTTTATTCCTTAAGGTTAATAGGGGTATAAAAAAACTGATTCCTACACTAAATAGGAATCAGTTAATATATATTTGCTATGAAATTTATGATGAATGGATATATTGAAACTATATCTATTCATTAAGTTTTCAAAACAGTTCAAACACAGTATATCATATATACAATTATTTTAATTATGAGATTTTTAAATGACTTTCATAAAAATACTTAATGCAATTTCCTAGGAAATTATTTTTCCTTTAAATCATTAATCATATCTCTAAGCTCAGCTGCTCTTTCAAATTGAAGATTTTTAGCTGCATCTTTCATTTCTTCAGTATATTGCTTAATTAACTTCTTCTTTTCCTTCTCAGTTAAAGTAGAAGATTCTTTACTAATCTTATATTCTGAAGATTCCTCTGCAACTTTAGTTGCTTCAATTACATCTCTTATATCCTTAATAATTGTCTTTGGTACAATACCATGCTCCTCATTGTACTTCATTTGGATTTCTCTTCTTCTATTTGTTTCTTTAATAGCTCTATCCATAGACCCAGTCATTTTATCTGCATACATAATTACTTTACTTTCAGAATTTCTAGCTGCTCTACCTATAGTTTGAACCATAGATGTTTCAGAACGTAAAAATCCTTCCTTATCTGCATCTAAAATTGCAACAAGAGCAACTTCTGGAATATCCAGCCCTTCCCTTAATAAGTTTATTCCAACAAGAACATCGAATTCACCTAATCTTAAATTTCTTATTATCTCCATTCTTTCAATAGTCTTTATATCAGAATGCATATAAGTAGTTTTAATACCTAATTCAGTTAAATACTTAGTTAAATCTTCAGCCATTCTCTTAGTTAATGTTGTTACTAAAGTTCTAAATCCTCTTTCTGTTGTTTTAATTATTTCTGCATAAAGGTCATCTATTTGTCCTGTTACAGGTCTAATTTCAACTATAGGATCTAACAGTCCTGTAGGTCTGATTATTTGCTCTGCAATATTAGTCGAATGATCTAATTCATATTGAGCTGGTGTTGCAGAAACAAATATAAGCTGATTAATTTTACTTTCAAATTCATTGAATTTAAGTGGTCTATTATCATAAGCACATGGAAGTCTAAATCCATATTCAACTAATGTATCCTTCCTAGATCTATCCCCTGCATACATTGCTCTACATTGTGGCAAAGTAACATGACTTTCATCTATAAACATTAAATAGTCATCTGGGAAGTAATCTAACAAAGTCTTCGGTGGAGTACCTGGTGCTCTTCCATCTAAAACTCTTGAGTAGTTTTCTATCCCACTACAATATCCCATTTCCTTAATCATTTCTATATCATAATTAGTTCTTTGTCTCAATCTTTGAGCCTCTAATAATTTATCTTGAGATGTTAGCTCTCTTAATCTATCTTCTAATTCATCTTCAATTTGTTTTATTGCCTTATTTAAAGTTTCTTGAGATGCCGCAAAGTGAGAAGCTGGGAAAATAGCAACATGCTCTCTTTCTCCTAATATCTTTCCTGTTAATATATCAAATTCTCTTATTCTATCAATTTCATCACCAAAGAACTCTATTCTAATTCCCTTAGTTGAAGATGAAGCTGGAACAATATCTAATGAATCTCCTCTAACTCTAAATGTACCTCTAGAAAAATCAATATCATTTCTCTCATATTGAATTTCTATAAGCTTCTTAATTATTTCATCCCTTTCCTTTTCCATTCCAACTCTTAAAGAAATAGTTAACTTCTTATATTCATCTGGATTACCTAATCCATATATACAAGATACTGATGCTACTATTATTACATCTCTTCTTTCAAATAATGCTGATGTAGCCGAATGCCTTAGCTTATCTATTTCATCATTTATAGAAGCATCTTTTTCAATAAAAGTATCAGTTTGTGGAACATATGCTTCAGGTTGATAATAATCATAGTATGATACAAAATATTCTACTATATTGTCTGGAAAGAATTCCCTAAACTCTGAACATAATTGTGCTGCTAATGTTTTATTATGAGCTAAAACTATAGTGGGTTTTTGTACCCTTTCTATTATATTTGCCATTGTATATGTCTTACCAGAACCAGTTACCCCTAGTAATGTTTGATATTTTTCATTTTTCTCTATCCCTGCCACTAAACTATCTATAGCTGCAGGCTGATCTCCAGTTGGTTTAAACTTAGAATGTATCTTAAATTTTCCCATGTATATCAACTCCAAATTTTTCTTATTCACATAAATACATTTTACTTTTTATCTTCACCATTTTCAAAACTTTTATAACAAAAAGTAGAGGTTAGTATAAACTTGCCTCTACTTTTTGTTTTTAAGTTCATCAATTATATTCTTTAAATCATCAGGTTTTATTTCAAATATATCTTCCTTTTTAACCATTTTTGGTACTAAAAGGAGACCTAATCTTTTGTTTCTAGGTTGTACAATATATTCTAACACTTGTCCTGAATTATTTTTTATTTTAATTGGTATATTAAATATTGTATCTTTAGCAGCTTTAAATATATCTACTTCTGATTGTATATTTTGTCCATTAATTTCAATAATTTTATCCCCACGCTTAATGCCAACTTCATATGCCGGTGAATTTGGGGTAACTTCAAGAACCATTATTCCTTCATCATCGCTTACGTATAGACATTCACCCTTTTTCTCTACATTAGTTTCATACCTCATAATTAATTCATAAGCCAAAGGCAGATAAATAATGGCAAATATCTCTCCTAATATATTAATTCCTGCAAGTTGCGCTATTAACATAATAGAAACACCGTAAACTAAAATTGCTCCACCACATCTTAATGCTTTTACCTTTTTCTCCTGAGTAAAGGTAACATTTCCATAACCCATCATTCCATACAACGGAATAGCTGCTATCATTGTAGTTGCTAATATCGCTAATGTTTCACTTCTATTAACTATAGGCCACCATGATGATACATTTAAATAAACTGAATCAGTTGTTGATGCACTATTTGAAAAAATCATCAATATAGCTATTGGAACTGGCCAATATCTGCTAAATGAAAATCCACCAACTATTTTGTTTTCCCTATTACTCATCTTTCTTTGTAAATACAGGAATTGCTCCTCTATTCCCATCAATTATTATTAAAATTCCCTCAAGTACATACATTACTCCAATGAAAGTAGTTAATGATAATATGTTGATATTCATAAACAACTTCATTCCTGAAATATTGCTAATTATCTTTAAGCAAATTCCTATTATTCCTAAAATTGCTCCTGAATATGCATATGATATATATTTCTTTTTATAAAATAAAGATAATATTGATATCATAAATATAAATTCTATACCTGAATTTTCACTAAATGTAACTCCAAGTACGGATAATATAACAGTTCCAATTGCACCTGCCAATATTCCTAATACAATCTGGGATAATGTTAGTTCAAGAGGGGTATTAATCCCCTCTCCTAATGTCATCTTTTGTATAGACACAATTCTAACATTTTTGAAATAAAATATTATCCCAAATATTAAAATCATAAGTAAATGCATTGGCTCAATAATTGCTATTGCTATAGACTGTAAACTATGAATTATTAAATCCATCTTGAGCCTCCTAAATTAATTCTTTTCTTTTATTACCTCTAAGGCTTTTTGAAATTGTGGATCAATGCTTCTATCATAATCTTGGTCTAATATATCTTGTGGAATTTCCACAGTAATGTCTGGTTCAATACCAGTACCATGTATATTTTCCCCATTTGGAGTATAATACTTTGAAGTTGTAACCTTAAGTCCTCCCATTTCATTTGGTAAAACTTTAAGTTGTTGAACTATTCCTTTACCAAATGTAGTTGTTCCTATTGTTGTAGCAGCTTCATGATCTCTTAATGCTCCTGTAACAACCTCTGATGCACTTGCACTACCTCCATCAACAAGGACAACTAATGGTATTCCTATAGCATCTCCACCTATTGAATTTGAGATTACTTTTTTATTATATTTATCAATTGTATAAGTTACTACTTCTCCTTCTGGAATAAAATTAGAAGCAATTTCAACACATTCATTTAAGTATCCACCTGGGTTTCCTCTTAAATCTAATATTAGTTTTTTCATTCCTTGGTCTTTTAATTCATTTAATTTTTCACTAAACTTATCACTTACTTCTTCATCACTAAAAGTGCTTATTTGAATATATCCTATTCCATCTTCAAGGATTTCACCTTTTACTGATTCAGTTTTAATTTCAGCTCTTACAATTGTTACTTCAAAAGGCTCTTCAACCCCTTCTCTACTAATAGTTAAAGTAACTGGAGCCCCTTCTTCACCTCTAACTCTTGATACAACAGCTTCTGTATTTAAATCTGTAACTTCATAATCATCAACTTTTAATATTATATCTCCAGCTTTTAGTCCAGCTTCTTCTGCAGGTGAACCTTCAACTGGCGCTATTATTGTAACCTTGTTATCTCTAACACCTAACTGAGCTCCTATTCCATAAAAACTACCTTGGCTAGATTCCATAAATGCATTAAACTCTTCATTATCCATATAAACTGTATATGGATCTCCAACTGCTTCTGCCATTCCCTTCATTGCACCTTCAAGTAGCTTTTCATCATCTAACTCTCCATCATACATTGAAAACAGCATGCTTCTTAAAGTAAATAAATTTGAATACTTTCCTGAATCCTCAATTGCCTCTAAATCAGCAACTGCCTTTTCTGGAACTGATCCAATTACAATACCTTTAGTTGCCAACATATTACCTAAGTAAAATACCCCTAAATACGATCCTACAAGAAATGCTACGACTATTAAACCTTTTATAATTTTATATTTCTTTTTCTTTGGTTTAATTTCCTCTCCATTTAAATTCTCCATAAATATTCGTTCCTTTCTATATTTAATATATTATATTTACTTATTTTTACCCTTTATTTGCTTAAAACTACAACCCATAATAAATTAATGAGTTGTAGTTTCCAAATAATTTCTATATATATATTTTTGCCTAATAAATAAATTCTATATACTATACAATTAAGAATTTTCTTAATGCAAATATACTTCCTATAGCTCCAACTACTACTCCTCCACCAACGAAGCAAGCTAATAATGTAGTTAAAACAAATTGTGGTTGTACTAGATTTACTATAAACATAGATGATACTATCCATCTAAATATGCCATTATATGCAAAGTATAATAATATACTTGATAATAATGAACCAATTGCACCAATTACTATACCTTCAATAACAAATGGCCATCTAATAAACCAGTCTGTTGCTCCAACAAACTTCATAATTCCAACTTCTCTTCTTCTTGAGTAAACTGTAAGCTTTATTGTGTTCATTATTAAGAATACTGATACTCCTATAAATACTGCAAATAGACCAATACCTACAATTTGAACTACATCAACAAATTTGCTTATTGTATCAATAACATCTTGTTGATTTCCTATTCCTTCAACACCAGTCATATTTTCAACACTCTTTATTACATCTTCTGCAGCAGCTGGGTCTTTTAAATTAACTATAAATGAGCTTGGTAATGGGTTATTATTTAAATCATAACCTTCTAATAATCCTTCATTACTTCCTAAATTCTCTTTTAAATTTAAAAATGCTTCATCTTTTGATTCATATGTAACTTCACTAACTTGTTCTTGTTCCATTAATTTTAATTCTATTTCTTTTTGATCAACTAATTTTATGTCATCCTTAAGATATACTTGGATTTGAATTTTAGATGCTACATCTTCTATACTTTTATTAAAGTTTAATGCTAATAAAGTAAACGTACCAAAAACGAAAAATGTTATTAACACTGTAATCATTGCAGCAATACTGATTGTCCTATTTCTTTTTATGCTTTTAAATGCATCAACTATAAAATAGTTTAACGTACTAATTTTCATTTTCGTACATCCCCTTCCTATCATCTCTTACTATAGTTCCCTTATCAATAGCTATAACTCTCTTTTGCATATTATCAACTATGTCTTTTGCGTGAGTAGCCATTAATATTGTTGTTCCTGCTCTATTTATATCTTCTAATAAATCCATGATTTCTTTTGCTGTTTCAGGGTCAAGGTTACCTGTAGGTTCATCAGCTATTAATACTGATGGATTATTAACTATAGCTCTTGCTAATGATACTCTTTGTTGTTCTCCTCCAGATAATTCATTAGGAAACATCTTATACTTATGAGATAAGCCAACTAAAGATAATACCATAGGCACTCTTCTTCTAATTTCTCTTTGTGATGCTTCAACAACTCTCATTGCAAAAGCAACATTTTCATATACATTTAAAGTTGGTATAAGTCTAAAATCTTGGAATACCATCCCTATCTTTCTTCTGTAATATGGAACTTGTTTTCTAGTTACTTTAGATAGTTCTTTATCTGCAACTATAATTTCTCCCATTGTTGGATCTACTTCTTTTAATAACATTTTTATGAAAGTAGACTTACCTGCACCAGAAGGTCCAACTAAAAAAACGAAATCTCCTGAATTAATTTTTATATTTACATTCGATAAAGCTTTTACATTGTTGTCATATACCTTTGACACGTCCTTAAATTCAATCATAAATACACCTCTTTATATCATTAACTTCTATCTCTTGACAAACTATAAAGCCATTATAACATACAAACGCCTATAATACCAACATTTAAGGTGCATTTACCTTATATTACTATGTTTAAACCCAACTTAGTATTATATTATTAAAGTTGTTTTTTAAGGTATATCTTCAATAAATAGACTTAAATTTTATATTATTCGTAAGCTTTAAAACCTTCTCCTAAAACTTCTGTAGAATCATTTACTGTTAAGAAAGCAGCTGGATCTATTTCTTTTACATGTTTTTTTAATGCAATAAACTGATTTGAATTTAAAACTGTATATATTATCTTTACATCGCTTCCAGTATATCCACCATTTCCATTAAGTACAGTACATCCTCTATCAATATTTTTAATTATGTGATTAACTATTTCTTTTTCCTTTGATGTTATTATAAATACTTGCTTACAAGTATTAAATCCATCTATAAATTTATCAATTATTAGACCTATTAAAATAACACTAAAGAATCCAAATAATCCTTTATCAACCCCAAACACACTAATTGCTAATAAACAAACAAACGAATCTGTAAGTAAAACTGATATTCCTATACCAATTGGTGTAAACTTACTTATTATAGCTGCTATAATGCTAGTTCCTCCAGTAGAAGCTCCTTGATGAAACACTATTGCAGCTCCCATTCCTAAAAGAATTGAACCAAACACACTTGCTAAAAACATATTTTCAGTTAAAATGCCTGGTTTTAATATTTTTTCAATTATCCACATAAATACAGATAACATTACAGTAGCATAAATACTTTTTGCTCCAAATGATTTCCCTAGGACAATAAATGCTAATATAAATAATAGTATATTAAGCACAAGAACAACAATACTAGTATCTAATCCTGAAACCTTATTTACAACTAGACCTATACCAGATACTCCTCCTGCAGCTATATCACATGGAAAGAAAAAATATTCTAGTGCTATAGCCGTTAATGCTACTCCAATTGTTGTTAATAAATACTCTTTAATCTTTTGCATACATATCTCCCATCCTTATTTAATTTTCATCTATTCCCATAAATCCTTCACCCATAACCTCATGAACTTCTCCAACTGTGATAAAAGCATTTTTATCAATTTCCCTAATTTTGTTTTTTAGCTTTATGAATTCACTTCTATCTAATACAGTATATAATAGTGCAGTATCCTTCCCAGTAAATCCTCCAACACCTTTTATAAAAGTACATCCTCTTTCCAAATCATTCAATATGAATTTACTTATATCCTTATTTTTATCACTTATTATGGTAATTTCACTTTTAGTCTTAAATCCAGCTATTATATTATCTATGACAACTCCATTAATTATTACTGATAATAATCCATATAACCCCATATTTATTCCAAAAGTTATTGCCCCTAATAAAGTTACTAAAAAATCAACCATTAATAATGATTTTCCTATTTCTATATGGAAAAATTTATTTAATATTTTTGCTATTATATCTGTTCCACCAGTTGAAGCATTGGCATTAAACACTATTGCCATTCCCCCTGCAGATATTAATGTACCAAATATAGTTGCTAACATCAAATCATTAGTAATATTTATTGGTATAAAAGTTTGCATTAGCCACATTGATACTGATAATAAAACACTAGAATATATAGTTTTAGCACCAAATTTAGCTCCTAAAACTATTAATGCAATAACAAATAAAACTGCATCCATCATTAAAACTAATGGTCCGATAGATATAAAAGGAATATAATGATTTATTACAATGGCTAATCCTGTTATACCTCCTGCTGCTATATTATTAGGCTCAAAAAAATAAACAACTGAAATTGCAACTAGAAGTATACCAATTGTAATCAGAGCAAATTCTTTAATATTTTTCTTTTTCATCTAATTACCCCCTTACCAAAATAAAATTACTTGTATTATTTTCCCTCATTATATATATTTTATCCTATGCAATTTAACACACTTCTCCATTATATACTTTATTTAACCATAAAAAAACTGCGATTTTTTAATCGCAGTTTTAGTGGTAAATAGCTGTTTGTGGTTTATCTTATAGCTAAATGCTGTAAATAACAACATCATGCTCCTAGATAATAAATCCTAAACTTCGAATGTAGTTAAAACTCCATCTGAAATTAAGAATTAAGTATATATTTAAATCTATTTTTTTAGAGTAATTGCGTCTTTAACTTTATTAACTATATCTTGAGCTGTTAAATTGTATGCCTTTAATAATTCATCTGGCTTACCACTTTCTCCAAATACGTCATTAACTCCAACCTTTAAAACTGGCACTGGATACTTTTCAGTAACAGCTTCTGCCACTGCAGAACCTAATCCACCAATTACACTGTGCTCTTCTGCAGTTACAATTGCTCCAGTTTCTTTAGCAGATTCAATTATTAATTCGCTATCTAAAGGTTTGATTGTATGTATATTTATAACCTTAGCATTGATTCCCTCATTTGCTAAAATGTCTTTTGCTTCAATTGCTGCATCAACCATAATTCCTGTTGCAATTATAGTAACGTCTTTTCCTTCTGATAAAACAACACCTTTTCCTAATTTGAATTCATAAGTGTTCTCATCATTTATAACATTAACTGCAGCTCTTCCTAATCTTACATAACAAGGACCATCATAATTTGTTATAGCTTTAATTGCTGCCATAGTTTCAACTGCATCTGCAGGTGATATAACTACCATGTTTGGTATACTTCTCATTAATGATAAG
>ERZ827528.3245-NODE-3245-length-13559-cov-10.095749_pt1 | contig 13559 bp, 10 predicted proteins | sample MGYA00519768_ERZ827528 | MGnify/ENA primary metagenome ERZ827528 (study PRJEB31778, sample SAMEA3449343) | human gut metagenome | biome: human gut; feature: human-associated habitat; material: faeces | place: United Kingdom | collected 2010/2012 ...
GCCGATCACGGCGTCGAACCACACGTACAGCTTCTTGTTCGGGTTGTCGATCCAGTCCTTCACCGGCACCGGAATACCCCAGTCGATGTCGCGCGTGATGGCGCGCGGCTTGACCTCTTTGAACAGGCCGATGGAAAAGTTGATGACATTGGTGCGCCAGCCTTCGCGGGTCTTCAGCCACGCGAGATTGGCTTCGGCCAGTGCCGGCAGGTCGAGGAAGAAATGTTCGGTCTCTTCGAAGCGCGGGGTTTCGCCGTTGATCTTGGACACCGGGTTGATCAGCTCGTCCGGGTCCAGCTCGTTGCCGCAGGCATCGCACTGGTCGCCACGGGCGCCGTCCGCACCGCAGATCGGGCAGGTGCCCTCAATATAACGGTCCGGCAGGGTGCGGCCAGTGGAGGGGGAGATGGCAACCTTCTGAGTGCCCTTGTAGATGTAGCCGTTTTCCAGGCACTGCTTGAACAGCTCCTGCACAACCTTCTCATGGTTGCCGGTGGTGGTGCGCGTGAACAGGTCGTAGCTCAGACCCAGATCGCACAGATCCTTGGCGATCACGCGGTTGTACCGGTTGGCAAGCTCCTGAGCGCTCACGCCTTCCTTATCGGCCTCCACCAGAATCGGGGTGCCGTGCTCATCGGTACCCGAGACCATTAGCACGTCATTGCCCTTCATGCGTTCGTATCGTGCGTACACGTCGGACGGAACGCCGAATCCGGCGACGTGACCGATGTGACGCGGGCCGTTCGCGTACGGCCATGCAACATTCACCAAAATATGACTCATAACGCCCGATTATCCGGCGCGGCGGGGACACCGGAACGCGAATGTGGACAACGGAAAAATATCCACATGCATACGCACATTCCAGCCGTCTGGCGGCAAAGGAATATCCACATATCCACAGATTTCCGCAGGCCGTTGTGCCGGGTGGGCAATTCGTTCTACGGTCTGCCCATGAACAGTTCCACAGCGCTTCAGCGCAGACACAGATCACGGGCGAGACCCATCGTCCCGCCATTGCTGCATTCGCACGAACTTCCCGGCCCTATGAGCCTGAACAGGCTGTCGCGGGGCGGCACGGTATGCTCCCTGGACGGGCATAGCGGGTATTGGTCCGAACACGGCGACACCTTATATGGCAGGGCCCTTATCGTCCATAACATCATCCCCTCCGCCACCGTGGCATGCATGCGCACCGCATTATGGGTATGGATGGGCGGATTGTTCCCCGAAACCGTGGACGTGCTGTCCGGATCGCATTACCGGACCATGCGGCACGGTAGACCCATACGCGTATTCGCCAGAAGAGTCGACCACGACCATGTACAGACCCTCGGCGATCTCAACATCACCAGCCCGCCCCGGACCGCCTGCGATATCGCGACAATGGCCAACAGAAGACCAGACGCCGCAGTGTTCGCCGATCGGGTGGCCGACCTCATGCACACATACCGGTTCACGCCGGACGACTGCGCCGCCATTCTTGGAGCGAATCCATGCGCCACGACGGTGCCGCACGCCAAAGCCTTTTTGAACACCGTCCGCATGTATTACGAGGAACGTCACCATGCCAGAGCGCGGGAAAGACAGGCAATGATGCCGTTGCGAAAACATTACGCAAGCCGCGATGAGCGCAGCGAAGCGAAGCAGAAAACACAAGGAGACAATTGGCCGGAAGGGGAGCGCGGGAAAGGGGAGCGCGAACAATGCCAATATTTACAAGGGTGACGATTGCAAAAAAGGGGAGCCAGACGGCAAAGAAGCAGCGCCTTCGCTTACTACGCCAAGCGAACCGGCTGAAGCAATTAGACGCGTACGATTCCAAACAATCCACACAGGTAGGCAAACCGACCGGCGAATTGGAACCGCCGGCACCGCCGTTGGCATTGACGCCGGCGCTCGCGGCCGATCCGGAAACGGCGATCGAAGTGATCGAAGTATTGTGGCGTATTGCGCGTGACGAACCGGAATTGCGCCGGTGGCTGGTCATCAACCCCAAAGCGGACGCAAGCTTGCTGGAATACGTGTCTCAGGCCGGCGGCCCCGGTGTGAAACAGGCGCTGAACGTGTTGTTCGACTCCCTGGACGCGTTGGAATCGGAACGCGCTGGGTCTGTTGTCTCCAAGCCTGCCGTTGCTGGGGTTGCCGCCTGACGGCTTGCGTGGTTGCTGTTCGGCAACCCTGCCAGCCAGTTACCCCGCTTTGGGCTCTGTGCTTTACTGGGCCTTGATGTCCAGTACGGCTGCATACACCTGCTTGCGGTTCGGCAGGGAGCCGTCCGGCAGCGGGTGCTCGGCAACCACCTGGGTGATGGCCTCCTTGATGCGCAGGCCTTCGTGCTGCGCCTTGTCGATGGCCAGCCGGGCCAGATCCTCGGTGCTGAGCACGCTGGGTGCGTTCGCGTTGATTTCCTCGTCGGAGGCGCCTTCGATCACCAGCACCATTTCGCCGCGCGGTGGATCGTTCACCACGCTGTCGTGGATTTCGGCGATGGTGCCGCGGCGGATCTGCTCGTAATCCTTGGTGAGTTCGCGGCACAACGCCATGTGGCGGTTCGGGCCGAAGGATTCCAGCAGGTCGTCCATGGAGTCGGCGATGCGGTGCAGCGTCTCATAGAACACGATGGTGCGCGGTTCCGACTTGAGCATGCGCAGATGCTGCATGCGCTCGGCGTGCTTGCGTGGCAGGAATCCCTCGTAGCAGAAGCGGTCGGTGGGCAGTCCGGACAAGCACAATGCGTCGAGTACGGCGCTGGGGCCGGGGGCGCAGGTGACGGGCAGGTTGCGTTCGATGGCGCGGCGCACGATGGCCAGACCGGGATCGTTGATGGTGGGCATGCCGGCGTCGGAAACCACCAGCACGGTCGCACCGGTTTCCACGTTGTCGAGCAGACCGTCGGCCTTATCGCGTTCGTTGTGGTCGTGGTAGGCGACCACGCGGCCGTTCACGTGCACGCCGAGACGGTTCGCCAGGTCGTATAGGCGCCGGGTGTCTTCCGCCGCAACGATGTCGGCGTGTTCCAGCAGCGCTTTGAGTCGATCGGAAGCGTCGCCCGTATTGCCGATCGGCGTTGCGGCCAGCACCACCGTGCCTTCGGGAACCATCGGATTCGTGTTTGTTTCTGCGCCTTGCTCTTCAGTCATGCCTTCCAGTATCGCCCACGCCCCGCACAATGCCGGCTTTGGGCTGGTGCGTGGGAATCTGGTGCGCGTGGTTGCTGCAGGCATTGCATGCCTTGCTCGCGTTATTATAAAGCATTATACTTATTTTATTTATTATATTTATTTTAATTGGTGGGTTGTGAATCATGCAAAATCCGTTCAAGCCGACAGCTGGGCGCATTCCGCCGGTGCTCGTAGGGCGAGAAGACATTATCAGCGATTTCGACTACGCCATGATGGACGGTGTGGGAAGCCCCGGAAGGCTCATGTTCATCACGGGAGCGCGGGGCGTCGGTAAGACAGTCATGCTTGATACGTTGGGAACCCGTGCTCGGCAACAAGGGTGGGAAGTCATCGATGAAACCGCTGATTGTGGTTTCATACAACGTCTTGTCGATACGCTTGCAGGGAAAGAAGATGCACATATAAGTGCATACAATATGCCTGAGCTTGGTGTGGACGGCGGTTTTGGCAAAGTCGAGCTTAATCTTGGACGTGTTGAGCTTGATCGCAGAGAGGAACGGCCTCTTACCCTTCGTAGGGCAGTTGGTGCGCGTTTGGATGAGATGGATGAATCCTCCCAAGGAATCCTTATCACTTTGGATGAGGTGCAATCCGGTTCGATGGATGAGATCAGGGCATTGTCTATAGCGATGCAGCATCTGATTCGTGAGGGGCGCAATGTTGCTCTTATTTTCGCGGGTTTGCCGTCGGCTGTGAACGAAGTGTTGTCGGACAAAGCCATAACGTTCCTGCAACGAGCGGAACGCTACCATCTTGGTTCGGTTCCTGCCGAAAAAGTGCTGGAGGCGTTTGAAGAATCATTCGGTGGGGAGAAGAAGGCAGGGATGGAGACTCTGATTCGTCTGACCAAGGCGACTCATGGGTACCCATTCATGATTCAGCTTGTCGGCTATTGGGCATGGCGATTGTCTGAGATTAATGGGCATGGCGAATGGGTTACCGAAGAGGATGCGGAGCAGGGTATAGAACGCGCGAAGGTAAAGCTTGGAGATATGGTGTACATGCCTGCCTTGCGCAAGCTGCCGGCACAGGCGATTAATTATCTGCTTGCCATGTCGGTGGATGATGACGTTTCCAACACAGGTGAGGTTGCCCGTCGTATGAACCGTTCTCCGCAGTTTGGCAACGTTTATCGCACCATGCTTATCGAGAACGATCTTATTGAGCCGGTCGCCTACGGCAAGGTTGCATTCAAGATGCCGTATTTGCGTGACTACTTGCGTGAGCATGGGGCCTATCTGCAAATGCGGGAGAACATCAGCGAAATGGCTGGCGAATAGTCCCAGGGTTTGATGGTAGCGAATATGGTGCAGCAGGCTTGGCATTGGTTGGAGTGACTGGAACGACTGAACGAAAAACGTAGTTTCTATCATTTTGAATCGCGTATCGGCCGGAAACGCACTTCTTATTTATAGTTTCTATAAATAAGCATGTGGAAATGGCAGGAAAGCGGTTTATAAGTACAAGCTATAGAACATTGGCAGGCTATTTCATATTGGCCGATTTGGTCAACTTCCAAGCATTGCCAGGACAGTGGCTGAAGGCCGATTCCATGTATCGGACTGGTTCTGTGGCCGCAACGCCCATTCGCGTGGTATACGTTTCGTGCCCATGCTCTCTGCCGAGAAGAAGCTGACTACTGAGATATGTCGCCTTCCATGAGTGTGCCCATGCCAATGATTAACAAACCGGAGCGCCTAGACTGCTCATATAGCAGACACGTATGCTGCGAAAAAGACATGAAGCCCATGCACTTTTGCAGGTTCCCCGTATACCCCCCCCATAGCCACATACAGTGATGAAATGAAGAACTGTCGATGGAGAGCCGGTTCACCATCCATCCCCTCGAATCCCAGCGGACGTTGGGGCGAAGGCGAACCCCCTCCACCGATGCCATAGGAAGTCCCCATGCGGGGAGGTTGGAGAGAGCATATGAGTGCAAAGAAAGGCAAAGGCAAAGGGCTCGCGGTAGCTGTTGCCACTGTTGCCGCAGCTGGAACCATCGTTGCCCCGGCACTGGCCAATGAAACGGCCACTACTACCAATGAACAGGGCGCGCAGACGGTAGCCAAGACCACCCAAACCACGCAACGGAGCACGGCGCAGAGCGAGGTAGATAAAGCGACACAGGGTGTATCGGATGCGCAGTCCGCTCTTGATGCCGCTACGAGCAACAGGCAGCAGGCTCAACGGAATGCGGAGCAGGCTCAGCAGAACGTGCAACAGGCGCAGGCCGATGTGCAGCACAAGCAGCAGGACGTGGAACAGGCGCTTGCCAATGATCCGGCCACAAACCAAGCTCAGCAGAACGTGCAGGACGCGCAGAATCAGCTGAGTGCGGCGCAGAAGAATCTTGAAGTCGAACAGCAGAAGGCTGCTCAGCATGCCGAAACCCTGAAACAGGCTCAGCAGGCGGAACAGGCCGCGCAGGACGCGGCGAACGCCGCGCAGAACGCCAAGGATCAGGCCCAGCAGACCCGCGACCAGGCGAAGGCCAAGGTCGACGCGACCGACAAGGCGAAGCTCGACCAGACCACCAGCGAGAAGGCCGGGGCGCTCGACAAGGCCACGAAGGCCGCGGACGAGGCCCGGACCGCCGCCACGGACGCGCAGGCCAAGGCCGACGAGGCGAAGGCCGCGCTGGACGAGGCCACCGCCATCGCCGGCGACGCGGGCGACCCCGTCAAGGTCAAGGCCGCCCAGGACGCCGCCGTGAAGGCCGGTCAGGCCGTCGAGGCCGCGCAGCAGGCCGCGGGCAAGGCGGGCGACGCCGCCGACAAGGCGAAGAACGAGGCCGACTCCAAGGCGAAGACCGCCGAAACCGCCAAGAACGATCTCGACAAGGCCCGGACCGCCAGGGACAAGGCGCAGAAGAAGGCCGACCAGAGCGCCGAGGCGCTGCAGAAGGCCCAGTCCGGCAAGGCCACCGCCGACAAGGCGAAGGCGGACGCGAAGACCGCGGACGACAAGGCGCAGGCCAAGCTCAAGGACGCCGACTCCAAGCTCGCGGACGCGCAGGCCAAGGCCGACAGGGCGGACGCCGCCCAGCAGGCCGCGCAGACCGCGTACGAGCAGGCGAAGGCCGCCGCCGACGCTGCGAAGAAGGCCGCGGACGAGGCGGCGGAGAAGGAGGCGCAGGGCGCCGCCGGCTGGTTCCAGGCCGACAACGCGGAATACGCCTACAAGGTGCTGACCGACTCCAGCGTGTCCCACTACCTCGAATACACGCACATCGGCGCGAAGGACGACGCGACCAGCCTCGACAACCTCCTGAAGGCGCTCGACATGATCGACGAGTGCAACAGGCTGCGCGAGGGCGAGGGCCTGGAGCCCCTGAAGGTGTCCGAGACCGCGCTGGCGATGGCCATGGTGCAGGCCAACTTCGCCGCCAACGGCAACTACTTCCACAACCGCCAGTACGACAACGCGGGCGAGAACCTCGACTGGAACGGCGAGGACGCGAACCCCTACGACGACTGGTACACCGAGGAAAAGGCGGCCTATCAGGACGCGATCAAGTCCGGCCAGTATCCGGGGCTTGAGAACATGAGCGTCAACGAGGTCATCAAGACCTACCCGGAGCTGGCGAACAAGGTGGGCCACTACCTCAACGTCATCAACCCCGACTACGTGTCCACCGGCACCGCGTACAGCGGATACGGCGAGGGCTACTACGAGAACGCGTACAGCCAGGAATTCATGTCGAAGAACTGGAACGTGTACGCCGACAAGGACACCACGTACGATGCGGCCGACTACCGGAAGATGGTCGAGCAGTACGTAAGCTCCATCCGCAACGCGCAGTCCAACTACGAGAACGCCGTCAAGGCGATGAACGACGCGAAGAACGCGCTCGACAAGGCCAACACCGCCAAGACGGACGCCGCGAACACCCTCGCCACCGCCAAGGCCGCCAAGGCCACGGCGCAGACGGACGCGGCCAGGACCGCCGACCTGCTCGAACAGGCCGTTGCCGACGCCGACGCCAAGGCCAAGGCGTACGAGACCGCCAAGGCCGAGGCCGACAAGGACGCGAACACCCTGAAGGACGCGAACGCCCTGAAGGACGCGAACGCCACGCTCGAAGCCAGCAGCAAGGCGTACCAGACCGCCCAGTCCGCATCCGACCAGGCCGCGCAGGCCCTCAAGCAGGCCGAACAGGCCCGCGCCGACGCGCAGACCGCCTACGATCAGGCCGTCGCCGCGAAGGACAAGGCCGACCAGCGCGTGAACATCCTGACCAACGCGAAGGCCGAACTCGACAAGGCCCAGGCCGCATACGACACGGCCAAGACGCAGGCCGACCAGAAGGCCCAGGCCGCGAAGGACGCGAAGGACGCGCAGGCCAAGGCCCAGTCGGAATACGACACGGCCAGGACGGCATCCGACCAGGCCGAGGCACAGGTCAAGGCACTGGAACAGGCCGAGAACGACCTCAGGATCAGGACCGCGGCCCTCGCCACCGCGCAGGCCGACCTGACCGCCAAGACGGACGCGCTCAAGACGGCCAAGGCCAGGCAGGCCAAGGCCGACGAGCAGGTGAAGACCGCGCAGGAGGCCGTCGCCGACGCCAAGGCCAAGGTCGGGGAGGCGCAGAAGGCGCTCGACAAGGCCAAGGCCGACGCCAAGGACACCGAGGCCGTCAAGGCCGCGCAGGCCGCGCTCGACAAGGCGCAGGCCGACCTGGCCGCCAAGCAGGACGCGCTCAAGGCCGCGCAGGACGCGCAGGCCAAGGCCGACCAGAACGTCAAGACCGCCAAGGCCGCGCTCGACAAGGCCCAGACCGCCCTCAAGGCCGCGCAGGCACGCCTCGACGCCGAGAACAAGGCCAAGGCCGACGCCGCCGCTAAGAAGAACGAGCAGCAGTTGGGAGGCTCCCAGCAGACTGCTCTGAAGCCCACCGAACAGGCGACTTTGAACGCGGCCAAGACCTTCGACGCCGGTACTGGAAACCTTGCTTCCACCGGTACGGAAACGACGGCGCTTATCTTCACCTCCATCACACTTGCCACCCTCGGCCTTGCTGCATGGGGGCCGTCTCGCCGCAAGGCTGCAAAGCCTCGGCACGCTGCCTGATGCTATTGATGTGGTGATGAGCGGTCGTTACAAAAGACCAGGGTCGTCAAACAGCGTAGGGGCGGGGAGTATATATGACTCCCCGCCCCTACGCTGTTTGACTCAGATTTCGCGAGATGCGATGAAAACAAACGTCGACAAAAGACAAAGAAAAAAGCCTTCCGGAGGTGGAATTCCGAAAGGCTTTCGTGGAGCTGATGGTAGTCGAAACCACGACCTCTTCGATGCGAACGAAGCGCTCTACCAACTGAGCTACAGCCCCTTGGGTGTTGTACTGCTCCGCAGAACAACTCAATTCACTGTAGTACGACCCCCGCCTAAATGCAAAACGGCATCGCAGTGCACGTGTGTTGAACGTGTGTTGAGTGTGTGTCGGATGGGTGAATATCAGCGGCGTTCGATAGGGGCATGTGTCAGCAAGTGCATTCCGCCGCCGCACTCCCACTACCGCAACACCATATGTTGGTTGAGCTCGCGGCGCAGCTGCCGCCAATCCGGCAGATATGCGCTCATGCGGCGCTGAAAACCGGCACCGTGGCCGTGCTCCCATAGATGCGTCATCTCATGCACCAGCACGTATTCCAGGAATCTCCGATCCATCAGCCCCAGTTGCAGATTCAAGCGGATACGCCCCGTCTTCGGCGTGCATGACCCCCAGCGCGAGGTCATGGTACGTAGGGTGATGTGGGTAGGGGATCTGCCGATAATCGGCTCCCAGCGCGCAAGCAGGGCGGGAAGAGTCTTATTGATCGATGCCGCAGCCGCGCGGCGAAGATCGTCGTTCCATTCCACGGCACCCGTCGTCGCTGCCTGCTGCGCTTGCCGCCGTATAGCGTTCCGATTGGCGTCGATCCACGAGCGGCGGCTGCGCACAAACGAGACGATAGCGGCATCCGCCATGCGCACGGGCGCGGATATCTCCACTCGTCCTTCAGGTGGTTTAATGCGCAGATACATGTTCCTGATGGGTTTGCGCACCACATGCACGTCAAGGCCGTCGATCATCACAGCAAACCATTGTGAGGCCTGCCGCGAACATTCGCGGCTCCCAGCGGGTTCGCCTGCCATTCGCCGCCCGGCTGCCTCATGCACGTCTTGACAAGCCGCAAAGATAGACTGGCCGCATGTCACTTGGTTTGAACATCCTGCTGATCTTCATCTTCCTGCTGCTCGGATCGGTATTCGCCGGCACCGAACTCGCGCTGGTGAGTCTGCGCGGCTCGCAGATCGACCAGATGGAATTGCAGGACGCCCGCGGTGCACGCGTCGCCAAAATCGCCCGCGACCCCAATACCTTCCTGTCCAGCGTGCAGATCGGCGTCACGCTCTCTGGCTTCCTCTCCGCTTCGTTCGGCGAATCCTCCATCGCACCATTTGTAGTGCCCGTCGTGGAAGGCTGGGGTGTGCCGCACCATATCGCCGCGCCGCTGACCACCATCGGCCTGACGCTCATCATCTCCTACTGCTCGATCGTGATCTCCGAGCTGGTGCCCAAGCGTATCGCCATGCAGCGCAACGAGGCCATCGCGCGTGCGGTTGTGCCGGCCATCGACGTCTTCTCCAAGGTGTGCCGTCCGCTCATCTGGCTGATTGGTAAGAACACCAACGGTTTGGTGCGTCTGCTCGGCTTCGACCCGAACGAAACGGAAACCGAGGTATCCGACGATGAGCTGCGCGTGCTCGTCAACTCCAACACCAACCTGAGCAAGGACGAGCGTACGATCCTCGACGACGTGTTCGACGCTTCCGAAACGATTGTGGCCGAAGTGATGCGCCCGCGTGCCGACGTCGTGTTCATCGACGGGGCGATGAGCCTGGAAGAGGCGGCCGCCTTCGTGCGCGACCAACCGTATTCGCGCTATCCGGTCACCGGCAAGGACTTCGACGACGTGATCGGCTTCGTGCACGTGCGCGATCTGCTCGACGTGCGCGATCCGAATGCGAAAACCGTTTCCGACGTAACGCGCGAGGGCATCTCGTTGCCGGGCACCTCCAAGCTGCTGCCCAGCCTTGAACTGCTGCGCAAACGCGGCATCCACCTGGCAGTGGTGATCGACGAATACGGCGGCACCGACGGCATCGTCACCTTGGAAGACATGACCGAGGAACTGGTTGGCGATATCCGCGACGAATACGATCTGCCCACCGAAAAAGGCGGCGAACGAACCAGGCACAGCGCGTTCGTGAACGGTGTCGCTGCCATTGAAGGCGGCACCACGTTGGAAGACTTCGAAGACCTGACCGGCATTGAGCTGGAGGATGGGCCGTATGAGACGGTGGCCGGCTACTTCTTGGCGCATACCGGCAAAATGGGTGCCGTGGGCGACGTACTGCACTCCGACGAAGGCTACGATATGACCGTCACGCAGGTCGACGGGCGGCGTATCGCCATGATCGAGGTGCGCAAGGCCGAAGAGACGGACGAAGGCGCAGTCGCACATTCGTGAACATCGCCGGCAGACGGCGTAGAAATTGAAAAACCCTCGAAACCATGCGGTTTCGAGGGTTGTATTGTGGAGCATGCCGGGTTCGAACCGGCGACCCTCTGCTTGCAAAGCAGATGCGCTACCAGCTGCGCCAATGCCCCAGTGAAAAAAATAGCGACCTGAAGTCGCCGTTTTTCCGTGGGCCCGGAAGGACTTGAACCTTCGACCTCATCCTTATCAGGGATGCGCTCTAACCACCTGAGCTACGGGCCCGAACCATGCACTTCAAAAGCGCACAAGCAGTTAAGATACCAGAGGTGTGCACGTAAAGCAAAACTTCGGCGTGTCGTTTTCTGTGTAGCGTGCGGTCGTCAGTCTTACGGCCGGGTAAAACCCCAGTAAAACCAAGCTTGGAGTGGTGGTAAATAGGTAGTGTGGAACGTGTCAACGGCGAACGAAAGGCGAGACATGGATGCCTCACAGATTCCGCAGGACATTCTTGATGTGATGCACAATCCGGGCGTGTACTACTGCGATATGCCAGGCATGGGCGAGGCGCAGACCGCGCAACTGGAGATACTGTACGATTTCAACGCCACCAGGCCGCGCGAGGTCTCACGCAGGCGCGAACTGCTGGAGCGGTTCTTCGCCGAAGCGGGGGAGGGACTGTACATCGAGCCGCCGCTGCACGCCAACTGGGGGTGCAGCACCCATTGGGGCGCGCACTGCTATGCGAATTTCAACCTCACCTTGGTGGATGACGGCGAGATCTTCATCGGCGAGCACACCATGATCGGCCCGAATGTGACACTCACCACCACCGGTCATCCGATTCGCCCGGATCTGCGCGAACAGATCGCCCAATATTCCGAACCCATCCATATCGGCCGCAACGTGTGGATCGGCGCCGGCGTGATTGTGCTGCCGGGCGTGAGCATCGGCGACAATTCGGTGATCGGCGCGAACAGCCTGGTCACCAAGGACATCCCGGCGAATAGTGTCGCGTATGGCAGCCCATGCAAGGTGGTGCGGCCGATCGGGCAGCATGATTACGAGTATTACTGGCGCGATCGCCGGTATGACGATGCTGCTGCTGGCGGCGGCGATGCTGCTGGAGCAGCGGAGACCGCTGAAAAGGGCGATACGACTGCCGAAAAGGCGGCATGACTTGCAAATGAATCGGCATTGACAGCACTTATCGCATTCCGTAGGGGGTTTCGGGCTTCCGTAGGTGGTTGTTCGCAGTACTGCGGTTGAACAAAGGCTTATTTTCAGCGGTTTTATACCGGGGTATAGAAGCTCAACCCCCTACGGAACGGCAAAACCACCTACGGAACCGAGTGCAGACATGAAAAACGCCACCTCTGGGCAAAATATATGCCCGAGATGGCGCAGAATCCAGAATGGTACAGCTTCAGGGGCTAGAAGCTCAGAACCTCGACCTTGCCGGAATCCAACTGATAGCGTGCGCCGACCAGCATGAGTCGGTCCTCGGCCAAAGCCTGGCGAATCACGTCGGAACGGTCGACCAGTTCCTCGATGGTGCGCGCGATGTGTACGCGTTCGAAATCCTCATTCGATTCGAGTTCGGATTCGTGCGCCTGCCAGATGGAGAAACCGACGGTGCGCAGCATAATGGATTCCGCTTCGACGATGCGCTCATCAAGATCGGTGATGCTGTCGGCGGCCATGAGCGAATCCTCGGCGTCGGCGGTCATCTCATGCAACAGATTCTCATACTCCTTGACGCCCTGCTTGATGGCCCCACAGTTCTGATGGCCCAGAACCACCAGCAGCCGCACGCCCAGCGAGGAGACGGCGTATTCCAGTGAAGCGAGCACGGCATCGTCAACAATGTGCCCGGCCGTGCGCACGGTGAACAGGTCGCCTATTCCCGCGTCGAAAATGATGTCGGGGCTGACACGCGCATCAGAGCAGCTCAATATCGCCGCATCCGGCTCATGCGCGTCGATAACCGCCTCGCGCGCTTCCGCACTGCGGTTCGGGTGCACCGGCTTGCCCTCCGCGAATCTACGATTCCCCGCCAGCAGGCGGTTCCACACGCCACTCGCCGTGCCCTCGACCTCGTTCTGGTCCACAAACATCTCATCTGCCATTGATTCCGTCCCTCCATTGCTCAGGCTACGGATATCTTACGGTCAGGGCTGTCCGTGGATGCGTTCTGAAGCTGCGGGCGGAGAGAGCACCGGCAGGATGGCCGTTACCGGTAGGTGTCGCGAAGCTGCAGGATGTGTTGTTCGATTTGGTGGATCACCGCGATGAACGTGGCGTCGTCGCAGCCTGTGGGATCGGGCAACCCCCAATCGGCGTCGAACGGTCTGCCTATGTACGGGCAGCCCACGTCGCAGCCCATCGATATGGCGATGTCCGGGGCGGGGATCGCATCGATCGTCTTGCTGTACTGCGTGCGTTCCATGTTGATGCCGTACAGTTCCTTCATCAGTCGGACGGCGTCCTGATTGATGTGTGGCTTCGTTTCGTTTCCCGCCGAATAGCAGTCGAGCACATCGCCCGCAAGCAGTTTCCCGAGCGCTTCGGCAATCTGGCTGCGGCAGGAATTATGCACGCAGATGAACGCAACCTTCGCCTTACCCATGATTTGCCTCCGGTCCCTGACTGCTTTCTGGACTTCCGATGCCTACCTTAACGGGAACCGATACCAGACGACGCCGGCTCCGGAATCGCCCGATTCCAACCCTCTGCTGAAATGGACTGTCACTACGGAAAATGCTTGTGTCAAGACGCTCTCTGATTTGGGGACGCAAGCCTCGGCATATACAAGCCTTACTGGAACATTCATCCTGCAATGGCTCCGCAAACCTACGTACTGGTCGGAAGGTAGTTCCGGCAC
>ERZ827528.3246-NODE-3246-length-13559-cov-2.484375_pt1 | contig 13559 bp, 9 predicted proteins | sample MGYA00519768_ERZ827528 | MGnify/ENA primary metagenome ERZ827528 (study PRJEB31778, sample SAMEA3449343) | human gut metagenome | biome: human gut; feature: human-associated habitat; material: faeces | place: United Kingdom | collected 2010/2012 ...
TGCCGTCACATTTTCGTTTGTGACCGCAAAACTTTTGTTCGATTTATCTTCCGTCAATTCCATTCCGAGGCAGCGGGCAATCTGCTGCATGTCCACATATACGGTGTCATCCCGCACGACCGGAGCGTGAGACATCTCGATTTTTGTCGTATTGACGTAAACCTGTATTTCATCGCTTTCCGCTGCTTCCGGTACGTTCACTTCCGGAAGGGTGCCGGGCGCCTGCGCGGAAAATTTCTGAGGATAAATCCGTCCCTTGGTATAAACGCTCGGATTATCGATCAGAATATACGGATCCTCTACGGCAGGCTGTGCTGCATTCTCCTCGGTAGCCAGCTCGCTGACCATAATCGATATAGAATCCACGGTATACGCGGCAACAGGAAGCTCACTGGCCTCCGATACCGTTACACTGTTGATCAGAACCCGATATGTATCGCTGCCTCTTTGAAAAACGCAGCGAACGTTATACCTGACGTCCTCTTCCATTTCCATAAGCACATTGCCGGAATAATCAAGGATCACGGACTTCCCGTCCTGCTTCGTCACCTTTATGATATCGGTATTTGTGCTTTTCCCCAAATCTTCGGACGGCTGCTGCGTCGTAAAATTCAGTACCAACTCATTATTGAAATTCACATCGGCTTTCACAGATAAGTCAATATACAATTCTTCGTCTCTAGCCTCGATCGACCACCAGCGCATATCGCATCGGTTTATTGCAAGAGAGCGCGAACCAAGCACAGAGGAGTCCGGGCCTACTACTCTGATTCTGCTGTCCGCAGACACATAAGAGGCACCGAGCCCTGTAGAATCAGCGCTGAATTCTTCTGTTACTTCAAGATTTTCATACGTTACAAATACTCTTTCCACCATTTCGGCCTCCCCTTCGCCGTGAAGCTGTAATCCTGCGGGAAACGCTGCTGCCGTTATAACAACTGCCAGCAGCAAAGAAAGCCATTTCTTTTTCATCATATTTTTTCCTCAATTTCCTTCTATCAACTGACACGTCTCTGCGACGATTTCTTCTTGATGAACCTTCCGGCTTACTCTTTTGTCGCGCGTGGAGAGCTCTGCCGTATTTTCCTGAAGAGTTCGCGGGCTTACTACGATTCGGACGGGAACGCCAAGAAGATCTGCATCGGAAAACATGACGCCCGCTCTTACGTCCCGATCGTCATAAATCGTTTCCACTCCTTTTTCTTGAAGCTCTGCGTAAATCTTATCTGCCGCTGCTTTGACAGTGGGATCATCCGAACGCAGACAGCAGATATGAACCTGCCATGGCGCAATAGAAATCGGCCAGATCGGCCCGTACTCATCCCTGCGCACCTCACAGACGGAAGCCGCAAGTCTGCCAATTCCAATTCCATAGCAGCCCATGATCGGGTATTGCAGATTTCCGTCTTTGTCGACATACTGCATCCCCATGGTTTTCGTGTATTTCGTACCAAGCTGAAAAATATTTCCGACCTCTATTCCCCTTGAAATCTGGATCGCATGTCTGCCGCAGCAGGGACAGATCCCGCCTTCCTTGATCTTCGCAACCTCTGCAAATTCCACTGGGCCACAGTCCCGCTCAATATTTAAGCCGGTATAATGATAATCCCTGCGATTTGCTCCGCAGCACAAATTTCTGGCGTCTTTCAGGGAACGATCATAAACAACCGTGAAGTTTCCTGTCAATCCGTACGGACCGATAAATCCTGCCTCGATGCCAGACTCCTCCGTAATCACGCCAGGATGGAGTTCTGCGCCTACATAATTGCGCAGCTTCGTCTCGTTAACCTCCAGATCACCGCGCAGGAAGACAATAACATATTCATCCGTTTTATTTTTTTGATAGACGACGGCTTTGCAGGATTTTTCGAGCGGAATTTCCAGAAATTTGCAGACTTCCTCAATCGAAGAGGCACCCGGCGTTTCCGTCAGCTTAAGCTTCTGCTCGGCCTCTGAGGAATCATTCTGAACAACGCTTTCCGCAGCCTCCATATTCGCCCTGTAATCGCATTCCGTACATACCGCAATCGTATCTTCTCCGACAGGTGTCAAAAGCATATATTCATGGGAAACGCTTCCGCCCATCATGCCGGAATCCGACTGAACGGTAACGACCTCCGGAATCCCGACCCTTGCAAAAATCCTGTTGTATGCGTCAAAGCACTTTTTATAATAACGCTCCAGATCCTCCTGCGAGGTATGAAAGGAATACGCGTCTTTCATCGTGAATTCCCGAACCCGAATCAGTCCCGCACGAGGCCTCGCTTCATCTCGGAATTTTGTCTGGATCTGATAGATCATAAACGGATATCTCGTATAGCTGATCCCGTAATCGCGCACAAGCTGTACGGCCGCCTCCTCATGCGTCATGCCAAGCAGCATCGGCGCCCCGTTTCTGTCAGTAAAACGCAGCAGCTCGCTTCCCACGCTTTCGTATCTTCCCGATTCCTCCCAAAGGCTCGCCGGAAGAGCGACGGGAAATAACACTTCCTGGCCGTCTATGGCGTCCATTTCTTCCCGGATGATCTGCTCTATTTTTCTGCAAATCCGCTTAAGCGGCATATACTGGGAAAAAATGCCGCTCGCGACAAACTTCATATAGCCGCCGCGGAGCATCAGAGAATGACTGTCTATTACACAATCCGCAGGTTTTTCCTTGAATCTGTCTCCCACAAGCTTGTCCAATTTCATAATGATACTCCTTTGTGCTGTGATATCCCATTTAAAATACAACAATAATCATTATACAAATTTTACAAGCGAAAGACAAGTGGAAGTCACTTGTGTTTAAATAACTTTATTTCTTCCTTCAATAATTGATAATATTCGTCGCCGTAGACCGTATTGGGTTCGAGATCCTTACTTCTTTCTTCGTCGATCTGTTCTCCGATGACAAATTCGTTCCAAGATACGACAAGTGCCGTTTTAACGCCGATCAGCCGTGCCCTTGCCCATTCCTCCCGGAAAATCTTGCCGTTCTGTCTTCCGGAGGCCGGAATATAATCCGCATCACCTGGTTCTCCCTGTGCGCGGTAAGCAGCAACAATGGTCATCGCCTCCGGCTGCTTCGTTTCCTGATTCACGGCAAACGTCTGGGCGCCCCGGTCTTCCCAGCTCCAATATCCGTAAATGCTTTCCAGCGTTTCTGAATTTCTGAGCGAAGACTGCTCTGTGATAAAGCCCGTTACATAGCGTACCGTAAACCGATCATCATTCCAAACCTCGAGCGGATTTCGATCCGTTATAAATGTAGGCGTTCCGAGATATACCATTAGAAGCGGCTTCCCGTCAAACTGCATGTATTTTTCGGCGCGCTGCGGATATTCCTCATTCTCTATGAACCACTCGTATACCTGATCCGCCTTAAGCTGAAGGCTGCCGTCTTCAATCGCAGCGGGCTTGTCGGGGCAGCCGAGCATGATCGCAATCTGCGGCGTCTTTTCCTCCATTGCTCCCCAGATATCAAACATTTTGACCGTAGCGCGTTCGATCATCGCAAAATCCTCGCGTCCAGTAATTCCAAGATTTCTTTCATTCATAATGTTTTCATAGGTGGCGCGCGGGTATTCTTCTTCATTAAACGTAACGTTGTTTGACCAGTCGACAAATACAAAATCTACGTCCGCGTCTACCAGCAGCTTTCCGTGCTCTGTGATGGCCTCCGCATCGTCCGAGCGATACTCCCCAATCGACGGCTTCGCCCAAAATTCGTCCGCGTTCCACAGCGAATTCCGGTGCCACGTTGTGTATGCTACGCCTACCAGGCGCTCTTCATACGGCGTTCTCTGATAGATGCCCGCGCCCTGATCGGAGACCTCCAGGCCCTGCGCAATAAAATCTTCCATGTTATCACCCGTCCATTCGTTCGGATCTTCCGTTCCTGTGCTGTTATTTCCGGCGCCGCACGCCGAAGAAACGAGGAGGCATGCAGCCAACAGAATAAAAAACAAAGTTTGAACTTTTCTCATTTTTCCGGCTCCTTCATGATCCGTATTTTCCCATATTATATCATGCTTTCAAAAAAATTAAAGTCTACACGGCAAAAGATTTTTAAACGCAAAAATCCGCGGCTTGACCGCCGCGGATCACAGGAAGAAATCGTATTATTGCTTTACGGCGCTTTCTTGTCTCCGTATGGAGCGGCGCCGAAATATTTACGATATGCTTTATAAAAACAAGAATAGTCGGTATATCCGCAGGCGCGCGCGACATCACCCGGATTTCTGCCCGCCTTCAGCATTAAGCGCGCCTCGATCAGGCGCTTCAGCTGAATATATTGGTAAACCGAGGAGCCGATTCTTTTATGGAACAGACGGTTAAGCTGCGATCTGCTGAGATAAAAAGCCTTCGCGATCTGTTCCACCGTAAGCAGCTCATGCAGATGGGAATTGATGTATTTTACAATATTCCCAATCAGATCCTCTGTGTCGCCCGCGGCAGCGCTGGACTGCAGACGCTGATATTCAATCCGAATTTCCCATAAAAGCGGGAAAAGGTTCGCAAGCAGCGTTAGTCTTTGGATTTTACGATCAGAGCTGGTGGAATGCATTGCGTTCATATAATACCAAAACCGTTTCGATTTTTCTTTCTCTACGGTAATCAGATTCCCCTGTCCCAGAGGACGGTTGAAAAACGGTTCCGCCAGAAACCCATCCGGATCGATTTCATTTAAAATCTCCTGGCTGAAATGAACAACCTCTCTTTCGTAAGGAGACTGAGAAAAAAACTCAATGCAGTGCGCCTCGCCCTGTCTCAAAATCAATATAGCCGGCTCATTCAAAATATACTTTGTTCCCTCGACGCGAAAGCAGCAGTCCCCTGACAGGAACCCGTAAATTTCGCACTGCGGATCCGCATGAAAGAAAAAATCAGCCGTGCAGGGACACTGATTCAATTCATGATGATATTCCAGCATCTCGTCAAGGTACTGATATTTAAAATCCATAAAACCTTCCCGTCACTGAAAATTTGCCGTATGCGCAATTCTATGCACGTCGTGCGGTTTCTCTCCGATTATGAATTCCGGCGCGCTTTTCCGAAACGGATTCCAAATGCGCCGAGCAGGAGGACAGCCGCCGCGCAAATAATCAGATTTGCGTCTCCTGTATTGACAGGCGGTTCCGGCGTATTCGGATTCTCTGGTTCAGCCGGATCTTCCTGCTCTCCGGGATCGCTCGTGCCGGGATCCTCCGAAGTGCTCTCGGTGCCGAATGCACAGATTTCATAAATCGCGCAGAACGAATTGTCCGTAACTCCGGAAACCTCAATCTTCACATATCTTGCCTCAACCTGCTCGGAAAGCAAATCCGATACAGTGTTCAGAGCGCCCTCAACTTCTCCCAGATTGTTGTCCTGCCAGGAATCGCCGCTGCGCGAAACAATCTCTGTATATTCCGTTCCGTCCGTGCTGACTAAAACATCATACTGATACGCTCTTTTGTTTGCATTGGTCAGCCAGGTTACGTCGATTCTATCCAGCAGATAGGACCGGCGCAAATCAGCGACAAGAAAGCGGAGATTCGGGACTCAGTTTTCCCCATGGCGCCGCATCCGAGCACAGAATACTCATACGCGTCGCCGGATCGTTGTCGTATGCATAGGCAAATTCAAAGGTTACGTCCGTATTATCCGTATAGGGAGTCACTTCACCGTCAAATCCCTCTTTTGTCACTTCAAGCGACTGGATAGCAATGGCGGAAGATTCTTCCGCGCAGACCGGCAAGAGCGTCAGCGCCATTATGCATGCGATACAAAGCAGTATCAAACTTTTTTTACCTTTTTTCATCTTAATTCCCTCCTCTTATTTATGAACGGCAGCAATTACCGTTTGGCAGCGCGGAAAATCCCTCCGCGCTTGGCCGCCTTTTATTTTGGGGTGGCCAATCTCTTTTTATTCGTAAATCAGCTCATACTCATACACCTCATCTCCTACGGCTACGGTCAGCACGGCGCCGTCTGTAATATAGTAAACGGTCGCGTCATTTCCCGTAGACACTTCTGCCTCGCAGTCACCTTCAAGTCCAAGATTCTCGATAAATTCCTCTTTGGAAATCACGATCGCAGGATCATAGGGAACCGTGATCGTGCGTGTCTCCTCATTTACGTCATACGCTGTATGGAACCACCAGGCGTTTGTTGTTACTTCATATATGGATACCCAATCGCTGTCGTCCGACGTGCCCGTAACACGAATTTTAATATAGCGCACATATTGGGCGTCGAAGGAATCGGTGAGCGTTCCTCTTTGCGTATTTTCGCTGCGGTTTGCCACCGTTCTGTAAACACTTCCTTCCCGGCTTACTTGGATCGTATAGCGGTATGCACGCGCTTCAAACCATTTGATGGATATTTCAGAAAGATGCGCCGGCTCGCCAAGATCAATCACAATCTCTGTCGGACAGCCCGTGGATCCGGACCAGCGTGTACTAGGATCGCCGTCTATGATGTGCTCAGCTGGATTTGCGGTTTCCTCTTTCGTCACGGTAACCGTAAGACGCGTGTCAGCGGTTGACTCTACAAACGTATAGAGCGCCGTAGTTTGCCCATCCTCCGCCGTGACCAGCAGCGTCATTCCCGGTATTATGGCTCCGGATTCTACAGGCGTCAAACCGTCCGATTCTCGTACCTCCAACGCAGCGCCCTCGTCCGCCGACAGGAAGGAAGAAATGGTTTCAACAGTGAGTGCGGGAGAAACGCAGATATATTTTTCCTCGTTATTGACGCGAAGCTGCTCAGACTCCAGATCCGTTACAGCGCGCTTCAGGATCGTTATCTTCATTTCATCCGTCACCGTACGGCCTCCGGATTTTCCGACCACTCTGATCGTATGCTCTCCGTAGTCCAAAGAATGGGACCAATCCCATACGAACACATGCTCCAGCTGTGTGTCGCCGCTTTCAATCGTGCCGATTTCCGTATCATCCACGAAAAGCGTTACAGAGTCGCAGTTCGAATAAGCTTTAAAATATGTAGGGTTCGTATATCGTCCTGTGTTGTTTTTCCCGGTAAGATAGAGTACATCTTCATCCGTTCTCCAATATGCTTTATAAATATAGAATGCGTCTTTCTTCGTCTGCCGGTCGCGCGTGACAAGTCCCTTCGTATTTACGCCCGGCACCGTGGCCTCATCGCGGTTGTCCGCGCTGAAATCAAATAGATTCCAGACAAAGGTCCCCCACAGATAGTCCAGCGATTTGATCTGATTCAGCCATGTCTCGTGACAATAGGCCTGATATTCCTCCGTCTGAATCTTCACCGTGCTGGAGCCTTGCATGTAATTATCGGTATGCTGGAAAATACTGCCGCCGATTCCATACTCGGAGAGGGCGATCGGCCGGTTTAGAAGGCCGTCGTAGTAACCCTGACTGTCATATTCCTCAATGTAGCATGCCGCATATCTGTCTGGATTTTCCGATATTTTCCCTCCGGACATTGCATTATAAAACGATTCCACGCGATTCTGCAGCCCATTCGCCGCTGGATACGTATTCCATGCCAGCAGGTCGCTCTGCAGGGCTTCTCCTTCTTCGGAAAATGTCGCGGTTACCGTCAGACGCGTATCGTCAAGCTCGTGAGCCAGTGCATTCAGATCCGCAACAAGAGGCACCATGACCGTATGGCTGGCCTGCGCCTCATTATATAAGCCCCAGAAGAAAATCGAGGAACGATTATACTGCTGCTTGATCATCTCCGTCAACTGCTGTTTCGTCGTTTCAATAAATCCTTTCAGCGTTTCGTCCGGATTATCATACGTACCGCTGCCGCCATATGTATTAACAAACGGAATTTCCGCATAGACCGCAATCCCGTACTTATCGCAAAGCTCATACGTATACGTGTTATGCGGATAGTGAGAAAGCCGCACCGCGTTCGCGCCGACTTCGTACAGCAGAGAGAAGCTTTCTGTAATTTCGGCTTTTGTGACGGCATTGCCCATGCCTTCATAATCCTGGTGCATCGCGACGCCGCGCAGAGGATAGGATTCTCCGTTTAAATAGAAACCGGAATCTTTATCCACGTGGTATTCCCGGATCCCGATATAACTGATTACGCTGTCTATGATTTCGTCATTTTCAGAAACCGATATATTAACCTGATAGCGGTAAGGATCCGTTATTCCGTTCCAAAGATGCGGTTTTTTAATTTCCAGTATTTCGGAAATTTCAATTCGCTGTCCTGCTTCCATGTCATAGGAGAGAGTAACGGCATCCACAAGTCCTCCTCCGCACAGATCCTCCGGATCAAAGCGCATCAGACCGGCCAAATACTCCTTTTCAAATTCATTTTGCTCGAATTCATCGGGATGCTTCACAGCGATGCGTACGGAAACCGTTTTTCCCTCGGAGGAATCATTGACAAGCGTCGTTTCCACACGCAGCTGCGCCGATCTTTTGGAAAGCTCCTCCGTTGTCAGATAAACCCCGGAAGAACCGCTGTCGAGCATGTCTATATGAACTTCATCCGTAAAAATCAAGGACACGTCGCGGTAAATTCCGCCGAAAAAGGTAAAATCGCCGCTGATGGGAGCAATTGTCCTGTCATCCTTATTGCTGACGCAAACCGCGAGCAGATTTTCTTCCCCGATTCTCAGATGCTCTGTAATATCAAATCGGAACGTCGTATATCCGCCCTTATGCATTCCTACGGAAGTGCCGTTTATATATAGCTCCATTTTCGAATTAACGCCCTGAAACTCAAGATAAATGCGTTTTCCGGCGGCTTCCTCTTCCAAAACAGTGATCCGCTTCCGATACCATCCCGTACCGCGATAATAATTGCTTCCGCCGTCGGATCCGTCCTCTGCATTCCAGGTATGCGGCAGATTCACGGTTTCCCATGCTTCGTCGTCAAAATCGGGCTCCATTGCACGAGCGTTATCACTTTTCAGGAAACGCCAGGATTCTGTGACGGAAACCACGCTCCGGCTTACCGGATCTGGTTCCGGCGTAACGGTATTGCAGCCAAACAATAAAATCCCTCCCATGGCGGAAAATAGAATCAACAGCAAATATTTTAACTTATTGGTACGCATTTTCATCTTAATTCCTTTGCATTTTATTTATATAAAGCAGCTTATTCCGCGATAAGAATCAGATATTCGGCAACGGCTTCTCCGCAGGAAATCCGCAGCGCATTGCCGCCCGCAACCGAAGAAGCGCTCCCGTCCGCCGTTCCGAGCGAAGCCTGGAACGTGCCGTCTATCTGCAGCTGGCTCAGAAAATCCTCCAAAGAAGTTTCTTGCGGAATTGTGATCGTATGCGCCTTTTCATTGATCTCATAGGTATCCGACCAGACGCAGAAGCCGATTGCGTCGATCTCATAAATAGAAACCCATTTATTACCAATGCTGTTATCGAAGAAAATATAATATAAATAATCGACCAATCCGCCGACGGAGTCCTCCGTAAATCCGGGCTCCTCATTGAGCTCTCTGTCTCCGATCAGGTCTTCTCTGTCGGTTGCCTCGCATACGGCCCAAAGCTCATAAAAATAGATTCTGCTTTCTTCAAACCATGTGGTTTGAACCCGGTCGAGATAGCAGGGCCGTGTAAACAGAACGTCCAGCTGATAGTCTAAGGTCGAATTTGCATAAGCCCACCGCGTCTCATAATTCCCGTCCAGCAGGTTCTCCGGCCCGTTTGCCGCTTCCCCATCCGTCGTTTCGACATAAAGGTAATCTTTCAGGCTTCCTTCTCCCGTTTTGATTTCCGTATAAGTTAAATCCTGCGGAATCTCTGCCGGCGCCGCCGTCGGCGCGGAGGTTTCGGTATTTGCGGACTGCGGCGCGGCGGAAGCGGGGGCCTCGGTAGTTTTTGGCGTGCTGCTCGCTGTCGGCTTCGGATCATCTGCCGTTTGATCGGCACAGGCGCCGGCAAGCAAAAGGATGCTCAGAAGGCAGATACACAACACAGAAAGCTTACGGTTCTTTTTCATTACGGTTCCCTCCGTTTTGTTCTCGTAGACGAAAACAAATTCTTAACAATATATGATGTAAATACGATATCATATTGCAATCGCCCAGGCAATTGCAATATATACACAAATCATTGCAATTTCGCGCATCCGGTTTAAGGAAAACAGGAATCTAAAGCAATCCTTTTTCTCCTTGTAAAAAAAGACGGTATTTACCTCTTTTAATAGAGGCAGATACCGTCTCCTGTATAAACGTTTCAGGACTTTGCAGAGCGCCGAACCTTACGACTCGCTTGCCTGCATCGTATGATCCGTGATCCACTCGTCAATGGTGCCGTCGTCGATCAGCCGTTCGATGACCTGATTGACCACGTCGAGAAGCTCCTGATTTCCCTTCGCCACGCAGACAGCGTACGATTCCTCCGTATTCTGTCCATCTGCATAGACAAGTTCGATTGCTTTAAAATTTTCATACTGCGAAGCGACGATTTCCGCCGGAAGCTTGTCGATTACGACGGCATCCACCTTTCCCGAATTCATGGCCACCGCCGCATCCGCCGCGGAATTATACTGCGTCACGGAAGCCCCGGTTCCTTCCAGAACCCCCTGAATATGTTCTTTTGTCTCCTCGTCCTCAGTACCGCTGATTTCTTCCGAAACAATGATGTCCCCGGTCGTTCCGAGCTGCACGCCGATCGACATTCCGGCCAGGTCTTCGATTTTCGTAACCTCAGAATCCTGGGGCAAAATAATATACTGCTTGCTGGTCGCGTAGTTGATCGAAAAGTCCACTTCCTGTGCTCTTTCCTCCGTTACGGAAATCCCCGCGATTCCCATGGAGCCCTTCCCGGAATTGACGGAGCTCAGAATCGTATCAAATTTTACGTTCTTGATCTCCAGCTTTACGCCGATCTCATCCGCAATCGCCTGAGCGATCTGCATATCGACACCCACAGGCGTATTGTCAGACATATATTCAAAAGGCGGAAACTCCGCGTTCGTATATACCGTCAGCACACCCGCATCTTTAATCTGTTCCAGACTCTGCTTTTCCGCCGCCTCCTGGCAGGAAGTCATCATAACTACGGATAACATGAGAAAAACAGCCAGAACCGCCGCTGTTATTTTTCTTCTCTTCTTCATAAAGCCCACTCCTTGCAACACTAAAATTATTGTGTACGGCAAATTATAACATATAATGTATATTTATGCAATATATTGTATAAATATACATTCGTCGTACCGTTTACAACGTGTTTACTTCTAGAGCATATTGTTTTAACAAAGGAATGTCAAGTGTTTTATAAAAATATTTTAAATTCCTGACGAAAATCCTTATTGACACCGGAAGCGCAATTGTGTATACTTACAACGCTCTTAGGGGAGTAGTTCAATGGTAGAGCAACGGTCTCCAAAACCGTCTGTTGCGTGTTCGAGTCGCGTCTCCCCTGCCAGAAACGCAGGCTGTTTTACGGAAACGGCCTGCGTTTTTTATTTTTTGAATCATAAATAAACCCGTTCTACCCGCTCCCCAATTCGTGAGAGCAGCTCGTTTGTAATCGTTCCCGCAGTTTCCGCAAGCTCTTCGGCAGTGATTTGCAGGCTGCCGTCTCTGCCGATCAGGACGGCGGCATCTTCAACCGCCGCTTCCGGAATGTCCGTGATATCCACGGTCATTTGATCCATGCAGATTCTTCCGACGATCGGCGCTCTTTTTCCGCGGATCAAAACAGAGGCCCGATCGGAAAGACAGCGCGGAACGCCGTCTGCATATCCCGCCGGCAGCACCGCAAGCGTCATATCCCGCGACGCGGTAAAAGCCCTTCCGTATCCTACGCATTCTCCGCGACGGATCCTGCGGATTAATATAATTCGAGTTTTCAGCGTTAGCACCGGTCTCAAATCCGCCGGCGCCATCGATTCCGACCGGCGCGAGCTTTTTACGCCATACAATGCGATTCCCGGCCTTACGAAGCTGTATCGAAGAAATGGATCATTGACAATTCCCCCGCTGTTCTGCACATGGACCGCTCCTATTTTGCAACCCTGCTCGGACAGCGCGGCCGTCAGCCGGTCCATTTTCTCCGTCTGCTCCAAGGTAAATGCAGAATCTTCTTCCGTGAGGCTTTCACTCACGCACAGATGCGTATACATGCCGGTAACATGCAGATATTTTAAATCAAACAGCGTTCGGATGTCTTCAAGCCGTTCCGCGTCCAGCCCCAGTCTGTGCATGCCGGTATCAATTTTGATCTGCACATCGATGCGAACTTTTTTTTGATTCAGACGCCGGGCATATTCTTTACTGATCAGCGTCTGCGTCAGGCGATATTTTCGCAGCTTTCTGATGTTTTCCGGATCCGTGTATCCAAAAATCAGAATTTGTCCCTCAATTCCGCTGTTTCGAAGTGCAATTCCTTCCTCGATCGTCGCAACGGCAAAGTCCGAAATCCCTTCCTCGCGCAGTACGGCCGCAACGGCCGGCGCGCCGTGTCCGTAGGCATCTGCCTTTACAACTGCCATAATTTTACATCGCTCAGGCAGCAGCGACTGCAACTCCCTCACATTATGGCGGAGATTCTCCGTATCGATTTCCGCAGCGACGCGCGGAGACGGCTTTTTTTGCGGCGGACGGACGCTCTTACGAATCTGCAGCAGGAGCCAGCCGGCAGAGAACGACACGGCAGTCGTAAGAAAAAAATGTACGAGGTTGTTCTGTATAAATAAGTCCTCCCTATGCAGAAGCGATCCGGTCAGCCGAACAAATAAAATGGCAAGCGGATGGATCAGATATACAAGGAGAGAAAGCTCCGCGCACCGTTTCAGGCGATTTCCCCGCACTGTTTGCAAAAGCCAAAACAAAAAGAAAACACAGGGTACCAGCAAAAGATACATGCTGTCGTGCCGCTGCAGTCCAAAGTTTTGTAAAAGCATCCCTTCCCCCAGCAGAAGCAGCAGAGCGAGGCAAAGCCACGCCGCGGCGCGCGGCCGCGTCAGAGGAAATCGTTTTCTGCGCAAAGCTCCTCCGAGCACAAAAAAGAGCGGAGCGAAAAAAATCCCGTTTCTCGTATAGTCAAATACAGAAAATAAGGCGTCATAAAAATTTTTGAAAAAAGGGATACGTTCCGCGACGCCGTAATAGCTGTCTCCAAAGAGTCCGATCAGATACAGGACTGCGGAGACGGCAAACGCGCCTTTGATTCCGAAGCGCCGGAGACAGAATCCTGCGATGCATGCGCCCAGGATTGCCGCCGGCAGGTACCAGAGATGGTAGAAGGTTCCGTCAAAGAAAATGTCCCGAAGCATGGCAGGGAGCAACTGCTCCGTTTTAAAATATCCCGCGTAAAGATTGACGGGAATATATAATACAATGGCGGCGGCATAAATACAGGCCGATCTTTTCAGAAAACGAGGCAGCGCGTCCAGCGGATCCGTTCCGGCCGGGAAAAGAAAAAACCCAGATGCCAAAAAGAAAAACGGGACAGCGATTCGGCATACTACATGTACAACCAAATAATCCGCAGTTGAATTGAGATCTGCCAGAGGATACGTATGGATTGCAATCACCAGAATTGCCGCGATAACGACAACGGCGACAATCGCAATAATCACATTCGTATCCATGACTCCAGCCTAAAAAGCGCAAC
>ERZ827528.3247-NODE-3247-length-13557-cov-2.555844_pt1 | contig 13557 bp, 9 predicted proteins | sample MGYA00519768_ERZ827528 | MGnify/ENA primary metagenome ERZ827528 (study PRJEB31778, sample SAMEA3449343) | human gut metagenome | biome: human gut; feature: human-associated habitat; material: faeces | place: United Kingdom | collected 2010/2012 ...
AAAATTTAACTATTTTTATATTGTTATATCGTTCATTTTTGTTTTTCATTTTTATTGTTCGTTTAGTCGTGCAATTCTGTTTGTTTTATGGTTGGTTTTGCTTTTTCGCAGGTTTTTTTCTCTTTTATCATACAAACGTTTTTTCGTATTTTCAGTTCTGTATGTATTGTTTTATTTTCACTTTTTTCTTTCCGACCTGCACCTGTATCGCGCCGACCTCCGCCGTGGAATACCAGCGGATTCCCCGCTCTTCCAGGCGTTTCAGCGTTTCCGGCGCCGGATGCCCGTACCGGTTGTTTTTGCCGCAGGAAATCAGGACCAGCTCCGGCTGTGCCAAATCCAGCAGTGCTTCTCCCGTCGCATTGGACGCGCCGTGGTGCCCGGCGTCGAGGATGGTGCAGCGGAGGGGATTTTGTGCAGCGGGCTGGGGCTGCTCCACGGCGGGTCGCGCCTGCTCCACCAGCCAGTCTTCGCCGCTCTTTTCCAGATCTCCGGTCAGCAGCATCTGAAAATCGCCCTGTGACAGGCGCAGCACCAGCGACGCATCGTTGCGATCCTCCGGCACTTTTTTCGCATAGGGGTGCAGGCAGGAGATCTGCAGCGCGCCATCCATCATGCCCTCTCCCGCAGAAAGGTATTCCACGGAGACGTTCGCCTCTTCGATCTGCTGCAGCAGCGTTTCCAGCACTTCATCCTTCAACGCCACATCCGGCAGAAAAATGCGCCGGATTTTGACCCGGCTGCTTTCCGACCACTCCAACAGCTCCCCTACCGCGCTGATGTGGTCTTCGTCCCAGTGCGTGATGAAAATACCTTCCACGCTCCGCGTCCCGATATATTTCAGCCATGGAATAATCTGGTACTGTCCGGTCTTTTTCTTCGACGTACTTCCGGCATCCACCAGATATACATGATGCTCCCGGGTTTCGATTCCAACGCACTCTCCCTGCCCGACGTCCAGCATCGTGACGTTCAGTTCGCCCGGCAGGCGGATCAGGAAAATCCCCATCAGACACACAGCTGCTGCAAGCCGGAGGTGCGGACGGAGTTTTTTGCCTGACACAGCCAAAGCGATCAGTCCGATTGTATACGCGGCCAGTGCCTGCCAGGTCGGATATCCGGTGTGCAGGATACTGCCCGGAAGCGCCGTTGTAAACCGGCACAGCTGCTCATAGCAGGAAAAAATCGCTTCGATGGCGGTGCAAAGAAGGTGCTGTGGAAGCTCCAGGCAGTGGACAAGCACAGTCAGACGGGCGATCAGCTGCAGTCCGATCAGGCACGGCAGCAAGATTCCCATCAGTGGAATGACTGCCAGATTCAGCAGCACCGACCACGGACTCCATTCATAAAAATGAATCAGCAGAAACGGCAGCATCGTCATGGTAATGCCCAGACCGGCAAGGATATTTTTGCGGAGGAGACGACAGGCCCGGGCGATGGCAGTCCGGGCAATATTCCACCCGGCAACTCCATCGGTGACTCGCAGCGAAGGTGCTGCGTCCTCCCAGCCATCCTGCAAAACCGGAATCATTACCGCAATCCCGATCACTGCCGAAAACGAAAGCTGGAAGCCTGCATCCAGAATCCGCTGTGGCTTGGGCACAAGCAGAAGCAACGCCGCAACCGCAAGGGAGGTTGGCAGATCGGGCGTGCGCTTTAGCAGTCCCGCCGCCAAAACCAGCAAAAACATGACAAGGGCGCGCCGGGTAGAAATGCCCATTCCGGTCAGCTGCGCGTATACAATCAGAATCCATGTGGAAATTCCGGCGCTCAAAGCAACCGGAAGCCGTACTTTTTTCAAAAGTCCGAACAGTCCTGCGCCGATCAGGGACAGGTGCAGTCCGGAAATCGCCAGCAGATGGCTGATTCCTGCGCCCTGGTATAGCGCTTTTACTTCGCTGTCCATTCCTTTTTTCCGTCCGAGCACCATGGCGGATGCGGTCGCACCGTTCTTTTCCCCCAGCAGCTTCCGGAACAATACCTCCGATTCATAGCGCAGCTGTGAAAGAAATTCTTCCAGCCGTCCATAGTTTTTTGTCTGAGCGGTAATTTTTGTTTTTCTCAGCGCAAACAGGCAGTCTTTTCTCCGATAATAGGCTGCTGCGTCGAATTCTCCAGGATTCGTTGCCTGCAAAAATGGCGACACTTCGCCGAAAACCCGAACATAGCTGCCTGCCTTTGGAAGCGCTTCGTCTTCCTGCAAATAGCACAATGTACTCGCGTTTTTCCCGAATATTTCCTGCATTTCATTGATTTGTGAGGTTGTTTTCTGAGAAGAAATAAGAATTGACATCTGGTCCGCATCTGCCGAACCGGATATCTGTGACAGGTTATCGGTCGTTTCCGCCGAATCCCCTGAAAAAACAAAAGATGAGGCATCTGCCTCGATAGAAAGGTCTTTTAAATAAAAGCTGGCGTTTTCCTGGGTCCCATCTACAGGCTGCCAGCAGTCTGTGACTTTGCCCGTCAGGCACAGGGTTTCGCCATCCATGGCTTCCAGCCAGGTGTCAAGCTGTGTAAGCGAGGTGCGCCCGCCAATGGGTGCTTTCTCTGGCATGTCTGTGCCAGCGTCCGTTCCCACCCACTCCGGCAGCAGACGCGCTGCCAGATAGAGGGTCAGGAAAATCAGGATTGCCGCGCACAGCGGTCTTCTGCAATTTTTTATGATTGTAATTCCTCCGTTTCATAAACCAGATCGAGGTTCCGGTCAAACACGTTAGACAGTGAAATTTTTTCCCGGAAAATCATATCTGTATTCCCGTTTACCGCAATCTGCACCTTGTTGATGTTCGACAATTCTACCAGAGAGTTGACAATGGAATAGATCTGAACCTCTGCGGAAACATTGTAGGTCTGTGTCAGGAAACCGTTATCCAGGTTTACATAACATGTCCCATCCTTTACCGTCACGCCCAGCACCTTTGTCGCAGGGTTGATGACCGGGTAAAGCTCTTCGTTTTCTGCATCCGGTCCGGCAATCAGCCGCTCTACCACCAGCTTTTCCATGGAAATATTGCTGCTGTATACAACCGGTTTTGTCTGGACGCCGATCAGGCGCTCGCCGCTTTCATTGGTAAAATAAAGAAGCAGACGTGTTTTTTCGTATGCATTGATTTCATTTCCGGCGTTGTCGATAAACAGATCCGCCGTCATAGGACCGACCACATTGCCGAGGCTGTCCGTCAGCGCTTCTCCGCCGACCGTCACCGAAACATAGGAAATTCCCTCCAGCTGCGTCATCGTGCGCACAATTGCAGCCCGAACCAGCACTTCTGAGGATGGAGACAGCTTTTTATATTCCACACTCATGTCCAGCACCAGCTGATCGTCTTTGACATTCCAGCTGTTGATCGTAAAACCGCTGATCGGTGAGCGCAAAGACAGCTCTACCGGATTTTCCTTCAGTTGAGAAATACCCCATTCCGCCTGTTCGGAAAGCGTGTCGCCCTCCGGCTCTTTTTCCACTGCCGTGATTTTCGTTTCTTCTTTATTAATATAATAAACGCTGACCGTATTTGCAGGCGTCTCTTCTTTCTTCCCGCACCCGGCAAATATTCCGGTCAACAGCAGACAGCCCAAAAGCAGCACAACCGCCCGCATTTTTCTGATCTCTGACATAATCTTCTCCAAATTTTCTGAAATCACTTGATGTAGGACAAGGGGATTTTCACCGTAAAGGTCGTGCCCTGTCCTTCCACGCTGCTCACTTTGATCGAACCGCGGTGCAGCAGGATCGCATTTCTGGTAATCGCAAGTCCAAGTCCGGTGCCGCCGATTTCACGGGAATGCGACTTATCTACTCTGTAAAAACGTTCATAAATATGCTCGTAATCCTCCTCCGGGATACCGATGCCGGAGTCGGAAACCTCTACCGTGAAAAACTGATGATCCGCGTCCAGAAGCACCTTGACCCAGCCGTGTTCTTTATTGTATTTAATCGCATTTTCCACAAGGTTCGTGAAAATCTGAGATATTTTGACCTCGTCCACCTCTGCCGTAACCGGGCGCAGGCTTTCCAGAACCACCTCGATGTCCCGTTTGCGGGCGATGGGACGCAGGCGCTTTAGCGTCGTTTCCAACAGCTCGTTGATATCCACTGCGGAAATGTCCATTGAGCCTTCGGTTTTGTCCATTTTTACAAGGGAAAGCAGGTCGTTGATGATTTTATTTTCCCGCTCGATTTCCTCCGTAATGTCCTGCATAAACTCCTGATACAGCTCCACCGGCACGTCCGGCTGCTGATTCAGGGAATCCGCCAGCACCTTGATCGAGGTCATGGGCGTTTTCAGCTCATGAGAGACATTCGATACGAATTCCTGCCTGGAATCGTTGATGACCTTCATTCTGCCCAGCAGCTGGTTGAAGGCATCCACGATATGCTCGGTTTCCAGATAATCCGGTACGGAAATCGGCTCGTCCGTGAAACCGTCCTTGACCTCACTGATCGCCTGGGTTACGCGCTTAAAGGGCATAATCAGGATGTGCGAGAAGAAAAAGACGATGCCGATAATGATAATTCCCATCAGGATTTCCAGAATCAGGGCTTTCCGGCTCAGGATGTCCAGCGTCGCCGCAATGCTGTCTGTCGATGCACTGGCCAGAATCACGCCGCGTACGATGCTCGTCTGCCCTTTTTCCCCGTCTACCGTCTCTGTAATCGGAACCGTCATCTCGATATAGCCGTTCGTCTTGTCGTAGCGGGTCGTACTTTCCCCGCGGAAGCACTTGATCACCTCCTCGGAAATCATCGTTTTCCCCTCGCTCATGGCGTAGGTGTCTTTCACAATGCGGAAATTACTGTTGATAATCAGCACACGGCCGTCATACAGGTTGGACATCTGCTCCAGCTCGGCATTGACGACATCGGAGGTTGGATTTTGCAGGTAGTTGTAATTGACCAGGTGGTTTGCGATAATCCGGTACTGGGACGCGACGTCCGAGCCGCGCAGATTCACCGCACGTTCTTCGTAATTATTCAGAATGCCCAGCCGCATGATGTCGCTGGGCACGATTCCGATGATCAGCATCAGGAGGAAAATGTAGGCCTTCAGGCTGCGGAAGATCGGAATTTTATAAGTGAGCCGCCGGAATAATCCGGGGGTTTTGCTGCTTGTGTTCATGGATGCCTCCACCTAAACGCGGAAGGGGTGTAAAAGGATGGGGCTGGCGTCCGGGACGCTGCCGACGGGATACCGGACCTTTTGCTTCGCAAAAGCCCGGTTCGCGTTGCTCACCGGGTTACCGTCTGAAAACCGGCGAACTTTTCTGCAAGCAGAAAGTTCGCCATTTTTCATCCGTAGTCCGGTTCTGCTTATACGCGGAAAAAGTACCCCACTCCCCATTTGGTGTGGACGTAGCGGGGTTCGCTGGGGTTGGTTTCAATTTTTTCGCGGAGGCGGCGGATGTGGACATCTACGGTGCGGACATCCCCGGGATAGTCTGCGCCCCAGACGAGGTTTAGAAGTTTTTCACGGCTGTAGACTTTATTTGGATTGCGGATCAAAAGCTCCATCAGGTCGAATTCTTTTGCAGTGAGATTGACCTCTCTTCCGGAAATGCTGACGCGGCGGCTTTCGCAGTCTACGCGCATATCTCCGCTTTCCAGAATGCTTTCCGGCTTTGCGATCTGTCCTCTCGCAGAGGTACGGCGCATGATCGCCTTGATGCGCGCCTTTACCTCAAGGATGTTAAAGGGCTTGGTGATATAGTCATCTGCACCATATTCCAGTCCCATGATTTTGTCCATGTCGTCGTTTTTGGCTGTGAGCATTACGATCGGAACATCCGAAAACTCCCGAATCTGCTGGCATACTTCGGTTCCGCTCAGTTTTGGCAGCATAATGTCGAGCAGAATCATATCAAATTTCTGCTCTTTCGCACACAGCAACGCCTCTTCTCCGTCATATGCGCAGGTCACTTCCATTCCGTCCTGCTCTAGGCTGAACCGGATTCCTTTTACAATCAGCTTTTCATCGTCCACAACCAAAACTTTCTTTGCCATGTTTCTCCCTTTTCCCGACCGGACAATCCGTTTCTCGCTGTTTGTCCGGATTCTTTCTGTCTATGATTAAACTGTAATTTTGTCTTTGATTTTTGAAAATGCAGCCTGCTTGATTCCGCTGATTTTCATGATATCCTCAATCTGCGCAAACGCTCCATGCTGCTCCCGATAGCTTATGATCGCCTTTGCCCGGCTTTCCCCGATTCCAGGCAGCGTCATGAGTGCAGCGACATCCGCTGTGTTGAGGTTGACCAGACCGTTCTCCAAGGCCGGAGCGCTGTTGCTTCGCACATTTCTGTCTGTCGTTTGCATATCGCTGTCCGGCGAAGTCTGGATTCCGGCTTTCTTTTCTGTCTGTCCGTCGGCACAGCTTTCCGTTTTTGTCATGATATAAATCTGACAACCGTCCACGATTTCTTCCGCCAGGTTGCAGCATGCTTCATCCGCTTCCGGCAAAAAACCGCCTCCGGCCTCCACGGCGTCTATAATTCTGCTGCCTGCCGGAAGCTCATAGACCCCCGGAGCGGATACTGCTCCGCAGATGTGCACCACAAGGGTTTTTGTTTCCTCTGAGGAAGCATCGGAGAGCTCTGTCCGGTCTGTGCTTCCGGCACTTGGCTCAGCCTTGCGGTTTTGATCCGTGTCCCCGGCATTTGACTCAACCTCGCGGTTTTGGTCTGTATTCCCGGCATTTGTCTCAGCCTCCCGGTCTTCGACATCGGATTCTGCTACGTAGCTTCCATCCCCATAGGCTATGCTTTCCTTTTCCGACAAAAAGAGCTCTTCCCGCTGTGCCCCACAGGCCCCTAGCGTCGGGCATAGCATTGCCCACAGGATTCCCCATAAAACCACTCTCCAAAGCCGGTCTGTTCTTTTTTTCTGTTTCCAGGATCTTAACTTTTCTCCTGCGGCGCGGCATGCCGCAGCAACTGTTTGAAATATCGGCATTTTGTCCTCCATCTTTTCCATGTTCGAAAAGGCCCCATTTCCTGCCGCATATCAGTATTGTATGTCAGAACCGGGTATTTGACAAGCCGGAAAGCTTTCCAAAAATGCTTCCGTCACAGCCCCTATTTCCTGTATTTTGCCAATACGGAAAGCATTTTCCCAACGTCCAGGGGTTTGGGCAGATGCTCATTCATGCCTTCCTTCTTCACCCGTTCTGCATCCTCCAAAAAGGCATTGGCCGTCAAGGCAATGATAGGGATGCTTTGGGCATCTGCACGGCCGCTGCTGCGGATCTCCCGCACCGCCTCGTAGCCATCCATTACCGGCATCATCAGGTCGGTCAGGATCGCATCAAAGGTACCTGCCGGCTGTTCCAGATAGCGCTCCACCTCTTCTTTTCCATTGTATGCCTTTGTGATCTGTACACCTGCATCTGTCAGAAAGGTTTCCGCGATTTCCATATTCAGTTCATTGTCCTCTGCAAGAAGCACACGCATTCCGGAAAGATCAGCACTCTCATCCCCTTCTTCGATTTTCTTACCTTCCTGTTCTTTGGGTTCTTCAAACAGGAGCGTCACCGTAAATGTGGTTCCAACTCCCTTCTTGCTCTCCACCGTAATGGTTCCGCCCATCTCGTCCACCAGATGTTTGACGATGGACATTCCCAGTCCGGTTCCCTGGGTTACACTTTTTTCATCGGTATTTTCCCGGGAAAAGGATTCGAACAGGTGGGGAAGAAATGCTGTGCTCATACCGATTCCGTTATCCGAAATCACGGCCCGGCAGGATATCCGGCTTTCCCCGATCGCCTTTATCGTCACCTGACACAGGACATGTCCGCCGGCATCCGTATATTTGATCGCATTCCCCAAAATATTGATAAAGATCTGTCTGACATGCAGAGAGCTTCCAAGGACACAGCCGGCTGCTGTACCTTCTGTCTGTTCTTCATACGTTAAACGAACTCCTCTATCTGCTGCCCGGGGTTCCACGATCGTGATAATTTCCTGCCAGAGCTTTTTTAAGCAAAAGGGCTCTTTTGTAAGCTGAAGGTTTTCTTCATCCAGCTTGTTAAATTCCAGTACATCGTTGATCAGCTCCAGCAGATGCTTTGCCGCAACCTTTTCCTTTACACGGTTTGCATCCACCAGCGCTCTGTCCTCCCTGTGTCGGTCGCTGATTTCAATCATTCCGATAATGCCGTTTAACGGTGTCCGGATATCATGTGACATCCGGGACAAAAATCCGGTTTTTGCTGCATTTGCACGCTCTGCCGCCTCCTTTGCCTGCTTTAACTCCTCTTCATTTTTTTCAATCGCAGCGATCGAGCGCTCCGTGATATAAAAAACGACCAAAAAAGAAAGCACCAGTACCAGAAACATGGTCGCAGCAACATAGATCAGATTTTGGTTCGCCTCAAAAATCCCGTAGGAAACTGCAAGATCATATTCCCCATATTTTTCATAGACCAGATACTGCTGTCTGCCTCTGATTTTCGCACTGGATCGATACCGCTTTCCTTCCTGTATTTTCCCTTCTCCCAGCCGGTCGGAATCCTGCAGCTCATAAAGCAATACATCCTGCCGCGTGGTTGCAAGCATTTTTCCTGTGGTGGCATTTAGCAGAAAGATATTCATTCCGGAGGTAATCGGCATCTGCCGAACCAGATTTTCCACGCTGGCACTGTTCATCTTTGCAAGCAGTCGGCTGGGAGTAATGCCAATCTGGATCATGGCCGTACCGGAAGAATTCCAGACGATGGCATACATCATCATTTTCCCTTCTGCAGTGTTCGGCACCATATCCTGACACATGGAAAGCTTTTTATCTGTCAGCATGGGCTTAAAATATCCCATTTGCTCGCCAGAAGAAAAGCTGTAGCCAAAATACTCCGGATTCGTTCCTGCAACGATACAGCCGCCCGTATTGATAATGTGGATTTCGTCCACACGCAGCTGTTTTGCGATCTTCCGGTACTCCTCTGTGGTCTGGTATAGTCTTCCTTCCATTTCAAGGAGATTTGCCACAATCTCTGCCCGCAGCGTATAATCTTCCTTCAGGGTTTCCAGAAGGGTCTGATAGCTTTCTTTATTTTCTTCGATCACATCCTCCAGCTGCTGCAGGATCATCTCGCTGGCGATCCAGGCACTATGCCGATTGTTCAGCATCTGAAAAAAAGGCTTCCTATCCATATGATAACAAACGATATCAGAATGATTCCGTAAATCCGTCTGGTCCGATTTCCATGCTTGCTCATTTCCACCCCTTCTCAGCTTCTGCTGATGCTTGCTTTTTACAGATTTCCTTCTGCTTCCATACCCCGATATCTAAGTATAGCATTTTTTCGATGTTTTACATAGTATCTTGTGTTTCTTTACAGACAAGTCTATACTGGCCTTGTGTAGTATTTTTAAACGGAGGGTTATTTTACTTTATGAGTAAGCAGGCAGCACAAAGCACAACAAATCAGATCACAGAGGGGGTCATCTGGAAACAGCTTCTGATTTTCTTTTTCCCGATTTTATTTGGAACATTTTTCCAGCAGCTCTATAACACTGCGGATGCCATCATCGTCGGCAACTTTGTCGGCAAGGAAGCCCTTGCCTCCGTCGGGGGCTCTGCTTCCACGATTATCAACCTGCTCGTCGGCTTTTTCGTCGGGCTTTCTTCCGGTGCAACTGTTATCATTTCCCAGTATTACGGCGCAGACAACCGGCGCAGGGTCAGTGATTCCGTTCATACCGCTATTGCACTGGCAATTGCAGGCGGCGTTGTAATTATGCTGATCGGTCTTGTTTCCGCACGCTTTGCCCTGGCTGCGATGGGAACGCCGGACGACATTCTTTCCCTTTCCCTGACTTATATGAAAATTTATTATCTCGGCACGATTCCGTCCATGATCTACAACATGGGCTCCGGTATCCTGCGCGCTGTCGGCGATTCCAAACGACCGCTCTATTTTCTGATCGCTTCCTGTCTGGTCAACATTGTGCTCGACCTTTTATTTGTCGCCGTGCTCGGCATGGGCGTTACCGGAGCTGCGATTGCGACGATTACGTCCCAGTTTTTCTCCGCGATCCTGACACTGATCGCCCTGCTGCGCACACAGGATTCCTATCGCCTGATCGTTTCCAAAATCCGGTTTCACCGCGATCTTTTATTTGACATCATCAAAATCGGTCTGCCTGCCGGTCTGCAGTCCGCAATGTATTCGATTTCCAACCTGTTGATCCAGTCCTCCATCAACTCCTTCGGAACCGACACGATCGCCGCTTGGACTGCTTACGGAAAAGTGGACAGTATTTTCTGGATGATTATGGGTGCTTACGGTGTTTCCATCACGACCTTCGCCGGGCAGAATTTCGGCGCCGGAAAATACGACCGTATCAAAAAAAGTGTCCGCATCTGTCTCGGTCTTGCTGCCGTGACCAGCCTTTTCCTCAGCTTTATCGTTTTGAATTTCGGCGGAACGATCCTGCTTTTATTCACACGCGATACCAATGTCATCAACATCTGCATCGGCATGATGCGTGTCGTTTCTCCCGCCTACATTACTTACATCTGCATCGAAATCCTTTCCGGTACCTGCCGCGGCTGCGGGGATTCCTTTTTCCCGATGCTGCTGACCTGCTTTGGGGTCTGTGTCCTGAGGATCCTCTGGATCACGATTGCCGTTCCCCTCAGACACGAGGTCGCAACAGTGGCATTTTCCTATCCACTGACCTGGACTATTACATCGATCTTGTTTATCCTCTATTATAAGCGTGGAAAATGGATGCAGAAGGATACCCTGCGCAATGCGCCGCAGGGGCAGGGAAAGGACGCGTAAGCACTTCTGTAAAAAAGAATATGTCGTGGCACTTTTGTCGCCTGGGATCGGACGTAAAAAACTCCCGGCAGAGCCTTTTTTAGGGGCTTTGCCGGGAGTTTCTGTTATAGAACTTTTAGCAATTGAATCAATTTTTCAATACAATCCAAGCCGTTTACTCTGCGATTTCCGCCGATGCTTCTGCAGCAGTTTCCTGCTTCAACACTTCCGCTGCCTGCTTTGCTCCGTCTGCGTTGATCGTGATATTGCGGTTCACTTTTGCATCATAGGTTCCCGCTTTTACAACTTCCGCAAGGTCGATGCCCACGGTTTCTTTCATGGTTTCAAACAGCTTTGTCATCACTGCCGGTACGTTTCCTGCTACCTGGTCCACACCATTTGATCCGTCCGAACCGCCAATAATCGTGATCTTGTCGATCTGGGTCAGAGGCTCTGCGATCTTGCCTGCGATATCGGGCAGCACCTTGATGAGCATTTCCGCCATTGCCGCGTTGTTGTATTTCTGATAAGCCTGCGCACGTTTTTCCATCGCTTCCGCCTCCGCAACACCTTTGGCGCGAATCGCTTCTGCTTCGGCTTCGCCGACCATGCGGATACCTTTGGCTTCCTGTTCTTTAGAGAACAGATCTGCTTCCGCCTTCGCACGCTGCGCCTCTGCAGCCTTTTCCGTTTCAAATTTCTTTGCTTCCGCTTCTTTCTGGCGTTCAAACAGCTCTGCTTCCGCTTTCTGCTGACGTTCGAATTTCTCCGCTTCCGCTTTTTTCTTAACCTGTGCATCCAGCGATTTTTCCATCGTCTCTGCTTCACGCTGTTTTAAGAGCACCAGACGTTCCTCTTTTGCAATGTTGGCATTTGCCGCAGTTACTTCGATGGTCTTTCGCTGTTCCTCTTTCTGGATCTCATATGCCGCATCTGCTTCCGCCCGCTTGCTGTCCGCGTTTTTCTGAAGCTCTGCCTTCTGCATATCCAGCTCGTTGTTCTTGATGGCGATCTCTCTTTCGGAATTGATCCGCGCGTCGTTGGACTGACGATCCGCTTCCGCCTTTGCTACCGCGATTTCTTTTTCTGCCTCAGCCTTTGCAATCGCTGCCTTTTTCTTGATCTGGGAAATGTTGTCGATACCAAGGTCATCAATGACACCGTTGGAATCCGTAAAGTTCTGCACATTGAAGCTGACAACGTCCAGACCCATGGCAGCCAGGTCAGGCTCGGCATTTTCCTTTACCAGGTCCGCGAATTTCTGACGGTCGCTGACCATTTCCTCCAGACGCATGCGGCCTACGATCTCACGCATGTTGCCTTCCAGAACCTCTCTCGCTACCTGCGCAATGTACTGGGTGTTCTGATTCAGGAAGTTTTCTGCTGCCTGCTTTAATTTTTCGGGCTCGCTGGAAACCTTGACGTTAACTGCTGCGTCCACCTGAATGTTGATGTAATCCGCCGTCGGCACCGCTGCTTCTGTCTTCACATCGATCGGGATCAGCTTTAAGCTCAGCTTGTCAAGACGTTCCAGAAACGGGATCTTGATACTCGATTTCCCGATAATGATCTTTTTGCGCAGGCCGGAAATAATATACGCCGTGTCCGGAGGTGCTTTCACATACCCGGAAGCGATAATTCCAAGCAGCGCGATCACTGCGATTATGGCAACAACAACTCCTAAACTAATTCCTGTAAACATACTCATTCTCCTTTTCTCCACCGGTCTGGTGGACTCGTAAAGTAAATAGCTTCGGTCGCTGTCAGGCGACTTTTCCGGAAAAGTGCTTTTCCCCCGGAGGGTTTTGTTTCCTATGGACACCCTTTCCAACGAAACAAAAAAACGAGGCCTCTATTACAGCCTGACAGCTGCAATAAAAGTCTCGCGCGTTTCATTTAATACGGACATCTGCAGCAAATCGATTATCATCTGGCCGCTTGTCGGGGTGACGGTTTCAAACCACCTCTCGGTGCTGGCTACTCCCTTTTATTGTTGAAATAAATTATAGCACTTTTTTATATTTTGTCAACACCCTGTCGATATATCGTTCTATCAAAGAAATGTTTGCGTCAGACCGAATACATATTTTGCGGCACCGCAAGCTCCACGTCCATCCCGCTGCAAAACTCCAGTCCATCCGCAAACTCCAGCGTCAAAAATCCATCCGCATGCGTCTGCACGCAGGGTACTGCGCCTGCGGCGTTCTCTGCTGCCGCACCCATAGTCGTTACCACCGCTTTTTCCATTCCGGTGCGGATCCCAAGCTGTTTTAACTTCATGCTGCCGCCCAGGCATTCGATACGGATTTTGTTATCCGCAATGCTCAGTTTGCCATATGCGCCCGGCACAAACCACGGCGCGGTGAGTTCAGGCAGGGCGGGCGAAAAGCTGAGCTTTTCTCTGGGCATATCTGCCTTTAGACCAGTCAAAGACTGTAACACTGCCCAGGATGCCAGCGCACGATAGTAGTGTTCCCCACATTCCTCGTGGTTGAAGCGTCTGCCATTCTGTGTGTGCCGTCTTTCGACCGTTTCCACGATCTGAGCTGCTTCCTTGTATCTGCCGTTTTCCAGCAGGAATGATGCGAAGGAATATTCGATGCCGGACCAGTTGCTCTCCATCTGCACATTTTTCCAGGTATACAGTGTCGGGGTTGCCTGCGCCGGATAAGAGGCGTTGACCAGACCGGATTCCGGATGGAAGTTTTCTGCAAGGATACAGTCTGTCGCTGTGTCGATCTTATCCTGCGGCAGGAAATTGCCAAGCCCTAACAGACGCGCATACCACTGGCCGTCGATC
>ERZ827528.3250-NODE-3250-length-13546-cov-3.147283_pt1 | contig 13546 bp, 8 predicted proteins | sample MGYA00519768_ERZ827528 | MGnify/ENA primary metagenome ERZ827528 (study PRJEB31778, sample SAMEA3449343) | human gut metagenome | biome: human gut; feature: human-associated habitat; material: faeces | place: United Kingdom | collected 2010/2012 ...
ACATATGCGCATACGATCCGCCAAGGGCAATCAGCTCATCGTGGGTTCCGCATTCTTTGATCTTTCCGTTTTCGAGAAACAGGATCGTATCGCAGAAGCGTGTCGATGCAAGACGGTGCGAGATGAAAAGCGCAGTCTTATTTTTCAGCAGTGTGCTGTAGGTTTCGTACATTTTATTTTCCGAGATTGCATCGAGCGCAGCCGTCGGCTCATCGAGCAGGAGCAGATGGCAATTTTTATAGAGTGCCCGCGCCATCATCAGTTTTTGCATTTCACCGCCGGAAAGCGTAATGCCGTCGTCCGCCATATCCTTGCCAAGATAGGTTTCTTCTTTCTGCGGCAGACTTGCAATTTTTTCCCAGAGTCCGGCGCGGATGAGTGCTTCTCGGCAACGGTTACGATCGGTCTCTTCCAGTGGGGAGCAGCTCACATTTTCTGCAATCGAAAACGAGAGTGCAAACGGGTCCTGAAAGACCGCCGCGATTGCTTTGTAATACTGTGCCGGATTCAGACTGCCAAGGGGAATGCCGTTGATGGTGATATTCCCTTCCGTTGGCTGATATAGCCCGCAGATCAGCTTGACAATGGTGGATTTTCCGGCGCCGTTGATGCCGACAAGTGCCGTATGCTCGCCCGCATGGAGTGTAAAACTGACATCATCGAGGATCCTTTTATCGCCGCCCGGATGGGAAAACGAGACGTGGGAAAAGCAGATTTCCAGCGGTTTTTCCTCCGCAAGTTCCGGCCGGAACGGCAGCGTGTGGCCTGCAGGGAACGGGAGATCGAAGAATTCCCGCAGCCAGCGGATCTGCTCGAGACAGAGCACGGATTTGGAGAGCGCGGCGGTGATCTCGTTAAAATATGAAGAAAAACCGGAGACGGCACCGAGCGCAAGCACAAAGCCGGATACGGTCATCGTGCCGTGGGATAGACGGTAAATCAGAAAGCCATAGCAGATTCCGTCGCGCAGAAGCTGTAGTGTAAGTGTCAGCAGATCATTTGCAAAGTAGGCGCTGCGGATGCGGAACAGAATTTTCTGATACCGCTTGTTGAGCTGGCGATAAACACCATCGAGCCATCCGTTCAGCTGATACAGACGGATATCCTTTCCGGCGGATGTGTTGTACGACTGTTTCTGGAAATAGCGCTGCGATACTTCAATTTCAGACAGATCGTCTCTGCGGCGGACTTCGTAAGAAGCCGCGCGGCGGTAGCTGAGAAACTGCAGAACCGAGAGCACAAGCAGCAGAAGAATGATAGCCGGATGGACGGTTCCGATCAGTCCTGCGTAGAGAATCAGCCCAAGAAACGAAGAATAAATTGTGACATCGTATCGGAACATGCCTTCCACGCCGACCCAGTTGCTGCAGATGGCTCCGACGGCTTTTTCGGCGAGCTGCAGCGTTTTTGGTTCTGTCAGAACCGCATAATCTATCTGCATGAAATGACAGAGAAGGCGGCGCGTAAAAAAGCCGGTCCGGAATTCGGTATACTGCCAGGCGTTCCGCGATTGCAGAAAGGTGTGGCTGACAAAAACAACGGCATAGCAAAGAAAGAGAACGAGCGTTCCAAGTGCAAATCCGGAAAAGCCGCTGCTCTGTTCCAGAAACAGGAGAATCCCGGCAGGAAGCAGAATCCCGAAAAAGCCGGTGAGCACCTGTGAGACGATTTCGAGTGCCTGAAAGAGAAACGGCTTTTTGCTGTAATGCCACAGCTCCCGATGAATATAAATGTAGTTAGACCATAATGAATACATAAAGACCTCCTCTGTCACATGTCTTTCGTGAACTGTAGTTATCCTACCATATTCATGCAAAACACGGGGGAAAAGTACGTAAATGGAACAAAAAAGAACGCGAACAGCAAAAAAAGTGTTCACGTTCTGCAAAATTTTTCTGTAGAATCATCGGACAAAATCAAAAAATTCTGGAAAGAGCTTTTTACAGCGGCAGCATAATCTCCGTCACGAAAACGCCGGGCTCGTTCTGCCGGTTGATATATCCTTCGTACTTTTCCACAACAAGATTGATCCGTTTCAGCCCATGCCCGTGATTTCCGCGCTTCGTGGTGATATACTCGCTGTCCAGCTTCCGCACAGTATCCTTTGTTGCATTCGTAACGGAAATATACAGCTGGTTTTTCAGCACACCAATATAAAGCCGGATATAGGGATCCGCAAGGCCCTCGCATGCTTCCACCGCATTGTCAATCAGATTTCCGATCAGCGCGCAGAGATCAATATCACTCACCGTAAGATTGGCCGGGCAGGCTGCCTTGTAATCCACGCGGATGCCGTTCTTTTCGGCGAGTGAAATTTTGGAATTTAAAATCGCATCGAGATTCACATTCCCCGAGTCGCAGAGCTGGTTGACCTGATCGAGATCATTTTCGAGCAGCCCGAGATATTCCTGCAGCTTATCATACTGTCCCATCTCAACATATGCCTTCATTGACTGCAGATGATTGTGGTAATCATGGCGCCAGCCGCGCATTGTCAGATAGATATTCTGCACTTCCTCGACCTGGCGGGCGAGAAGCTGGTTCTGGTATTCGATATTTTTGCGTTCCAGATAATGGGATAAAAATGGAATGTGCGCCATGAAACATCACCTCGGTTCGTTCGGAATTGGAAATTAAAAAATGCAAAACCTTTAAAACGCATTCGGCCGGTAAAACTGCAGGAACGCATGGTTGAGTGATGCATAGCATCCGCGGCTGACCGGAATTTTTGTTCCGTCCGACAAGAGACATTCCGTCCGCGTGATCCGCTCCACATGAGCGAGATTCACAAGATAACTCCGGTGTGCGGCCGCAAAACATTCCCCCGTCTCACCAGAAGCCTGCCATGCGGCAGAAAGTTCTTCGCGGAACTCCGACAGATTTTTCTTAAAAGTTTCCATTCCGGCGGCTGTATGCAGCGTCAGATAATGATTATCGGATTCCACAAAAAGCAGGTCGGAGAGAAACAGCTTCTGCGTCTCCCCGCCAAGTGAAAGCAGCAGATGCGGCTTTTCCTGTCCGCGCATCGCCTGCAGCTCCTCGAGCAGCGGAAACAGTGTATCCTCTGTCACCGGCTTTAAGAGATACCGGAACGCCTGCACCTCATATCCTTCGAAAACATATTCTTTATGATTCGTCAGAAAGAGAATCGGCACCTCACTGTCCGTTTCACGGATTTTCCGCGCCAGCGCCATGCCGTCCATTCCGCCGAGATCAATATCGAGAAAGATGAGATCAAACGGATACGAGCCGGGATACTGGAACAGAAAAGCGGCGGAGTCTGAAAAGGCTTCCACGGTCAGAGGAAGCCTTTTTCGCTCCGCAAAGGTGCGGAGCAGCAGTTCCATCCGGGAACGCTGCGCCGGTTCATCTTCGCAGTAAGCAATTCTCATGTTATTCACCCAAACATTTTTTGAAGAAGTTATCGTAAACGGTAATCATTTCCTCGGTCCAGAATGCGGCACCGCCGTGGTCTGCGCCGCGAAGAAGATACAGCTGTACATCTTTTCCGGCATCCTTTAATGCGTGGTAGAGATCGACACTCTGCTGGCAGAACACCATCGTGTCCTTGGTGCCGTGTGCGATCAGCATCGGCGGGAAATCCTCGTTCACGTATGTTTTGGAGCAGGCTGCCTTAGCCTCCTCAAGATGCTCGGTAATGTCATAGCCCATCAGCATGCCCTCCGGGCTGTCTGGTTTCTGATGGTTCAGCGTTATCGGATAGCCGTACGGCAGTGTCACATCAACAGCTCCGTACAGATCGATAATACCGCAGCTTTCCTCATTGATCGGCTCGTCAAGTTTTCCGCTCTTTGCGGTCATGCCGGCAACGGAAGAAACCTGTCCGCCGGAAGAATCTCCCATTAGGAACATCTGCGATGGATTCAGCTTGTATTCCTCCGCATGCGCACGCAGAAAACGTACCGCATTTTTTGCGTCGATGATCTGCGCTGGGAAATGTGCGATTCCGCTGTGACGGTATTCGACGATTGCAACAACGTAGCCGCGCTGCGCCAGACGGGCGATCATGCCGACCTTCTGGTAGGCATACTGTTTCATCCAGGCGGATCCCTGAATAAATGTGATGCACGGCCAAGTGCGCTCCGGGTGCGCCATCTGGAATGGTGTGAAAATTTCCAGATGAAGATTGTGCGCCTCGTCGTAGACAACTTCATGCGCATAGCGGATCTCAATTTCCTCTCCGGTCACCGGAATTTCCACGGCGCCGTCTACCGCGTCTGTGTAGTCCGGCATTGTCTCATACGTGTAGTTTGATGGTTCAATGATCATGTGTAAAAACCTCCTTTTTCAAAAACCCATTTTTCGGTCCGAAACAGCAATCCACAGGATTTACGATTTCTTCGACTCCTCATATGATTTTAACTCGGAAAGCGCCTCACCTGCAAGTGGATACAGTGCAATAATGTTGAAAATTGTCATCAGCCCGATGCCGACATCACCAAGATCCCACACAAAAGTGTATGCGGCAATACCGCCGATAAACAGCATTACAAGTGCAAGAACCTTGTAAGCGGTCTGGAAACACCACTTGTCACCGAACAGGTAGGCAACGTTGCTTCTGGCATAGAACAAAATGCCGAGGAACGTGGAAAAGCTGAACAAAAACAGCGTAAGTGCAATGAAAATCACACCGAATTTTCCCAGATGATACTGCATGGCGGTCTGCAAGAGATCCATGCCGGAAAGGCCATTAATCAGATCCTTTGGTGCAAGCAGCATAATCATTGCGGTGCAGCTGCAGATGACGATTGTGTCAACAAAAACGCCGAGCGCCTGTACAAGGCCTGCTTTGGCCGGGCGGTCACATTCTGCGGCGGCAGCGGCGCATGGAGCGGAGCCGGAACCGGCTTCATTCGAAAACAGACCACGCTTTACACCGTTCATCAGAACAGCACCAAAACCGCCGGCTGCCATCTGACGAAGTCCGAAGGCTTCCTCAAAAATGCGTGCAAACACAGAAGGAATCTGACGGAGGTTGACTGCGATGATAAACAGTGTGATAAAGAAATAGCAGACTGCCATGACAGGAACTATAAAATCCAGCACCTTTACGGTTGCATTTTTCCGCAGTACGATGATTGCAGAAAGAATCACCAGCATGATACTGGTGTAAAGCGGCGGAATGGAAAATGCATTTTTAAAAGAAGAAGCCACGGAGTTGCTGATTACCTGACTGATACCGCACCAGCAGATCAGACCGGCAATGGCAAACAGAACAGCCGGCAGAACGTATCGTTTTTTCTTCTTGAGGTGGTCTTCAACCAGATCGTGAATGTAGTAGGCAGGACCGCCGCGGTAGCCGCCGTACAGAGGATCTTCTTCTTTGTGAAGCTGTGCGAGCGTAGCTTCGATAAACGCGGTAGACGAGCCGATGATAGCCGTCACCCACATCCAGAACACAGCACCTGCGCCTCCGGCGGAGACTGCAGCGACAACGCCGACCAGATTTCCCATACCGACACGCGTTGCGGTGGAAACGATCAGTGTCTGAAAAGAAGAAAGGCTGCTTTTTTCATTTTTCTTTTCCGACAGGGCACGGATCATGTCCGGGAACAGACGGATAGGAAGAAAACGTGTCCGGATCGTAAAATAGATGCCGGTTGGGATCAGCAGAAGAATCAAAAGGGAGATTCCGAGACTGCCGCCGCCCGGGAGCGGAATCGTAAAAAGATCGCCCCAGAGAAAGTTGTAGACTGTGGTGATGAGATTGACAATCATGTTTTCAAAAACCCTCATTTCAAAATATTTGCGGCACTGTGAAACGTCAAAGCATAAAAGCACCGTTACCTGCTATTATATCGGTTTCTGTTTGGAATGTAAAGAAGGGAAGAGAAAAGATAAGAGGCAAATATCAGCTTTTTCCGAAACCAGAAAAAGTTGATATCTGCCTCTTAAAAATTTTTCAGTCGTATCAAAAGATCAGCCTGCGAGATGCAGCATCTCGATCAGGAACAGCCAGCTCAGGCCATAGAATGTAACGACAGCGACAAGGTCGTTGACCGTCGTGATGAGCGGACCGGAAGCAACCGCCGGATCGATGTGGATCTTTTTGAAGAACAGCGGAATGCAGGTGCCGACGGCACTGGAAATCAGCATTGCCAGCAGCAGTGCGATGCCGATGCAGGCGGAAACGGAAAATGCGAACATCATGGTCTTTCCCTTGAATAAGAAGATGAAAAGTCCGATGACAGCAAAGGACAGAACACCAAGCAGAAGACCATTGCAGAAACCGATGCGCATTTCCTTGAAAACAAGCTGTAATTTCTGTTTTCCGGTCAGGGACTCATCCATCAGGACACGGATGGTAACAGCCAGGGACTGGGTACCAACGTTTCCGGCCATGTCAAGGATCAGGGACTGGAAGGTCATGATGATCGGAAGGGTTGTGACAACCTGTTCGAAAATACCGACTACAGAAGAAACCAGCATGCCAAGACCGAGCAGGATGATCAGCCATGGAAGACGTTTTTTCATACTGTCTTTTAACGGCTCTTTTAAATCCTCCTCTGCGGTCAGACCTGCGAACATCGCGTAGTCCTCACCCATCTCATCATCAACCAGGTCGATGATGTTTGATGATGTGATGACACCGAGCAGGCGGTTGTCATTGTCGAGGACCGGAATAGAATCCTCGGAATAATCCTTCAGTTCTTCGATACACTCGTTGATCGGCTCCTCTGCATATACGTACGGGTAAGAAGTTACGGTCAGATCCTCGAGCGTCTCGTCGCGTCTTGCGATGATCAGGTTTTTCAGATCGATCGCTCCGTAAAATTTCTGCTGCGCATTGACAACAAAGATGGTAGAGATGTTGTCGTTCTTTGCGGCCTGATCGATCAGGCTGCTCATCGCCTGTTTGACATTCAGATCCTCGCGGATGATGATGCAGTTTGTCGTCATGCGGCTACCGATTTCATCTTCATCGAAGGAGGCGATCATCTCAATATCGTGGCGTACTTCCGGATCGAGCAGTTCGATCAGAAGTTTTTTCTTTGCTTTGTCGAGTTTCTGCAGAACCTCGGCCAGTGCATCGGTCTCCATTTTGGAGAGGATGGAAGCGGCTTTTTTGACATCCATCTCTTCGAGGTACTCGGCTACGTTGTCGGATTCAGCATACTCAAAAATATCGGACAGCATGTCCGTGTCCAGAATGCGGTACAGTTTGCATCGCTCCGGAACCGTTAAAAGCGGCAGAACATCTGCCAGGTCATTTTCGTGGTAATCTTCCAGGCGGCTGCCCATGACAGCCGGAGAAGAGTTACTGCGGATTGTATCCAGGATCTCCTGGGTATAATCCTGTACTCGTTTTTCCATTTTTTCGTTATCCTCCATTCTTTTTTTTGACAGCAGAAAAAAACATGCGTGCTGTCGGTGCGAAAAAGCATGTTGGAACCCTCACAGGGCAGTAAAAGCACACGAAAAAAGAACCAGAGAATTACGTTTCAAAACTGGTTTGGATCATGTGTCTTACTTCGGGTTTTCATAGGATAAGAAGGGAAAATATTTAAGATTAAAGCAGGACAGAAGGATGGCCGTCATCCTGCATATTTTCCGGTTCCCGTCCTATGCTGGTACTTCGCCCATGAGAATCACAACTATCCATTCTGTTCACCTGCCTTTTTTTAGAAATTTTTTGATCAAACAGCCGTTTTTGCCGGTCTGTTTCGCTTGAAATACGGGATTCAAAAATCATCCCTCAAGTATTCTAACTGCTTTCCAGAAAAAAATCAATTCCTATTTTGGTAAAATTTTCGCAACATTCTTATCTCGTTTCTGTTTCTCCTCGTAAAGCATTGCATCCGCATGCGCGAGCATCTCCGGAAGTGTGGAATCCATGTCTTTCGGAAGCAGATAAAAGCCGGTGGAAACGGTAATATTATATGCTTTTTCGTTCGTTCTATTAAAAATGTCGAATGCGGAGTGCAGCGTCCGGTACAGATCCCTGGACATTGTTTCGTCGGAACACGGAACAAGATATGCGAATTCATCGCCGCCGATGCGTCCGCAGACACCGCGTTTGCCGATGGAATCCTGCAGAAACTGTCCGACAAGGCGGATGGAGAAGTCCCTTTCTTCATGCCCGTATCGGTCGTTGATGATCTTTAAATTATTGAGATCCGCATAGACGGCAAGCAGGATGTGCTAAGAAAATAATTGCAATTGTCTAAAAAATGTTTGAGATCTGAATTCACAGACAAAACTTTATAGAAACTTAAGATTTTCCTTTGCGGACCTAAAGATTCCTTTGGTACAGTAAGGATGAAAACAAAAGACATCTGGCAACTTGAGGGAATTTGCGGTACAATCATCTTTGAATCATGTGGGAGGTCCGGCGCGGAAAAAAAGTGCCGGAAAAGAAAAAATGAAAGGTGGAGAAAGAAGAAATGTACAACATTTTAGTATGTGATGATGATAGAGAGATTGTAGACGCCATTGAGATTTATCTGACCCAGGAGGGCTATCATGTGCTGAAAGCATATGACGGCATGCAGGCCATCCAGATGCTCGAGAGGGAGGAGATTCAGCTGCTGATTATCGACGTCATGATGCCGAAACTGGACGGCATCCGTGCGACGCTGAAAATCAGGGAAAAGAGCAGTATTCCGATCATTATTCTGTCCGCAAAATCAGAGGATGTGGACAAAATTCTGGGACTGAACATCGGCGCGGATGATTACGTGACGAAGCCGTTTAACCCGCTCGAGCTGGTGGCGAGGGTGAAATCTCAGCTGCGGCGCTACACGAAACTTGGAAATCTTCCGGCGGACGACGGAGAAAATGTGTATCAGGTCGGCGGGCTTCTCGTCAATGACGATTTAAAAGAAGTCAGCGTCGAGGGTGAACCAGTCAAACTGACCCCGATCGAATATAACATTCTCCTGCTGCTGGTAAAAAATCCAGGCAAGGTATTTTCGATTGAACAGATCTACGAGAGCATCTGGAACGAGGAGGCGATCGGTGCGGACAACACCGTTGCGGTCCACATTCGTCACATCCGTGAGAAAATCGAAATCAACCCGAAGGAGCCGCGCTATCTGAAAGTTGTATGGGGAATTGGGTATAAGATTGAGAAACAATAATAAGGAGTGAATAATTGTGAAAGAACGAAAACTCTACAGCCTGACGGGGAAGCTGATCGTTTTTCTTCTGCTGATCGTTTTTGCCGCCAGTGCGCTGTTCGGGGGCATTCAGACACTGATGCTTTCCAGCGTCGGCCTGACGCCGAATGCGGCAGCAAAAAAGTATGCGTTTGAAGAAACCACCGCATGCGGCACACTGGTGCAGCGGCAGCTTCATAACGTCATGAGCTACTATAATGATATGAGTAAATTCGGCACAAACGGTCGATACGACGGAACAAAAGAGATTGATTACCGTGCCTTTGCAACCGATGGAGAGGGAAGCGGCGGGATAAGTACAACGTACACCATTGACCAGCTTGTCAAGATGTACGATGACGGCAGCAGCGCAGACCTCAATGAGGTGGCAGCGTATACTGCGGACAATTATGCGACGAACGATGCCGGAATTGACAAAGAAGCCTATCTTGCATACGAAGATGGAACTGACGTGAGCCAGGAAACAGAAGAGACGGATGTAGCCGCACTCACCGAAGAAGTGAGCGCGGCAGATGCAGAGACGTTTGACAGCTTTTCCCCGGACGGCGAGGTCTACTTTCCTTCCGATAATGCAGTGAAAAGCCTGAAAGAGAAAAAAATTGATCCTGCTGATGTTTCCTCCCAGTTTTTGTATCTATACGATCAGGGAATGAGCCTGGAAACGCAGAAAACGAAAGCGGGAACGTACCTCTATGAGTACGCGGCGGCAAATCTGAAAAAGGTATCCATCCGCGATCTGTATATGACACTTTCCGGGGTCACGGAAGAAGTTGCTGCTTTTAAAAACCAGGAGAGCGGCATCAGCGTCGATGCGGACGATGCCAATCTCTGGTACTGTCTGGAGGATAAAGAAGGAAATATCTATACGAATGTGGATTCCTGGAAAAATGGTTACACAACAGCCATTGCGCAGAAATCGCCCTATCCGTTCGCCTTTGCTGTTGACCGGACCGGCGGTGCCGACAAAGTCCGTTCTTATGCAACAAGAAAAAACAGCCCGGCCGTGGAAGCAGCGAGAAGCTATCTACTGAACAATCAGATTGCAGATAATTATCAGAAGATCTTTGTTGCACTGGATCCGGATCTGGCAGCAAGCGACTATTTCTCCCAGTACAGTGAGATCTACAGCCAGTGGCTTCCGAAAATGCAGCTCCTTCTTCTGATGATTGCAGTTGGCGGAATCGGAACGCTGGTCTGCCTGGTCCTGTTCACACTGCAGGCAGGAAGAAATGGAAAAAACAAAGAAATCCGCCTTTACTTTTTCGATCAGTGGTACACGGAAATCGCAGCTGCAGCCGCCATCCTGATTGTGATGGGAGCAGTTGGAATCGTTGCTGTCTGCATCGAACTTTCCTACGGCGGCGTTCATTATATCCAGAATTTTGACGGAAACTACATCTACAGCGGATCCTATGGAAATGAAGCAGATACATGGCGAAGCCTGGTGGCCGCATCGGGCATCCTCGCCGGATTTCTGATCACACTGATTCCGTACTGCTCACTGGTGCGCCGGATCAAAGCACGCAACGTCTGGAAACAGTCGTTTTTGTACTGCGTCGGCCACCGGATCGTGTCTGCCGGAAGAACCTTCTATGAAGGCAGACAGGAGTCGGAGCGAACGATCCTTATGTTCTGCGTTTTCTGCGGCGTGCAGATCATTCTCTGCTGCGGCTTCGGAATGTTCGGCGTATTCCTTACCCTGGTGATGGATGCCGCAGTGCTGCTTCTTCTGCTGCGCGAGGCATCCGGAAGAAAACAGATTGAACATGGCTTAAAAGAGATTGCTGCGGGCGATCTGGATTACAAGATTGACCTGACGGAGCTGCAGGGGGAAGACAACCTTCAGCTTGCCGGAATTGTCAATTCGCTCGGAGAGGGAATGAAAGCGGCAGTGCAGGAGCAGATGAAGAGCGAGCGCTTAAAAGCGGATCTGATCACCAACGTATCCCACGATATCAAGACACCGCTTACTTCTATTATTAATTATGTTGATCTGCTGAAACGGGAAAATATTGAAAACGAGAAAGCGAAAGATTATATCCGCGTACTCGACGAAAAATCACAGCGCCTGAAACAGCTGACGGAGGACCTTGTCGAGGCATCGAAGATCAGCTCCGGAAATATTAAACTGGAATTCATGAACCTGAACCTGAATGAACTGGTACAGCAGGTGAACGGAGAATTTGCGGAGCGGTTCGAAGGCCGCAATCTCGACCTGATCTGTATTCTCCAGCCGGAACCGCTTCTGATCCGTGCGGACAGCCGCCGCATCTGGCGCGTGCTTGAGAACCTGTACGTAAATGTCTGCAAATATGCCATGCCGGGAACACGGGTTTATGTGGATGCCATCAAAAAAGACGGAAAGATTCAGCTCTCGATTAAGAACATTTCCGAGAACCCGCTGAACTTCCAGGCAGATGAACTGACGGAGCGTTTTATCCGCGGCGATGTCAGCCGGAGCACCGAGGGCAGCGGCCTGGGTCTTTCAATCGCAAAGAACCTAACGGTATTGCAGCATGGAAGCTTCAACATTTATCTGGACGGCGACCTGTTCAAGGTTACGATTACGTTTGATGAAGCTGTAAAGGAGAAAAAACCGATGCCTCCGATGATCGTACCGGAAGCGGTACAGGAGGAAGCACAGCAGGATGCCTGAGAAGTGTTGAAAAATAAAAGAGAATAGAAAACGACAACTCCCCGCCGGGAAACACGCAGCAGATGCGGTTCCCGGCGGGGAGTTGTTTATGAAATGCAGTTTATTTATTCGTTTGTTTCGTCTGTTTCTGTCTGTTCAGCCGGGCTTGCAGATTCCTCTTCCGAAGCAGTTTCTGCAGCATCGGTAGTTTCAGCCGGAGCAGCGTCATCGGAACGTTCAGTCAGCGGGCTTGGTCTGTCCATTGCTTCGAGTGCCCGTAAGGATTCTTCTTCGGCATTCGCCTTTTCTTCTTCCGGTGTCAGAACCTCGTTTTCTTCCTCAGGCATATAGAATGGGAAGATTTTGTTTACGAAGAACCAGGAGCATCCAAGCGCTACCGTGGAAAAGCCCAGAAGGAACATCAGAAGAATCAGATAGCTGACAATCTTTGTCGTGGAGAATACATAGATCAGCAGCGGACAGAGATTGACGAGCAGGATCATGATGGTCCACGGCAGGTGGCGGATTGCCATCAGGATGGAGTTCTTGATCGTGTTTTTTACAGTATTGTCAAAGCGGCTCAGTACCGGAAATACATAGGAAAGTACCATGGCCTCGAAAAAGATCAGTACCAGGAAAACAAAACGCAGGTAGGTGATGGTACCCGGCATTCTCATGACCAGCAGAAGATCAAGAATCAGAACAATCAGAACCGCCAGCAGGATGAGCCAGATGGCAGTTGCCTGCTTGAAGTTTTCGCGGAAGGATTTCCAGTAGGTACGGAAGATATACGTCTCCTCATTTTTGATCATCTTCAGCGTGACGTAGTACATTGCTGTGAAATTGGCGCCGATTGTCACAATCGGGATACACATAATAAGGAAAATAATGTTCAGCATCATCAGGTCGAAGACACGGCCCATAATCTGCGAGAACTTACTGTCCAGGCTGAAAAAACTCATAATTTGTTCCTCTTTTCTGTTGAATTAAGTGTGCCGCCGATTAACGTTCCGGCTGGCAGACATCATAGAAAAGTATAGCGAATTTTTCAGAAAAATGCAATGAAGAGAATATAAACTTTTCGTTTCGTCATTTTGTATAAGAGTGAACATTTTGTTTGTGCAAAGTGGACAGAAGAGAACGGTTCGAGAAAATCCGAAAGCAGAATTGCCAATCTGCCGGAGGAAAGTTTGTGTAATTGTGGCATGGTCGAATGCGGGTAGAAAAGGTATACTAATCCCATAAGCAAGAGAGATGCAAATGCAAAACTCATAATAAAACGCATGATGTTCATTTAGGGAGGATTCAAAAATGGCAAGTTTATCTTTACAGCACATTACAAAAAGATATCCGAACGGTTTTGAAGCAGTAAAAGACTTCAACCTGGAAATCGCTGACAAAGAGTTTATCATCTTCGTAGGACCATCTGGATGTGGTAAATCTACAACACTTCGTATGATCGCAGGTCTTGAGGAGATCTCCGATGGTACTCTGAAAATTGACGATAAAGTAGTAAACGATGTAGAGCCGAAAGACCGTGATATCGCAATGGTATTCCAGAACTACGCTCTGTATCCTCATATGACCGTATATGATAACATGGCATTCGGTCTGAAATTAAGAAAAGTTCCGAAGGACGAAATCGACAAGATGGTTAAAGAAGCTGCAAAGATCCTGGATCTGACTCAGCTGCTTGATCGTAAGCCGAAGGCTCTGTCCGGTGGTCAGAGACAGCGTGTTGCTATGGGACGTGCTATCGTTCGTAATCCTA
>ERZ827528.3264-NODE-3264-length-13512-cov-4.949692_pt1 | contig 13512 bp, 14 predicted proteins | sample MGYA00519768_ERZ827528 | MGnify/ENA primary metagenome ERZ827528 (study PRJEB31778, sample SAMEA3449343) | human gut metagenome | biome: human gut; feature: human-associated habitat; material: faeces | place: United Kingdom | collected 2010/2012 ...
TGTTCCGTCGGTGAGGCAGCCTGTTTCGGGCGGGCATTCGTCGTGGTTTGGGATGCGTGTTCCTGTGACGAGGAGTCGGTGTGTGTTGATGCCGTATGGGGTGCAGGTCATGAGCGTGGCCTGATCGGCGGTGTTGTCGCGCTTGTTTATCCAAGTGAAATCGTCGGGGGTGATGGTGCGGATGGTTTGCACTTGGTAGGTGAGGGTTTCACCGAGGGTGGTGATGGTGAATTCATCGCCTTCGCGGGCTTGGTCGAGTTTGGTGAACATGAGTTTGTCGGCGAGGCCTCGGTGTGCGGTGATGACGGTGTGGGTTCCTGCTCCCCCGATCGGCAGGGATGTTCCCACCCAGTGTCCGGCGCCGATGGCGAGCGCTTGTTCGCTTGTTCCGTGGCGTATGGGTAGGTTGATTCCGAGTTTTGGGTAGTTGATGGTTGCCATGACGTCGCTGGGTGGGATGACGAGTTGTTGGTTGTATTCGATGGGGTTTTGTGTTGGGGTTTCATGTTTTGTCTGGCTATCAGTTGAGCTGTCTGCCGGATCATCTGTTTGGGGTTCGGTTCGGTTGGCGAGGCGTGCGTTGTAGAGTTTCGCCTGCCGTTTGCTTTCTTGTATTGCCGTGTTTGTGGTGTTGGCGATGGTGGCTGCGTACGCTTTGACGTTGGCTGCTTGTTGGATGTTGTCTTCGGCGCGCATGATCAGGGGGATGCTGATGATGAGTGCCGTTGCGGTGAGCATGGCGGTTCCCACGCACCATCGGATGATGTTGTGTTTTGCCGACGTGCTTTTGTGTCGGGGTTTGCCGTGTGTGGGAACCGTCATGTGTTTCCTATCGTTGGATGCCGGTTAGCGGTCGTCGGCTGATTTGCACATGCGCAGCATTACGATGCCTCCTATGAAGAGGATCGCTGCGATGCTGAAAAGCATGGTCAATCCTGCCGCGCCGGTCAACGGTATTTCGGTGATGGTGCGGATGTTGGTGACGACCACGGTGTGACTATCATCTTTTTTGATGAGGTTGTTGGGATCGGATTTGACGTCGATGCTCCACGTCATGGTGGCGTCGTCAATGTTGACGGTGACGACCGCGCTGGGCAGCATGAGCGACGAGTAGTCTTGGGGCGCTTGTGTTTCGGTGATGGTGTATTCGCCTTTGAGTCCTTGGATTTTGGTTTCTCCGGCTTCGAACGTGGTGGTGGTTGTGGTGTCGCCGCTGGTGGCGAGGCGGTAGTTGCCGTTGCCGAGTGACACGAGTTTCAAAGGTGTTTTGTCGCTGGCGCCTTGGGCGATGGTGAATTTCGCGCCGGTGAGCTTTTGGTTTTTGGTGTCGACCTTGCGCAATGCGATTTCGCCAGTGCAGACTTTGACTTCGTTGCCGGGCTGGTTGTTGTGGTCCTGCCATGCGTTGGGGTTGTGGGAGTATTCCAGGTCGATGGAGTTGACGTTGCAGGGGCTGCCGATGACCGCGCTGCCGTTGAGTCGGGCCGTGTAGGTGACGGTGATCGTCGCGCCGACCGGTAGGGCTGCCTTTGATGCGTCCGAGGCGAGGATGTCTCCGTTGATGCCGAACAGCCAGCTGATGGTTTTGCCGTTGACGTTTTCCTTGTAGAACGTGCTTGCTAATGCTTTGCCGCCGACGGTGATTGAAGTGAGCGAACCATAGTCGAGGCCTGTGCCGAGCGTGTCGTTCAACGCAAGATAGTAGTGGTCGTAGCCTGTCCAGTTGGGAATTTTCTGCGTCACGCGGTAGGTCAGATTCTTGCCTATCGCTTCGGATGCGCTGTCTTTCCACGTGCTGCCGACGTTGACTTTTTTATCGGGTGTTTCCACGCTGGATACCTTGTAGATCACCTGCCCGAGCGTCAAGGTCGTGCCACTGGCCGTGCGCAGTTGGCTGATGCCGTTGACCGCGGTGCCGTTCATCATCATGATGGACGCGGTTGTTTTGACGGCGGTTCCGCCGCTTGGCGTGGTTGTTGCCGGCGTACGGTCCACGATGGCGTAGATTCCCGGCACGAGCACGTTGCCGGTCGACATGGTGGTTTTGTCTTGGCTGAGCGTGGCGACCGCCGTTCCCTCCTGTTTGGCGAAGTTGGTTTGTTTGGCAAGGCTATTGCAGAAGTTGCGTAGCTTTCCGCTCCACGGATCGCTGCGTGAGTCGGTCAGATTCTTCACCACCCACACCATCGGATCGTTTTTGCCGTTGATGGTGAGGTTCGCGTCGGTGGCTCCGGCTGTTTTGGCCGCTGCGGTGATGTCTGACGCCAATGCTGTGTTCGTGGTCAGATCGTAGCCGACAATCGTGTTGTCGTCCACGCTTGCCGCAGTGTATGTGGCGAGTTGGATGGCGTGGAGGTCCTTGCCTTCAAGTCTTTCCCCGTTGCTTGCTTTCACGCTCATGGACTGTTTGGCGTCCAGATCGGCCAATTGTGGAGCAGCTTGGGCCGTGCTCGGCATGGCGAGGGCCGCCATCGCGCCAATGGCGAGGAATGCTGCGCATCGGCGGCGTATGGTGCGTTGTGTCATGGTTCACCTTCTTTGGTTGTTGGTTGTCGCATAGGCGTCTTCGCTTATGCGTGCAGACCAGCATGGCAGAAACCAATATTCGCCCGCCACCTCCGTAAGAAAATCTGTGGATAAGTGGATGAGCGAACACTTATCCACACTTATCCACAGCCCATGCATGCAGCTGCCGTATAGGAATCCATGGTCGAACCGCTGCGAACGATATGCTGTAGATTCGCGATCTTCCGTTCCGATAACAGCGAACCGCAGACCGGACATACAGTCCCGTCTGCGGTTCTCCGATATTGTCGTTTCGACTGGTTCAGTATGGAACTGATCAGTCCTTGACGATGGTTTTGCCTGCCGTAGCGCCCGGGGTGAGATCCTGAATTTCCGTGATCTCCAAAACCGGAATGGTCACCGGCTTTTTCGTGCCTCGTTCCTCGGCGACCTTGACCTGCTCATCATAGATCGCATCGTCGGAATGGAGTACGACGTTGCCGCGGAAACGGTAGCCTTTCTTCTGTTCAAGATTGGCGACTGCGACGACCAGATCGCTGCCGTCAAGCAGGTTACGGTATGTTTGGCCAGCGGTGCGCTCGTGGTAGCCGATATGGCTGCTGTCGATGATGAACGTGCTCATTTTCGGTCCGAGATCAACCTGGCCTTCTTTGCTGATAGTGGCCACCCATGCGAGGTTGCTGTTGAGGAATTCCTTCATCTCATCGGTGAGATCTGCCATGATGCCGTCCTTTCGTTTGCATGCCCATGGAATGCGGACATGCTTTCAGATTACGGCAAGAAACCCCACAACGCATGTTCGCCCAACGTGAATAACATCACATACGAGTTCCATCTGAAACCGAATTCAGGAAAGATAGCACCTGTTCCGCACTTTGCCGTGAACCGCACCCCGATTGTTGAACTGAAGAAATACAGATTCGATGATCGGAGGTGTGGTTTATTTGGACCATACCCCTATGTTTTTATGAGACACGTTCAGGTATACATTTTGTTGGTTTTTTGGATTTCTGTAGACTTTTGGCATCGCTGCCGTAGGGCTTGAAATCGTTGGAATTCCGCCGGTTTGAGTATGAAAAAAGGTTTCCGAAAATCATCGGAAACCCTATCTGTGGAGCTAAGGGGATTCCCCTCGTATATTGGTGTTCCGCTGTTTCTTCGGCGTTTCGGATTGTCGGGTACCTCGTTGGGTACCTTACGTGGCTTTTTTCTTCTTCGATCAAAAGAATGCCCGCCGTCCACAGGAGCGACGGGCATTATCGGTCGCTAATAACCGATAACTTCAGTCTCGACTGTCGAAATTACATCTGTAGGAATGTCATTCACATCAAGCCGATACACAATATTCATACGCGGATTGTATACACCGAGGTATTTCACATTCTCATATTCAGGATGAATAGAATGAAGTCCCATACGCCAATACATAAGCAACTGGAGGGTGTATTTGTTTTGAAGTTTTTTCTTCGAAACCTTGAAATCCCACAACGTATCATCCGTCAGAAAGTCACCGTCACCAGTAGCGACGTAGCCGGTGTATCCGCCTTCAAAAGTCAGACCGTCCAGCACTTTCGGACCGTACTGATTGAAAAATCTCAACGAGCGTTCGACCATAGTGCGGATATTTTCAACCGTGTCGCCATCGGGCTCAATGTCTTCCACGGGGCGGTATGCCATGACGCCAGCTCTGTATGCAGAATCAAATCCAGATAGCTTTACGGCGGCTACAATGGAATCGTCGTCCAATCCATACACATTCGACAACAGCTGCTTGAACAACCTCCGCTGTCGGACAACATGAGCGCCCAGCTTGGGAATCTTAAACGCCTCTTCGGCCGAAGTCCCGGACATGAAACGCGTGAGATAGTCCACGGCGATGCCAACCAAGCCCGGAGATACGTTTTCCTCTGGATGCAAATCGTCAATGCCCCCGCCGTCGAGCATCGTTTGCTCAAATTCTTTGGGTTTGATATAGCCGCCTCTCGGCTGCTTTATCTTGCTGATACGCTGCGTCACAGAACACATCCATCCGTTCGCAGCAATATCCTGCGGCGTCAGTTCGCCGCTCCTAAGCTTCTCTATTACGTCTTCTCTTGTCAACATAGATTTCACCCCTTATATTCTACCCCTAAGTCAGATAGCTACATATAGTAGCCACATCAAGGGTTTCGAATGGAGCGGATGACGGGAGTCGAAGCCGCCTTTTCCACCGTCCTCCATGCTCTTCTCCGGCGGGGGCAGGGGGACCCCGCCCTACGCAGGGCTTTCCCTGCGTGCGGCAGGCCACTGGGCGAAGCGGTGGCCACGTCCGCTTCTCTCTGTCTTTTTCACGTCTTTTTTACATTCTATTTTTTTGATTTTTCACGTCTTTTTTACATTGGTAGGTGTTTGCCTGATTCCTACTTTTTGCATGTTTTTGAGCGCGACACGCCGATGGATTTGGTGATTTGAAAATGGCTATTTTTCAACGTTTTCTTGTGTGGGCAATTCCAGTATAGGGTCTCAAATCGTTGGAATTTCAACGTTTTGCGCTTTTCGCTCCTTTTGTGTGGGCAATTCCAGTATATGCTATACTAACAAAAGGGAATTCTATAACTATTTGCGTGTGAGCTATGCTATGAGTGTCCCCGATGGAACGGGCAACCGCCCCGGAGGGTGACACTGAACCGCCTCGTGACTATCACGGCGGCTGATAACTAAATAGTGGTAGCGAATTATCCCCAAGGAGGATAATATGGCACGCAAAAACGGAGGCTACACCGATTTTTCGCCGATTCCAGTAAATGGAGCTACGTTGGCTTCCCAACTGCTCGCGGAAGACGTGAGCGTGGTCGAGGCTTACGACGAAGAGACGAAAACTCGCTCGCCAAAAATCAAGGACGGCCTGACTCAGTACGAGCTTCAGACGCTTTTCCTTCCTTTTGAAGGCGACGAACGCCACACTGTAGCCATTGTCCCTGTCAAGATTTGGGCCAAGACTAAGCCGACCATCAAAACGAATGCCCCCGTGGCGTTCGTTAACCTGAAGGTGACGCCGTGGAGCATGAATGGCTCTTCTGGCCTTTCCTACTCTGCCGATGGGTTCAAGCAGGATTGATGACCATGAAGCAGCCAATGGTAACTCGCACGGTGTTAATGCCGATTGACTTGTACAACCGCATCTCGACGTATGCGAAAACCTACGATATTTCGTGGTCTGCTGCGGTGCGCAAGTTGACGGAAGCCCAGTTGCCGGTCGAGGAGGCTTTTCCTTTCGAGGCTGTACCCCTCGATGAGTGACAAACGTTGGAAAATCCTTCTCGCGCTGAACGCGGGTTTGGCCTTGCTGCTGGTTGGGTTTGCTGTCGGGATTGTGGCGGCTTCGTCCAGTTCCACGGTCTACAGCACTGACCCAGTCCAGTGTCCGACGGATGCGACTTATTGCCAACAGGTGAATACTTGGCGGCGAGCGGACGCGGCTGATATTCAGCCAAACGCTCTAAATAAAAGGTCAAGCGCCGTTTTAGACGCCTGACCCGAGGTTTTTCTTTTCCATCCAGCGGGGTGGGGGTTGCCGCCCTCATCCCGCTTTTTCTTTGAAGGGAAAAAGACAATGGATATTGTATATCTTCTTCTTAAAATTGGTGCAATCCTGGGATTGTTCACACTCCTCTTCCTGCCGTTGAAGAATGTGACGGCGTGGGATGATTCCGCATGGTATGCACGATTCACCGTCTCGGCTCTCGCCACCACGGCTTGGTTCGCTCTTTTTGTGTTCCTGCCGAAATTCGGCGTCTTCGTCGGCGCGCTGGTGGTGTGGGTGGTGCTGCTTTTGTGCAGTCTGCACATGCCGTCTTTGAGGAATCTTCTCCCGCTCTGGCGTTGGCTCATGGCCCTGCCCCATCGAATCAAGGGTGATAGTCCGGAATTCATCGTGGAAAGAGTCTTGGCCCTGCGTCCTATCGAAGATGAAATGACTGACTTCAAGGGCATCCGGGACTACGAAGCTTCTTACAGCGGCTACGAGGATGGCGAGGCCCAACTTGACTTCCTTTGCCAACTCACTGGTGTCACGGACGAGTTCGTTGACAAAATGGCCAAGGCTGGCCTTGGCGCTATGGGGGCCGAACAGTACAAGGTTGACCATTTGGGGCCGGGACACTGGCTTCTGCACTTCTACCAGACCACGCCCAAGAACCCGTTGGACGAGGCGAAGACCATTAAGGCTTCCGATTTGGCCGACTGGAACGGTAAGACCGTAGTCTACGGCCTGACGGAATCGGGCGAGTACGCGAAGCTCTCCTACAACCAGACCTCGGGCATTGTCGTGGGTGGCGTCCCGGGTGCAGGAAAGTCGGCTGGTGCCACGTTGCTGACGTTGCCGCTGCTTGCGTCTCCGAAGGCGTCGGTTGCCATCTTTGATGGTAAAGGTGGCATGGATTAGGCTTGGGCCCAGAGGGCTGCGTCGCTGTATAACAACGACGTCGATCTGGATTTGGAAACTGCGACAAATCAACTGGAATCGCTGGCACAAAGGTGCGTGGATGACTTGAAAAGCCATCCGTGGTCGGAATCTGACCCGGATTTCTGGCACAATGGGGCCAGTGCCCTGCATCCCTTCCATCTCGTGGTGATTGACGAATGTCAGACTCTTTTTGACACTACCGGACGGAGCAAGGACGATAAGGCGTTGGTAGAGCGTTGCAAGAGGGCTGTCGCGACAATCGTTCGCAAGGGACGCTCTGCTGGGTGGTGCGTCATGTTGCTGACCCAGAAGCCCACGGCTGACTCCATTCCGACCAATATCCGTGACAACTGCGTTGTCCGCTTTGCTCTGCGAGTGACCACTCGTGAGGCTTCGGAAGCCGTGCTTGGTGCCATCCCAGATGGAGACCCGACGCCGACCGAGATTCCATCTACACGTCGCGGTGGCGCGGTGGTTCAGGGAGAGGACGGTCACACGGTGGGCGTCCGGTTCTTCTACTTGCCGGTGACCGATGCCGCTAAGGCGTTGGATTCGTCCACACTGAAAACCGTGACGGACGGGTTGACTGTCTGACATTTGACCCTACGAGGGGGCGGGAAACCGTCCCCTCTTTTTGTATCTGAACACGTGGGGGTATCGCCTGTGTGAAGGAGAAGAAGAGCCGTGCAGACTCTCCCACAGGCTAGGTGCGGGCGGCGTGTGCCGGACGCTGGCGAGGTTTCGGAATAGCCCGCCAAAGGAGGGCGGAGAGCGCAGCAGAGCGAGTAGCCGGAAGCGAAACGGCGAAAGCGACGGCGCGTAGCCCCCAGCGGAGCGCCGGAACGGAAGCCGTGAAAGCGGACGGCGTAGTCGAGCGGCGCGAAGCTCGGAAGCCCGAGGACGCGGGATTTCCGACACCAAGCCGAAGGACAGAAAGAGTCGGCTGGGTGTCCTAGTCGAGGAGGAATCGAGCGGTGGTTAACTGCACTCTCTCCTTTCTTTAATAACAGGCTCTATATTTTCGTCAATTTTCTGAATCGAACAAATGGGGAGGAATCCCCTACACCGAAGGAGGTGGAAAATGCCAACAATCAGCATCAGAGCGCACGGCGTGAGTGCGAGTAGAAATCAACAGCTGGTCAACCCGGAAACCGGCGAAATAGTCAGATTGACGTCTTTCCAGCAACCGGAAAGAACCGCCACGAAGGGTTGGACGTCGAACGTGGCGCGGCGGAATGAACAGAGATTACAGCAGGTCGATTTTGAGGCCGTGGACGGGGTTCCGGCTTTTGTGACGCTCACCATGCCCGCCCAGCAGATGGCCGATGTGTCGGCGGCGATGTTTCACTCGTGGCTCAAGTCGTGGTTGCGCTACATGAAGAGGCACGGGCTGCTTCATTACTATTGGATTCTCGAATTTCAGGCCACTGGCAATCCCCATCTGCATCTGCTTGTGTGGCTTGACCATGACTGGGACGCATTGGAGCAGTACCGTGCTCTTCGGTCGTGGGTCAACATGTTGAACAAGTCGGACGTTGGTGCTCGTCTGCAAGGGCAAATCTGGGAGCCTATCGATGTTGGCGGCGAACTGGTCGTTGACGGGGACGTGGTTCCCGCGCACCCGGAGCGCGTTTTGATGTACCTTGCGAAGCATGCCGCGCGTGGCGTCGCTCACTACCAGCGGCAGCTTTCGAACATGCCTGATGACTGGCAGTACAGGTCGGGCCGCGTGTGGGGTCATGACCGTGGGCTTCCCTTGCGTGAGCAGCGGGACTACGAGTGCGATTATGCGACGTTCTGGGCGTACCGCCGGTTGGTGCGTCGGTGGCGTGTGGCTGAGGCTCAGGGCATCGTAGACCCTGAACGGCGTCGTGCTGCGGTGGCTCAGGCTAGGCGTTGTTTGAGGTGTTCTAGGCCGGATATCAGCCCATACCGTGGCATTTCGGCTTGGCTTCCGGCTGATGTGGCTTCCCAACTTCTTACTGCGGCAGTGAGAGGGGGTGAAAGTGAGAAAACCTGAGCTTCCCCCGTTGATGACCATTGCGGATACAATGGCGTACTTGCAATGCTCCCGGCAGCACGTATACGACTTAATCAGTGGCGGACGTATCAAAACGTACAAGGTCGGGCGGCGCAGATATATCGATGCGGATTCTCTCGCGCATCTCTTCTGGTAGGTGTTTTACTGGGATTCGCTGCAATGTTTATCAAGGGCACTTAGCTGGGCTTCTAGCTTGGCTAGGTGCTCTTTTGTTTTCTGGATTTCTTCTTCCAATTCCTCGCGGGTCGGCTCATGCCCCATTAGGTTATCTTCGATGCCGTTGACGATTTCGCGCATTCTCTCGCTACCGCTGGCTCTTTGATATCGTTCAATCGACGTTGCGGCGTCTGCGTGGCGTCCCCAAACCATGGTGTCCTTAAGGCTGGCTCCGGTGGCTACTGCGGCTGTGATGGACGTGGCTCTGAGTGTGTGAAAATGTAAATCCGGGCGTCCGGCTTTGACCTTGGCCTCGTTGAAATGGTCTCGAAGCCGATTGGGCGTGATGTGTGTACCGTCGGCGCATGTGACGATGAAATCTGTGGGCTGTTTGCCTTCGCACGCTTCGCTGATTAGTTTTCCGAGCTGTGGCGGCACCGGCTGTGTCGTGTTGCTCGTTGCCGTCTTCGTTTCCTTCAGTCCACCGTTCTCGTCGGCGGAATGACGACCCTGAGAGTCTGCGTTTTTGAATTCCAGTCTTGGACTTGCAGTGACACCACCTCGCCTATGCGTAGGTCAAGTATTGCTCCTAACCACACTGAAATTCGTGTTGTTTTGGGCATGTTCGCATATATGGTTTGCAACTCTTCCGCCGTAGCTGGCGGAATTTGGGCTTGCCGGGATTTCGGTACTGCCGGTGCCTTCATACTGACTGGGGATTTGGGTACGGCTCCCTCGGCTACTGCCTTGGCGTAGATGCTTTTGAGAAGTTGGAACGTTTTTTTGCGGGGCGTCGCTCCCCCGAAATTGTCTAAATCGGCTAGCCATCGGTTTATGTCTTCCTGCGTGATGCCGGTGAGTGGATATTTCCAAAAGAACGCTTGTGAGAGGTGGGTCAGGTATTCTCTGTGCTTTCTTTTGCTTCCTGCGGCTAACTCTCTGCCGTCTGCGGCGTATTCCAACCATGTAGGCGCGAATTCGTCCATGACATAATCACAGAATAGTACCCTACGGCGTTCTATGGCGGTTTCCTGCCGTTTCCGTTCGGTGGGGCTAGTCCACTTCGTTATGCCCGCTTTGTCGGCTTCTACGCGGCTTCTTTCGCCGTTTAGCCATGCTTCGGCGGATAATCTATCTTTGAAGGTCTTGGTGATGACTTCGCCGCGATAGGTGTATTTGGCTCTAAACGAATTGCGGTCGGCACGGTACACGACGCTTCCAAACTTTGTGCTCACGATTCCACTATGACTTGATGGGTGCCCAATTCGGGTACCTCCGTGGGTGCCCAATTCGGGTACCTCCGTGGGTACCCATTTCGTGTACATTCGTGTACTTTTCCGTACATTCTCTGTTTGCGCCGTATGCCTTGAAATCGTTGGAATTCCGCCGTTTTCGCATGAAAAAAGGGCTTCCAGATTGCTCTGAAAACCCTGAAAGTGGAGCTAAGGGGATTCGAACCCCTGACCCTCTCCATGCCATGGAGATGCGCTACCAGCTGCGCCATAGCCCCGAAGTCTGCTCTGCAGACCTCATATAAGATACATCACAGACATGAACCATGCAACTTCCGGCGTGTCGCCCGCATTGGGAAATCGCCATATGTAATCTGCCATACGCAATCATACTAGGCGGGCGACATGGAAGGTGCGACACCAGTAACGTTAGTTACTGCTTGCACCTCCTGTCGAACCGGCAGTACCGTCGGTGGATCCCGATGTGCCAGTACTTGTCGATCCGTCAGTGCCGCTACTTCCAGTTCCCGATGATGAACCATCACCAGTGGTGCCGGACGTGCTTCCGTTCGAGCCGGTACCGTTGGACGAGTCCGTTCCGGTCTGGCTGGGACCGTTGCTGGAATTATCAGATGACGATCCGCTGTTTCCGGACGTGGAACCATTGGGGGTATTGCTTGACGTGCCATTGGAAGTGGACGAGTCGGTGGAACCGCTGGTGGTCTTGTCGCTGCCGTCCGTGGTGGTTTCATCATTCGAATCCGTGGAATCGGACTTGGGCTTCTGCACAGGGGTCTGCTCATTACCGGATCCGGAATCGCCAGTGTTTTCATACGAAGGCACGACCTTCTCATGCACCACGTTACGCACCACGGTATCCGTTCCCTGACCGCCGGTGAAAGCGAGAATCAATCCCGCGCTCACTCCCACGCCAACCAGAGCGCTGACGAATGCGATGATCGCCGGAACATATTTGTTATGCAACCAATTCGAGGAACGTTGCCCCGCATGCTGCACTTGGACATCACGCGCGCTACGAGCAGTGGATTTTCCGCTGGCGATGCTAGCGCTACCAATGCCACGATGCCCGTTCGGGAATACGGAGGTCTCCCCCGCTCCGACAATATCACCAAGCGCGCGGGTAGCGTCCTCATCCTCCTGCTCGGAGGAAAGGACACGCGGCGAGAGGGACGGCGCTACCGCAGTCGCATTATCGGGCAACACCATCGTGGCATCCAACGCAACAGGAGACGATCCGATAATCCTCGTCTCGTCACCCTTCGTGGAAGAGCCAAGCACCTGCGTTTCATCCGCAGCCGCATCGCTACTTGATGGTAACGGCACGGCCTGTTGGATCTTCTCCCCCGACACCTTTAAAACGTTCTTGTACACCTGCGTGGCAACCGCGGAAACAACCGAACCCGCAGCCACGCCAATCACCGACCCCGCGATACCGATTTTCGCAGAAAGTAGGAATGACGTGACCGCCGCCAGCGCGCCCGCGCAAATCGACGAAAAAGAGATTCCCTTAAAAAAATTTTTCACAAGCCATGACGATAGCTAATTTCGCTATGAAAGTACTGGCGATTCTGTGAAAAGCTTGAAAAAACAGCGACCAGCCATCACGTGATGACGCTTACAGACTGGCTACAGATTGGGATGCTCCCATTCCTCGGAATCGGCAATGGCGGGACCATGGTTGTAATCCATCAAACGCCAACGCAATGTGGAACCGATCTCCAATGGAATGAGCCGCACCCAGTGAGCGTTGCGCATCGACAAAATGTCGGCGAAATCGCCATGCACATCCACCATGCCCAGAAGCGTCTGCAACGTTTGGGAAATCCATGCACCATGCGAGAACACGTACAGATCCGTGTCGGATCCGGCACGGAACGCCCAATCGTTCAATGCCTCAACGCCACGACGTCCCACCTCTTCCTTGGGTTCCGCACCGTATTTAAGTTCACCGCCGCGGAACTCGGCCCAGGAACGATAGTCTTCCGGATACCGTTGCGCAAGCTCCTCGACGGGAATGCCCTCCCAGTCTCCGAAGCTACGTTCGCGCACGCGGGCGTCCGGATGTACCTCCAGCCCGAGCGGATCGGCGAATGCATGCGCCGTGGCAGAGGCACGCCCTAGATCAGAGCATACGACCAGCCGGTTCGGAATATCGGGGCGACGGTCAACATACAGTTCACGCAATGCGACCGCTGTTTGGCGAACCTGCCACTGGCCGACTTCGTCGAGGGGAATGTCGATCTGGCCTTGCAGACGATGTTGCGCATTGTAGGCGGTGCGCCCGTGACGCACCAGTGTGATGGCGTGCACATGTTCCGGTACTGCGCTGTTATGCTCAAGTTCGACGTTTCGAGGCATGCTGCTATTCTCCGTTGCTTTCTCGATGATGGAATTTGCGAATACTGTTTCGCTTGATATGAAAACATGCCTTCCGCATTCAAACGTGAAGGCATGTTCGTACGTGTTATTCCGCGGTTTCCGTGGTCTCTTCGTCGGAGGTTTCAGGATGTTCGAGCTGCAGGTCGATGCTTGGGCAATCCTTCCACAGGCGTTCAAGACGGTAGAAGTCGCGGGATTCCTGATGCATGACGTGAATCACGAAATCACCGTAATCAAGCAGCACCCACTGGCCTTCGGTCAGGCCTTCGCGGGAACGCGGCTGGCGCTTTCCGCTTTTGAGATACAGGTCCTTTTCGATTTCTTCTGCGACGGACAGCACCTGACGTTCGTTCGAAGCGGTGGCGATGAGCATCGCGTCGGTGATGGCCAATGGTTCGGTGACGTCGAAGGCTACGAGGTCAGTGGCCTTCATACGGTCAGCCGCGGCTGCGGCGATGCGGATGGCGTCGATGGAATCTTGTACTGCCGGCATATTCAGCGCTCCCATTCGGGCTTCCAGCCCTCTACTACATGTTGTGTGTTTTCGGAATAGACCATGGAATCGTCCGGAACGTCGTGGCGAACCACGGAACCAGCGCCGGTAGTGACGCCGCTGCCGACTTCGACGGGAGCCACGAACAGGTTGCCGGCACCGACGTGCACGTTCGATCCGATGGTGGTGTGGTGCTTGTGCACGCCGTCATAGTTGGCGG
>ERZ827528.3265-NODE-3265-length-13512-cov-2.919373_pt1 | contig 13512 bp, 14 predicted proteins | sample MGYA00519768_ERZ827528 | MGnify/ENA primary metagenome ERZ827528 (study PRJEB31778, sample SAMEA3449343) | human gut metagenome | biome: human gut; feature: human-associated habitat; material: faeces | place: United Kingdom | collected 2010/2012 ...
GGTTGAACACAGAAGCCTGTATCTCTATATACAAATCATCACTCGCCAGATAATACTTCATAAACTATTTATCTTTAAACTCAAGTCATCTTCTGTTATATAAAAATTACTTAAGGGCTCCTGCTTGCTCAACATTCTAATAATATGCTTCACGGCGAACTGCACCTTGCATTCTATGTCGTTATACGAAGCCTTAAAGGTAGGATTCCAACACCCCGTAGGGTTATACATGTCGGTTTCCGCATCGCTTTTAAGTAAGCCATAAACCAACAAAACGGTCTCTGTTACGTTGGGTGAAAAGGCACATATTAAGTCCTGTGCGTGATTGGTTATTGAGAGATTAAGCAACTGAGACTTTGTCCCCATAGAATCCATTACCCGCATCAGTTGATTATCCGTAGTACAATCAAATATCACATCAAAATCGTCAAAGAACTCCGCAAGAGCACTTTTGTCCTCATGTTCTGCAGCCTGTGTTTTTACCTTTAAGTCAACGATGGACTTCAAACTGGCACATTCAACATGAGGTGAGATCCGAGTCAGTAAACTCTCCATATCCAAGGTTTTCTCAATTATGCCCGTATAAAAAGGATAGGCAGACCGGCAGACATTACCTGGTTCCTTATTGTCTATATCATAGAGAGTCAGATCTTTCGCGCCACATCTTGTTAGAGTCTCAGCCACAATGCTTCCTATAGCCCCGACACCCATAATCAGCATTTTCTTGTTAGCCAGTTCTTCGGGCATGGCTCCACGCCCAAAGAAATACTTATAGGAAATATCCACGGTTTCTGCCCATTGTATTTGCCCCTGCTTAAAATCAGTGAACCAAAGTCTGTTCTTACCAGTGCCCACCCGCACAGGTTCTATCGGTAGATCATCCATAAAAAGCATCATTGCCTGCCAATAAACGCCGCCTTCGGGAATTCTATATCCACAGAACAGTGGGAAGAAATTATACTTACCTCTATGAGATACCACAAAACTATGGATATAGTTTTTCTGACTCTGCGAGAAAAGTCCCTTGATAGAATCGTAATTCTCGACAATAAATTTGTTATATACCGATGGAATGTTGTTCAGCAGACAATACACTCCGTCAAACGACCTTAATTCTTGGTAAAACTTACTAATCTTACAGAACAGTTCCTTTTTCTTTACCTGCACGCACGACACAAACTTCTGTGCTACATAGTTGATGACTGGCTTGTCATTTTTCCGACCTGTTGGTAACGCCGCATAGTGTACCACTCCATAGTCTCCTTCAATAAAATCTTCTTGAGTCTCTGCAAAGCAAAAAGTATAATACTGTCCGCGAATCAGATAATGGTTTACCACCAGATGCTCATAGTGCGCATCTTTTTCTCCCCTTACATAGTATTTCTCCACCCATTCCTTCAGCTGTTTCAAATCATTTACAAACTGACTTTCTGCATTCTCATATTCCGCAGGATGCATGCAAAGAATACCTTCCTGCATAATGTGTGGGTAGTCCAGCAGATTTTTATTTTGAAAATGGATAGGTTCCCTACCCATAACTTTAAACGGATAGGTAGGACTGATCTCTACATCCCATTCCAGATCCGTATTGCCTTGACCTGTAGCCACGGCAATACGGCCTTTCAACGAGCCTGTCTCATCAATGGTAAAATCATCAACAAGGCTAACACCGTGAAGGGCACCTATCAGTTCCTTTATTTTATCTGCCGTCATCATATTTTACTATCCGAACCGTTTTGTACTTGTAGGATAAGCGGCACCCGCATCTTTCTCTTTATATCCGCTATACTTTTCGTTTACCTTGAAGTAGTAGGGCAAGTAAAAATCAGGATTGCTGTCTATGTTGTTGAGCATACTCGTCATATCCGATTTAAACGATTGTCTATCGTAGTCCTGCATAGCCGCCATGACATCGTTGTTCGTGTTACCTGGGTCTGAAAGATGAAAACTGTTTTCTGAGATGTGGTCACGTAGATACTCCATCGTGTATTTTAATCTTGGCCAAAGACCCGTATCACCATCATAGCCATCTAAGGCTCTTATTACGGCCAGTTCAATAACGAACGACTTGTATTGCTTGCCTTTCTGCTTTTTCCATATTTTAAGCAGACGAATAATTTGGCGCTCACTCGACTTACCTTCGATATGCGAAATCTGCTTCTGAATGTTCGTTTTCTGGCTCGTTCCCTTCTTGAATCCCCAATGGTCTTCATTAAAACATAGATTCAGGTCGTGCGAATCAGAATAGTCATCATCGCTTAGTTCCCTGCCAGGTACCACATCAAGCTCAACCGGCTTCTCATCCCCCTCTTCAATAGGGAAACTTACGCCAATGGAAACCTTTTGCTTGCGAATGGTCACACCAGTATTCTTATACTCCCCTGCAAGGAAATCGTGTACGCTATCAAACATCTCTTGTAATGTTCCGAAAGCATTATGCTTGAACGGTTCCACCAAATCAAGGTCGAATTTCACATTGGTAGCAGTATGCTTAGCAAAACTGCCAGAGCCAAACGATGAATATTTGTCGCTACCGTAGTGGTCGTGCATCTTGGTCTTAACCTCCTCTCTACGGTTTTTAACTTTATTCACGAAATCCTGAACGTGGCACATCTTGTGTGTGTCTAACACTTCTCTCAAATGTTTGTTTTTATCAAAACTCATATCTTTCTTATAATGTATATGTTTATATATTAATTAACCACTCTATAACCTTATGAATCTCAGAGTACGCCTTCAAATCTTTCGGTGATTCCTTACAGAGTTGGCACAACTTCTCTGAATTTGACATCGCCCGTTTCAAATCACCATTCTCTGTCAGGTATTTATAGAGGTTGGTGCGTATGAAATATCGTTTAGTCTTTTCATAGCCCGGCATATATTTCTGCAATTCGGAAAGCAGTTGTTCGTAACTCTCATATCGCCGACAAACTACATTAGGCAAGAAGTGGAGCAAAAACCAAAATTCCGTGCATGGATTCGTTTCTACAAACATCACCCTTCCGGCATATTTCTTTGCTGCATATTTCTTTTTTGCCCGTTGATACAATTGCATTTCAGATAGAAACTGAAATAGTCTGTCCATATCAAACAGGCATACGATATAATCATACTGCTTGTTCAGATAGGACTCTACCAGTTTCAGAATATGATTGATGTCGCTATGCTGCGGAAAATCCGGCGCAACCTTGAAAGGATAACGACACGCAATCCTCAGAGAATCGAAATAGAACCATTCTGTTTCTCCCTCGCCTATAATAGCGATACTTTTTGTTACAGTTCGCCCCATATAATATAATTAGTCGTTAAGGTTGATGTATTGACTACCAAGGAACGGCAACTTTACCAGCTTACCTTGTTTGTAGGCGTTATATGGAGATAGATTCTTGTGCAATCCCAAAGAAGACAGACGCACCATCTTAGTTTCGCCGAGTTCGTCTTTGTCGGTGAACCATATTGTATCACGGCGAATGAAATCCTCGTTGAGAAGATTGATATCATGCGTTGTCAATAGCATCTGGGAGGTTCCGTCGCTGTTTGCCAAAAAGACTTTTATGAAATAAGCCAGCAATTCATAATGAATACTTGTTTCCACTTCATCGATAGGCACAAACCGATTGGTTTTTAACAGGAAATTCAATATCACTGCCATTCCCAAAAACCTCATGGTGCCATTGGATTCGTATCCTTCCGACAAATCATATACTTTATCGCCTGCCTTATGCTTGAAAGTCAGTTCCATATTTGTAATTTTACCCTTTCTTAGCATTTCTGCCTTTGCATCTTTATCAATAGGGGCATTCTGAATCAGTTGTTCCAATTCAGGGGTAATCAGTTTTTCCTCTTCGTGCAATACAACATCTTCTATATTGAAATCGGACGCTTTTAGGAAGGTTAAAATGAATTTCTTCAAATCTCCTGTTTCGTCCTTATCCAATCGTGATTTGACATATCTCGAAAGCAGCATACCGGGAGCCAATACATCTTTTACCTGTTGGGCAAAATAATCATACACATCATTCAGCTTGGTGCGTTCCACGTTGCTTTTGCCAAATGCGGCAAGCACACTGCAATTATTGATAGTATTTCCAGAAATCACATCTTGGCTCTTCTTTGTCATTTTCAGATTTACGCCAAAGTCGATGGTCGTGGAATCTGTTGAAGCATCATAATTTCGGTTATACAGCTTGGTAGGGCGAATGGAATCATAAACAATCAATGTCTCGGAATAGATATGTTTGGCATCCAACTCAAAACTAAGAATATACTTCGATTGATTGACATAGAATACCATTGACATCTTTGTCTTTTCGTTCCTTGAAGTGTCATCCAACATGAAAGGGACAACCCCGGTTTTTTCAGTCCGATCTTTAGGCATTCTTAAAACTAACATTCTAAAGAATTCGATGGCATTTAATATATTCGTTTTTCCAGAAGCGTTGGCACCGTAGATGATGCCCATTTTCAGTAATCTTACCCCATCTTTAATTTCATACGAATACTCATCAGACATAAAAGTATCTGCCGATGGCTCAAAACTGATTTTCTGAACCGATTTAATGGAGAAAAAATTTTCAATGCTGAACTCTGCTATCATAATCGTTGATTTTATCTTATTGTACGGTGCAAAGGTGTAAATAAAATCTTATAAAACAAATTATAAATACAATTATTGTAGAAAAACTACACTATATAAATATAAAATTAGCAAACGGTCATTTATTAGAGTTGCAAATTATCTGTTTGATTATCTCTAGAAAGTGTTGGCTGATTTGAAGGCGATTAACGAATGTGGTTTATGCAGCCAGAGAAGTTAATTATCATAATGCCATTTGCACCATCACTTGATTTATTTACGATGGCTAAATAGTGGATACTAAAATGGTATTAAATTGTAAAACCGTTCTTTAGTCACTGTTATAAATTACAGTAAATCACTATATTATAAAATCACATGTCTTGTTGCCCACGGTGCGCGCTCTTATGGCCTCACGTGAGCATCCATCTCGCCCTCAAACGCTGCGTTTAACAGATGCTTCACCAGCGGCGCAAAGACGCCGTCCTGGCCAAAAACCGATTTACCTGCTTTCAACTGTTCCAAGGCACTCGTCTGGAAAGCTTCAAAATTAAAGTCTTCCATAAAAAACTGTGTTAAACGAAATTAGCTAAAATCTTGCTTGACACAGTTATTTTTACTCCCTCCCGTCGCAATATGTCATACTACCTCATAGTTCTGTTCTGGCTACCATAATACTTATCTCACGTCTAAACTATATATTTCCCCGAATCAAAACCGCTCACTCTCTTCTAATATATCAATAGACTAGATGGCACTTTAACATTGCAAATCTCTACATCAATATTGGTATGCTAATGACCATAATATCCAAGCACCTATTCTGTTGTTGCATAACATGTTTCCATATTAGCTTACGAAAGCATAATCCGATACCTAAGTTTTGTAAGCCAAAGCCATATTGGGGCAACGTTTATGGTATAACTTTTAATAGAAAATACCTTTGATAAAAACGTTTTCGATCACTGTATTATCTTTATTGTAAAGCTATCGCTATTTTCGAGAAAGTCTATTGGCTATGATACGAACTATCTCGTGGATTCAGACTTACAGTATTAATAATTTTTTGTCGGTCAGGAAAACTTACATGATTATTATACTAGTCTGATCGCACTCGTGCACGAATGATACTCAATGCAACTGGATTATCTTTTAGATCCTCAACTAAGCTTTCTCGTTCCTGGATAGCTATCTTTGAGAAGCAACTATACCCTGAGAACGACACCAACTTTGCAGCTGGAGTTCCTATTTCCTCTGCAATTTGCGAAAAAGTAGCCCTCAACTCCTTACTGCCAACAGAATTAATAACTTTCGAAAACACAAACAAACAAAAATTCAAGGAACTAAGTTCAAAGAAAGAATCTATCTTCTTAATAATTTCATTGACATCTATATATTTGAATGTACAAAACAAAAGCGACCTATTTTTAGGTCGCTTTCTTTATGTGTCTTAACAAGTCAATCCACCCACTAAAAGTTCGTGCACAAGTTTTCAGCATTTCATTGTCGCCATTGTTTATCACAATGATTTTATGCTGCTTGGCTTTTGGCGACAAATGTTAATCGTTTTTATTGCATAATGAATAATTTCAAATCATATTTTTATCCTCACAGAACCATTTGTAAATCAATCCTGTATATGTATAGGAGGACATGTGCTATCTGTCAAGGATAAAAGAATCAGTTCTTATATTCTTCGTCTTCCGCCGCGCCCAATCTTCTACAGGCCGGAGTAGGTATAAACACCATCCGGGCTTTGCTTGGTCATGTATTCATTAAAACAACCAACATATGTCGAATAAATGAAGACTAAGGCGTTGCAGGCATGTTTTCCTGTAATTTCATCAAGGAAGAATAAAATGGGAAGTTCTTCAGGATTTGCGAACGTCGACGATAATCATTACTTTTGCTTAACAGCAAAGGTTATTTGATAATATGTAATTCGCAGCATAATCAGATGCTTTCTCTTTCCCGTTATCGTTGCCCATGTTCATTATTGTGTTGTTCAAGTATTTGAACAATAGTGCATTGTAAAATAATTTCACGAACGTAGCGAACGAATGCCTGGCCGTGTAGGTGGAAATATGGTCGATGCCTAACGCTTTTCCTATCATAGTCATTCGTTTATTGATCGCACGGGTAAGGTACTGCGTTTTGCGTTTTTGCTCTAACGCTGTCTCGTTGCCAGTCAGCACCGGGAATATATAATTATCCGGTTCCGGAACATTGCCCCGGCGATCTATGATTTTTTGCATAGGTTCTGACACTATAACGTGTATTTCTTTTCTTGTTCTTGTTGTCCGCTCCGTCTTTTGACGGACAAAACAAAGTTCTCCGTTAACAATATCCCCGTACTTCAATTTAACGAAGTCGGCCATATTAATACCATTGCAGAGATATAGAAACATCCAATAATCCCGGTATTTCGCCGTTGCATCGCTGCCGTCCTCATAACGGGCTATCTTGCCTATTTGATCCAGCGTAAGGGCCAATTTTCGCCCCTCTCCGGCCTGTATCTCATAACGCCCCCGGCCAAATGGGTATTGCGATTCTTTGATAATCCCCGATCTCCTAGCTTCATTAAGTATCGTCCGGAGTGTGCGCAGGTGAATCCCGATTGTAGAGGTTGTTTTATCCTCAGAGAGTAGGAATCTCTCGTATTTCTTTACCCATTCCACCGTAACAACGTCGAAGCGAATTTTATCCCCGGCAAAGCGCTCTAAACCTTTCAAAACATTGTTATAAACAATTGCATTGCCAACTCTGTTTTGTTCGTTCAAATCTGCTATTTTAGCCCGGAACGCGGTATTTATCGTATCCGTCGCCCCGGACTTTAAGCGGGTATTCAAGGCTTCGAAAGAGAATCCGGCAATGGAAGCCAACTCATCGACATTTTGCCGTACTATGTCGAAACTATTTGCAATACTTTCCCGAATCGCTTTTAAATCCCTGTTTCTGGTTGATGGCATCCGCTCCCATTGTTCCAGAGTTAAATCCTTTCCAGTGGGGTAATATTGTCTTTGCCGTCGATAGGTTACACGTATGCGAACCGGATAAAGTCCGTTTCTCTTGGGCTTGTATTTATCCAAGACAACAGCAACCGTAATTCCGTCTTTTGAATACTGCATTTTGTGTTGAAATTTTATTTCGGATACACAATTTCAACACAAACTTACAAATTAGATCAAAATAAACAAAAGCAAAATTAAATTATTTTGCTACTTTTGTTGTTGAAATACTGGTAATTATAACGGACAATCAAAACATCGGGAAATCAATAAAAATAGCCGGATTATGACTACGGATCAGAAGGTCACAGGTTTGAATCCTGTCGGTGTCACAAAAACGATTTGCGTAAACGGTGCGGCTAGACAAGCCGCACCGTTTTTTATTTTACTTCGGTATGACATGCGGCAATTTGTTGATTTTCAACTTGTCTGATAGCTGTTTTTTTATATATCTTGAGAACAACGCCCCGCACAATATTTTTGAAGAAGCTGGATGATGGGTTTGGATATGCATCGATAGCTTACGGTAGTTTCTTTTCGAAGTGCATGTAATCCTTGAGCGAAGTCCAGTTGCCGCCCCATGTCCACCCCAGCCGAATAAATTCTTTTACGACGGGCGATGTGTCGGCTCGGGTGCCCGGGATGTCGCGATCGTAGGTTCCTCCCTGGGGGATGGACCTTGCCGTTGGCCAGAACCGCCGGATTGTTGTAGGGATTGATATCGATAGCCATACCGTAAGAGTGCACCGATCTGCTACCGTTGCCGGAGGTCGAGATTCGGCGGTAGTGAAACGAATAAGAGTTGTTCAAGGTGTCCATGGAGGTCCCGTCGTTCGGTTTGTCGAATCGGATCGGAATCGCGCTTTCGATTGGGAACCGTTGGTTGCGCATAAACCGGAACAGGTGGATAACATCCTCCTTCAGGGTTTTGTGCATTACGATTTGTCCCCGGTGGAGTTTCCCGTCGAACGAATAATACTCAACATCGGCAATCGCCAGACTATCCAGTACCTCTTGCGGAGCCGAAGACCCCGCCAAAGCTTCGGCCAGCGTGACCTGCGAATCGATAACGACAGTTTGTGCCTGTACTGCCGGAAAAATTCCCGCCATTGCCAAACACAGTACGATCCGTTTTTTCATCGGGTGTATGATTCTTGGCTTTATTCGTTGCTTGAAATTAAGTTTTTTGGATCGAAAAAACACAGGAAAATGATATAACAAATGCGAGCTCCCGGGTTTGTAAATTTTATAAATGAAGGCATACTCCCAAAATAAGATCGGAATCGGGGAATACCCGATTCCGACCCATAATGATTGCCTAAGTCCGATTATCAGTCGGGTTTGACCCGATGAAACGGAACTCTGATTATCGCCTGTTGAATCCGCCGCGATTGTAACCGCCGCCGCCACGGTTGAAGCCGCCTCCGCGATTGAACCCGCCGTTGCTCCTTTCGGTTTTCGGACGCGCAACATTCACGCCGATCACTTTGCCTTCGAACTCCGTATCGTTCAGCGCGTCGATAGCCTGTTGGCCTTCCGCATCGTTGGCCATTTCGACAAAGCCGAATCCGCGTGAGCGTCCGGTTTCGCGATCCGTGATGATATTGGCCGAAGATACTTCTCCGTATGCCGCGAATAAATTCTGTAAACTGTCGTTCTTAGTGGCGAAGTTCAGATTTGAAATGTAAATGTTCATTTTTTGTTTTTGTTAAGTGAATCGTATTGTTATTTTGTCAATGTTATGCTTACCGCATTCATGCCCCGTGCGCTCTTTTCCGTTTCAAAAGTGACGGTATTGCCTTCCGCAATACCTGCGGGTGCGGACGAAACGTGGAAAAAATATTTCTCGGCCGATACCAGATCTTTAATGAATCCGTATCCTTTCGCCTCGTTGAAGTGTTCGACCCTGCCTTTCAGGATTTCGGGTTCCATCTCGTCTTTTTTAGGGGTGGCGATGGCGATATCCTCTAATTTGACCGTCTCTTTTTTGCGTTCTTCAGGCGGTATGTTCGTAAAATTACCGTTCTCGTCCACATAGGCGATCATGTCGTCGAACGAACTGGTGCCGGCTGCCTGGCGTTCTTCCTTGCGTTTCTGTTTCTCGAGGCGCTTAGCCTGCTTTTTCTTTTCGTTCTCTCTTTTTCCGAATGATTGTGATCCTGCCATTTAAATATTTTATGATTAATAAATAATTACGCGGTGTACTGCACAGTGGCCAGTTTCCGGCCGGTCAGCTTCTGGATGTCTTTCACCATCACGTGTTCATCTTTGGAACAGAATGAAAGGGCTGTTCCCGAACGGCCTGCTCGGCCGGTTCTTCCGATCCGGTGCACGTATGTCTCGGCTACATCGGGCAGATCGTAGTTGATCACCATGTTCAGTTCGTTGATGTCTATGCCGCGTGCTGCGATGTCCGTGGCCACCATAACTTGTATCTTTCCCGACTTAAAGTCGCCCAGAGCCCGCTGGCGTTGCCCCTGGGATTTATTCCCGTGGATCGCTTCGCTCCGGATGCCGGCCTTTTTCAGGATACGCGAAATGCTGTCGGCACCGTGCTTTGTCCGTGAAAATACGAGCACCGATTTATCGGATTCTTGCTTCAGTAGCGATATCAGCAGCCCCTTTTTTTCGGGTTTTTCGACGAAATAGATGCGCTGGTCGACCGTATCGACCGTCGATGAGACCGGGGTCACCTCGACCCGTGCCGGATCGTGCAGGATGGAGCCCGAAAGGGCGACGATATCCTTGGGCATGGTCGCTGAAAAGAAAAGCGTTTGCCGCTCTGCCGGAAGCATGGGCAGCAACCGCCTGATGTCGGCGATGAATCCCATGTCGAGCATTCGGTCGGCTTCGTCCAGTACGAAATGCGTCAGGCCTTCGAGTTTCACTTCGCCCTGTCCGATCAGGTCGAGCAACCGGCCCGGGGTCGCGATCAGAATATCCACGCCCTGGCGCAGCTTTTCTGTCTGGGGATGCTGTTTCACCCCGCCGAATATCGCCGTATGCCTCAGTCCCGTGTATTTGCCGTAGTCGGTAAAACAGTCGTTGATTTGCAGGGCGAGTTCCCTCGTGGGCGTCAGAATCAGTGCCCTGATGGCGCGGTACTCTTTTTTTCCGTGCGACCGGCCTCTCCGGTTGCGGCGGGGCCGGCCCGGTTCATTGGTGGAAGCCGGTTCAGCAGCAATGTTTTGTTCGTTTTTTTTCAGCAGGTGTTGCAGGATAGGGATGGCGAATGCCGCCGTTTTACCCGTTCCTGTCTGCGCGATGCCGAAAATGTCTTTTCCCCGGAGAACTACCGGGATTGCCTGCTCCTGGATGGGAGTAGGTTCGTTATATCCTTTTTCGCAGACGGCCCTCAATATGGGTTCTGCAATGTTCAGTTCGTTAAATGTCATAATAATGTTTCCGCATGTGCGGATGTTTTTGATGATTTGAGCCGCTTGTACTTTATAAAAGGGCTTTGGAGAGGAAGAAATCGGCTTTCAGTTTTTCGATCACTTCCTTTACGCTCCTGATCCTGTCCGAGAGGTAGGCGTTGCCGCCGGCAAAGGCATAGCCTTTTTTCATGTTGCCTCTGGCGGCATTGTAGAGCGCTTTGATGATACAATAAGGACTTTTGGTATAGTCGCATGTTTTGATGCAGTGGAACGGGCAGGACCGGGGTTTTTCCTTGCCTTCGGCCACGTTCCGGATGAACTCCCCGTCGAAAGCGCGTCCGGGCATGCCTACCGGGCTTTGAATGATGCGGATATCCTCCCGGTGGGCGTTCAGGTACACTTGCTTGAATTCGACCGAAGCGTCGCACTCCTCGGTCGGGACGAAAATGGAACCCATTTGTACCGCCGATGCGCCCAGCGCCATAAACCGTGCGATATCTTCGCCGGTCGCTATGCCGCCCGCTGCGATGACCGGGATGTCTTTCCGCCCGGCGTAACTCCGGGCTACCTCGACCACCTCCGGAATCAGGTGTTCCAGCGAGTAGTGTTCGTCCTCGATCTGTTCGTTTTTGAAACCCAGGTGTCCTCCCGCTTTCGGGCCCTCCACGACGATCGCATCCGGAAGGTACCCGTAGTTGGCCGACCATTTCTCGCAAATCAGCCTCGCCGCACGGGAAGAGGAAACGATCGGAATGAGCTGCGTCTTGCTGTTGGTCGTCAAATAGGAGGGTAAATCGAGCGGAAGTCCTGCACCGGCGAATATCACGTCCGCTTTCTCTGCAATGGCCGTACGTACCATATCGGAGAAGTTGGAGAGTGCCACCATGATGTTGACGCCGATCACGCCGTACGTTTTTTCGCGGGCTTTGCGGATCTCCTGGCCGAGTCCGTAAATGCACTTTTCGGGGTAACTTCCTCTGTATTCGGGATAAAGCAGCCCCAGTCCTGCCGCTGAAATAACCCCGACTCCCCCCTCGTTGGCGACGGCCGAAGCCAAGCCGTTGAGGGATACGCCTACACCCATACCGCCTTGTATGATAGGCAGTTTAATTTCGTACTTGCCGATAAAAAATGATTTCATATCCGTAACACCGTTGAAATTTGACACCTGCCGTCTTCAGTTTGCGTAACACACCTACTCGGGCAGCGGATTGCCGAAACAAAGGAAGCTTATAAAGGTCGATTTCAACGATGAAAGAGACCGGACGGACCCGTCCGGGACAATGCAAAGGAGATAAAGATCAGAATGAACCTACGTTGTTTACTTGACAAAGGTAATATTATTTTTCCATTTACCCTATTTTCTGTAAAAATAACGGAATTCCGCCCTTTTTATTTTTGAACGGGCGGAGGCCGCCGGTTTTCCGGAGCATCGCGCTCCCTGCCACCGGAAGGGAGCAGCACGTTGTCAATATCCTGCGGTGAAGTGTTCCCGGTGGTGTGCGGGGTGTTCCATCTCGTCGATCATAGCTGCGGCGTAATCCTGGACGCTGATGCGGCTTTGTCCCTGTCCGTCGACGATCAGATCATCCTTCCCGAGGCGGAAATTACCCGTTCGTTCGCCGGAGAACAGCTCAGCAGACGGGGAAAAGAAGACCCAGTCGAGTTTCTTCTCGGGGATCAGCAACCGCGAATATACTTCGGCCTGCCCTTTGACCCCGGGCAGCAAAGATGCCGGAATCTGTCCCGATTCGATCAGACTCCTGCCCGGTGTGACGTTCAGGCTGCCGGCTCCCCCGACGACGAGCAGGCGTCCGACACCGGCCCGTTTCGTCCCTGCGATGATGGCCGGGTAAGTGGCGAGTATCTCCTGGTAGATATTGGGGTTTTTCCAGCCGGGGTTGTACGCGCTGATCACGACGTCCATGCCTTTGGCCGTGCATGTGATTTCGTCCGCTGAAGAGGCGTTGCCGGAGACCACGTTCAGGTTGGGATGCCTGATCGTCAATTTGGCCGGGTCGCGTATCAGGGCGGTGACGCTGTGCCCCCGCTCCAGCGCCTCTTTCAGGATGGCCGAACCGACGAATCCGCTGGCTCCGATCAATAGTATATTTTTCATGTTTTCAGTTTGTTATGTCGAAGTGGAGGTGCTCAAACGGAAGCTTCCCGGATGCTATCCGCAAAGATGCTGCCACCCCTGCGTTATTGTCCTTAATTTTGTTCGGAGAAAATAATCGCTCAAAAAGTAGCGTTATTTTTGTACCTTTGTTCCTTTCATACCGAAACCTGAAAACGATGGGCAGAATAGTGGCGATTGACTACGGACGCAAGCGGACGGGCCTCGCGGTTACCGATCCGTTGCAGATGATCGCCGGGGCGCTCGACACCGTGCCGACCCATACGCTGATGGATTTTCTGAAGAAATACCTGCCCGCGAACGGAGTGGAAACTGTGGTCGTGGGCATGCCGCGCCAAATGGACGGGACTCCTTCGGAATCCTACACGTATATCCGTCCGTTCGTCACCCGGCTGCAAAAGGAGTTCCCCGACC